>OGQP01000856.1_pt1 | contig 19354 bp, 12 predicted proteins | sample 1553251 | NCBI WGS metagenome assembly OGQP01 (sample SAMEA2580016, study PRJEB22360) | human gut metagenome | biome: human gut; feature: human-associated habitat; material: faeces | place: Denmark | collected 2008/2010 | reverse complement strand
TAATATGAGGTTTTCCCCCCCGTCCCGGGCGCTTATCCCGCCGTAGCTGCCACCTCCCTCGTCAGAGGGAGGCAAAAAACCGTCCCGATGGATCGGGACGGTTTTCACAATGTATGATGTTATTTTATCCCTTGATGCTGCCGTCCGCGTTGAACACAGGCAGCTTGCCCAGGAACATAATGTCCTTGCGGTCTGCCGCACCGCCCTCGGCCAGCACGGCGATCTTGGCCACTACCTCGCCGCCGGCCTTATGCACCAGCGCTTCCATGGCCTTCAGGCTGCCGCCGGTGGAGATCACGTCGTCCATGATGACGATCTTCTTCCCCTTGATCAGCGCCGCGTCGTCGCTGCCCAGATACAGCATCTGCTGGGCCAGCGTGGTGATGGACTGGTCGGCCACAGAGATGGGGTCGGGCATGTAGACCTTGGGGCCCTTGCGGGCGATGAAGTACTTTTTCGCGCCGCTCTGGCGGGCCATCTCGTGGATGAGGGGGATGGACTTGGCCTCGGCGGTAAAGAGGTAATCGTATTCAATGCCCTCCAGCTTCTTGAGCATGGCGGCAGCGGCGGCCTCGGTCACTTCCGCGTCGCCGAAGCAGATGAACGCGCCGATATAAAGATCGTCATTCACCTTGCAGATGGGAAGCTCACGCTTCAACCCGGCAATGGTCATGGTATATGTCATTATCATAATCTCCTTTTTCCTGAATCGATCGCTTTCGGCTTCCAGCCAACAGTCTCATTATAAGGTATTGACGAAAAATGTCAAGATGCCATAAGTAAAAACCACCCCCTCTCCGTTAAAAATACTGCCTCCGTATTGCACTTTAAATGATGAAACGACATTTTGCACAAATTTTCCTCTTGAATTTTTACTATCGCTTACCGGAGAATTCGTCCGTTTCCTCTTGAGAAATCCCCGAATCCGTGTTATCATCAAAGGCGATGGAATAGGGTCCGTCAAACGTTCCCCAAAAAACTGAGGAATAAAATTTGAGGAGGCAAATTATTATGAATGCTTATCTGGCAAGCGTGCTGGAAAACGTCAAGACCAAGCACGGCAATGAGCCCGAATTCGTCCAGACCGTTGAGGAAGTTCTGTCCTCTCTGGAGCCTGTGATCGAGAAGCACCCCGAGTATGAGAAGGTCGATCTGCTGGGTCGTATGGTCGAGCCCGAGCGTATGTTCACCTTCCGCGTTGTGTGGTGCGACGATAATGGTCAGTGGCACACCAACCGCGGCTGGCGCTGCCAGTTCAACGGCGCGATTGGCCCCTACAAGGGCGGCCTGCGCTTCCAGAAGAACGTGTATGAGGGCATCATCAAGTTCCTGGGCTTCGAGCAGACCTTCAAGAACAGCCTGACCGGCCTCCCCATCGGCGGCGCCAAGGGCGGTTCCGACTTTGATCCCGCCGGCAAGTCCGACGCCGAGGTCATGCGTTTCTGCCAGAGCTTCATGACGGCTCTGTATCGTTACATCGGGCCCGACATCGACGTTCCCGCCGGTGACATGGGCGTGGGCGGCCGCGAGATCGGCTACCTGTATGGCCAGTACCGCCGCCTGAAGGGCGTGTGGGAGAACGGCGTGCTCACCGGCAAGGGCCTGAGCTACGGCGGTTCCCTGATCCGTCCCGAGGCCACCGGCTACGGCGCTATCTACTATCTGCAGGAAGTGCTCAAGCACGAGAATGACACCATCGAGGGCAAGAAGATCGCCATCTCCGGCTACGGCAACGTGGGCTGGGGCATCATGAAGAAGGCCGCTCAGCTGGGCGCTGCCGTCACCTACTTTGCCGGTCCCGACGGTTACGTTCACGATCCCGACGGTGTCATCACCGACGAGAAGCTGAACTACATCCTGGAGATGCGCGCCAAGGATCCTATGCACTGCAAGCCCTATGCCGACAAGTTCGGCTGCGAGTTCGTGGCTGGCGAGAAGTGCTGGGGCGTCAAGGATGTTGACGTGTACATGCCCGCCGCTATGCAGAACGACGTCCGCATGGAGTCCGCCGAGAAGATCGCTGCCTCCGGCGTGAAGTACTACATCGAAGTGGCCAATATGCCCACCACCAATGATGCTCTGAACTTCCTGCGTCAGCAGAAGGGCATCATTGTGGCTCCCTCCAAGGCCGTTAACGCCGGCGGCGTGGGCGTCTCCGCTCTGGAGATGGCTCAGAACTCCGAGCGTCTGGTCTGGACTGCCGAGGAAGTCGATGCTCAGCTGCACAAGATGATGAAGACCATCCACAAGGAATCCGCCGATGCCGCTGCCGAGTACGGCCTGGGCTATGACCTGGTGGCTGGTGCCAACATCGCCGGCTTCAAGAAGGTCGCTGAGGCTATGATGGAGCAGGGCTGCTTCTAAGCCGAAGGATAGGATATCATCCAAATAGAACCAACAGGGGTCCCGCAGAACTGCGGGACCCCTGTTTCTTGTCAAAAAGCCCCAAAGGTCAAAGCACTTTTAGGGGACACTCAAAGGACTCCTGCCGCCTTGGCAGGAGTCCTTTTCGTCCTCACGAATCCCGGTACACTGTGAACTGATAAACGTTTGTCTCGGGCTGCGTCAGCGAGTAATAGCCGAAGCCCTGCAGCGATACGCCATACTCCTTCAGGAAGCGCTCAGCATCCTCCCATTTTCCGAAGATCCGGCTCAGCTCATCCACCTGCGCACTCTGCGCAAGCTGGATGGCAAAGCTTCCGCCGTTCTTCTGTATCACCTGTGAAAACTGCTGCGCCAAAATCGGCCCGCAGTCGGCGTCGCTTTCCACCCGCGTATGATTGCGGGCATGATAGCTGCCCGACATGCTGTCGGTGCCCGGAATAGTGAAGCAGGACAGATAGCCGTCTCCGATGGGATAGAGGTCCCGAATCAGGTGGTTATCCACATTGAACCGGCCATACAGCAGCTTGTCCCCCTGGTTTCCCAGGTCAGCGGTGGCATCCAGATCATAAAATATGCCGTCAATTTCCGCCACATTCCACTGGTGCCCGTTCCCGCCGTCCAAGGGCGCGCCGGAAATCGACAGGCAAACGATTCCCATCTGCTCCAGGATCCATTGCATGGTTTTTCCGGTTCCGTCACACTTGGCCCGGCCTTCCACCAGCGCGCCGTAGGGCGTCCCGCAATACGGCGTGGACAGGTCGTAGACACAGTGGCCGGTGACGTAGCGATAGGCATGCAGCTCCGCCTCTCGCGCAGAAAGGCCCGCCGCCCCGCTTACCACCTCCTGAACGATCCGGTCGCACTGCTGATAGGCCCGGCGATAGGTATCCTCATCCATATGGTAAGAAAGTTCGCTGATCCCCGTCACCATCTTTTCTCCGTCTCGATCAACGCTGTTGTAGTAATACGTCGCATTGCCATCTATCTGGAACAGCTCCGGGCAGTTCCCATAAATCAGCGTCATCAGCGCCTCCATCTCGTCCATGCTGATGCTGCTTGGAAACTCGACCTCCGTCCGGAAATTCGCCACTGCCTGGTATATAGCCAGGAAGTCTTCCAGCATCCGGTCATCCAGCTGCTGCACCAGATGCCGGCAGCGATAGCCCGGAATGATTTTTTCCGCCTGCTCCCGGATGGCACTCAGCTCCCCGGCGGGTTTCTCCTCGTTGCCTGGTTCCGGTGTCTCAACAGGCGTCGGTTTTGTCTCGGGTAACGGCGCAGATGTCCCGCCCAGTACGCCGCTGAGCAGCAGTATCACCACTGCGGCCACGCACAGGACCGGCACGGCAATCCAGGCAGCTCCGACTCCGCGTCTTTTTTTCGGTGCAGAGCCTCCCGGGTATCCATAGCCGACACCCGGCTGCCAGGTTTCGCCGTATCCCTGTTGGATTCCAGTGCCATTGTGCGGACTCCGCCGGCCAGACGGCCGCTGCCCGCTTGTCTGATCTCTGAATTCCAGCGCCATGATCAATGAAACGTGAATCCGCCGCCGGAGCCTGAGCTCTGCTTCGGCTGCTCATGCCCGCGCATAACCGCAGAGTTGCCTGTGCGGGGTGCAGGCTTCCAGGCCGGGGTAGCTGCCAGCAGTACCCACAGGATCAGCCAGCACCGGCCTGCCGGCACAAACAGCCCCCAGCTCTTTGAAACAAACAGCACCCGGCTGCCGATCTCCATCACCAGCGCGCCCGCCAGCGACTGCCCCAATCCCAGGATCACCATCGGCACGGTTTCCTCACCGCCCACGGCAACCGCCCGCAGCGCCGTCACCAGGGCGCCCAGCAAGGTCAGGAAAAGGACCCGCACCACGCCAAGAAACCATCCGGAGCCCATAGCCGGGCGATAATGAAGCATATCCCAGGCCGCAGTGGACTGAAGAGAATCTCCCCTGCTGCCGATTTCAAAGAGCAGCTCAAACAGACCGGCCAGCACCATCAGCGCCACCAGGCCCACAGCCAGCATGGTCATGATCTGACCGATACCCTTGAATTGCATAAATCTCGTGCGCCGCCCCGTTGTAAGGCGCACCACCAGGCAGGTTATCGCCGCCAGCACAAGAAACAACAGCGCCATCAGCAGCGGCGTCCACATGGAATCCGCGTTCTTATTGTAAATCCCCGCGCACAGGTACCAGCTCACAAATCCGGCCACCAGAGACGCGCTCAAGGTCCTGATATCAAGCTTCAAATCTCTCTCCTCCTTATGTCAGAATACCACGCACAGCGCAGCAAGCACCGCAGCCAGCAGCGGCACCACATTGCAGAGCCTGTAAACCGTGCTGTACTCCTCCGGGTAGATCTCCATTGCGTTTGCCGCCCTGTATCGCACGGATAGGAATACCGTCAGCACACACCAGGAAACGCCCAGAAGCGCCAGCGCAACAAGCCAGTTGGCCGGGATCGCTTCCCGGGTGCCCAGCTGCCGCGAAGCCGCCAGAAGCAGCATAGCCGCAGCGCCCCAGAAGCCCTGCATCACCACCTTGTACTTTCCGGCCAGCGTGCCCAATCGCGCACAGATCCACCAAAGCACGCCCAGGCCCACCAGCAGCAGGATAAAACGCATATCCTGCAGGGCCGCCATAGAAACGGTCAGCAGCGCCAGCAGCGCCAACGGCGCATGATACCATTTGGCAGTGACCTGACCCTTCTGCTCCAGCAGCTCATACACCGCGCCCGCCACCGGAACGCCCAGCACGCTGATCAGCCAGCAATCATCCGCGTCCAGCCGCATGGCGCCGGCGCGCCAGTTCAGCAGCAGGATGTAGGCCGCCCATACCAGAAGCCGGGCCGCCCGATATATACTTTGCTTTTGCGCGCCTTTTTCCAGCGTCAGCGCAGCCAGCAGCACCGCCCCGGCCACCATAGGCCAGCCCAGATGCGTAAGCTTTCCCACGCGGGAGCAAAGGTCGCTCCATCCGGAGGATACCGCAGCCAGGACAACAGGTGTCAGAAAGGCGTAAAGGACGCTAGCCAGCACGCAGATGCGCAGCCGGGACTTTTCCTCACCGTCCCGCAGCTCGCGGGCCAGGAACAGCCCCGAGAACAGCACCGGCGGCACAAACAGCCAGAGCTGTCTTGCCGACTGCGCATCCAGCAGGTATCGGAACATTCCCTCAAATGCCAGCAGCTGCATCAGAGTCAGGATCGCATACCGCAGGACGTTCAAAGCCGCATTCGGGAAATACTTGCGCACGGCGCTCAGTCCCACAAGCAGCAGCAGTCCGATGCAGAATACCGCCAGGTTATCCTTGAAGCTGAAAGAAAGGCCTTCCAGGCTGGCCTCCAGCACGCCGGATATCCGGTCGGATGACAGCTGTGCCGGGGTCAGGGCATAAAGGACGCCCCATGCCAACCCAAAGGCTGGCCCGGTCTGATAGGTACTCTTCTGAAATCCACCCTTAGACGCCAAGGGGATAAGCAGGATCCCCAGCACCAGCAGTGCCGGAACCAGCGCGCCGGGCTCGGTCAGCACTCCTCCCACAGCCAGACGTGCAGCCGCAAAAATCACCGTGGCCACATACGCGCCGATGTTCATGAAATAAGATGTACTCATACTGTGCCTCCCCTCAGACCAGGCATAGGATGTTCAGCAGCCAGCAGGCAGCCAGGGCGGCATACACAAAGCGGTAGGAGCCGTAGGGGTCCATAACCAGTCCCAGCACGCAGCGAACCCCGCAGCCAAGCTCCAGCACCAGCGCCGGAACCGCCATCGCAAATTCGCGAGGACTGCAAATACCCGCCAGCAGCGTTATCACCAGCGTGACCACCACCAGCAGCAGGGTCTGTCTTCCGCTGCGGACGTTCTGCTCCCGATAGGCCAACAGGTCCGCGGCGTTTTTGCTCCACCTTTTGCCGTCCCGGCCCGCCAGGGATGTGGGATACCCAAAATACTGGGCCGCCCGGCGAAGATTCTTTCGCCGCCCGTTCAGCGCATAATCCGCCAGGGCGCCATAGCCCGGGCCATAGCCCTGCTGCGCGGCGCAGTTGAAGAAGTTCTGCGCCACCTGCTGGGTATCCATCCCCTCCATCTCGTGGCTGCTGTAGTACAGGCCCAGCTGGTAGCTGGCATAGGCGTTCCCGGCCTGGGACAGGGTCTGCAGGTCGCTGAGGGCCGTTTCCGTGTCCGTCTCCAGCGACGCAAGAGCCGCCTGCAGGACCTCGCCCTCCCGCTGATCCTCCACCGAGCACGCTCCGCCGTGCCTGCCGTTGGCGAGGATCAGAAACCGCGGCACCGGCGAAAGCTTCACCTGCGCGGCATCCAGCAGCTGCTGGACCATCCTTCTCACCAGGGAGGCAGACAGCATGGTGGTCTTGGTCACCGCGCCGATCACCGTGTTGACCTCCGCGCGGGAAAGCTCCGGCTGCACGGCCACATCCGCCACGCTGGGGCAGGCCGTCAGGATAAGCTCCCACAGCAGCGCATCGCTGCGGTCGTCGCCTTTTTCTTCCAATTTTGCCCGCAGCATCGCGGGCGTCTGTAAAATCTGTAATCCCTGCTCGTTGACTACTTCTTTCAATATCTCTCTCATGCCTTACCCCTCAGACCAGATGGAATTTTTCCAGCTCCAGCTCGTAGCTTGTGCGGCTCTTATCGTTATCGTTCACGGCTGCATCCTCCAGAAGGCAGCGGACCCAGTTCTCCGTGTCATTCCACGGGGCATTTTCATCGATCTGTCCTGCACACAGCGCCGCAAAGAAATCTGAAAACAGCTGCCGCAGCTCCGGCTGCGCTCTCCACCATTGGGCCGTTATCTCCGCGCCGAATTGATGATGTCCCGTTCCATTGTGCCCTCCGGCGTCAAACAGAAACACCGGGCGACTCTGAAAATATTCCAGATATTGCTCCCGCATCAGGTGGCTGTACTCCTCCCCGATGAAAGGATGGGTATAGAACAGCAGATAAAAGGCAATTACCGCTGCCGAGAATATGTCGCGCACGCGCCCGTCCAGCACGATGCCATTTTTCTCCAGCTGCTGCTCCACCACCTGCGGCACAGACAGAAAGTCGCCGCGAAAGGCCGCGCCGAGCTGCGAAACCCGAGAAATTGTTTCACCCGGAACCAGATACACCTGGTTTGTCCCATACTCCACGCGCACCTGATCCCTGCTAAAGCCGTTCAGCGTCAGGCCCTCACGGTGCAGCTGCCCGATCCTGCGGAACAGATGGACGGCAATGGTCCACCTGGGCGTGTCAGAGCTGGGCAAAAACCGGCGGACAGAGGGATACGCATCCATGCTGAAGGGATGCAGCACATATCCCTGCATTTCATCGCTCCGAACCAGATCGAACGGCCAGAAAAAGCCCTCCCGCAGGATTCGTCCCATCTGAATCTGCTCCAGCACGTCGGATACCCGCAGCAACTCCTCCTGCTTGACCCGGAACGGCACCAGCCACAGCGGTTTATTCTCGTTCCGGCATCGCACCTGAATATAGTGGTGCTCCGTCCCTGTTTGCAGAAAGTCCCCGCTATCGTCCAGCAGCAGCTGCTGTGCCTCCTCGGGGGTCGACATAATTTTGTAGGCGTTGGCGCCCACCAGGTAGCTGTTGACCCAGCGGCCGGCTTCCGGATACATCACGCTGTCGCTCATCTTCTCCTATTCCTTCCTCTTTTTCCCGAGTCGCCGTCGTAGTCGTCAAAAATAAAGCCCCGGTCCGACTTCTCCGTCCGCCCGCCTCTGTCGCTGCGGTCGAAAATAGAGAATATCCCCTTCTTTTCCGCGGCCGGCGGATCAGAGCTCAGTCTTTTCCCGTGGCCATTGTCGGGCCTGCGCGCCTTTCCCCACGCCTTCAGCGTCTTTTCCAGCTGCTCACTGAGCAGACTGTCGCCGCGGCCGGCGGCCTTGCGCAGGTCGCTGCGCACCTTCTCGTCCCGCAGTATGACGGAATGCTCCAGCTGGAGAGACTGGCTGCCGGAAACTCCCATTTTCAGCGCCGGAATCCCCTCAATTTTCTTAATCAGACTGCCGCAGTCATAAACGACCCGTCCGGCTTCCACCCGGCTGCAGGACAGAAGCATCAGATCCCATGCGAAAATTGCCTGGTTGGAGGCAGCTTTCAACTTTGCCGCCAGCGGCAGCAGCAGATTGCAGATCTCCTCCCTGTCCCTGGCAGGCAGGTGTCCGTCCAGCACCAGCTCTGTCATCGGCTCAGTCCGGCTCGGATCCCGGTACAGCTGCCACACGGCATCCAGAAAGTGCAGCTTATTGCCATCCGCTCCGCTGTCCCGGGTCTGAAGCAGCGCCTGCACATTGCTGCTGGGCGCGCCGTCCAACACATAGTCCATCATTGTGCGATAGGTCATGCAGCTCCAGAAATAGGCCCGCTGCCGCCGCTGCAGCTCATGAGCGGCCTCCAGCGAGAATACGCCTCTGGGCAGCGCATCGACTGCGCGTCCCATCTGCGGCACCAGGTTTTTCAGCGGCATCCCCTGATAGATATCCCTGCGCAGGAGCTGCATCCAAAGAGCAACACACTCCTGTTCAAAATCGTCCATGGGGGACGCCCCCTGATAGCTCCGGCGCGCAGCCACAATGTCCTCATAGCATCTGCAATTCTGCAGATGCTTGTGAATCTGATATTTCTTCCACAGGATGCTGCCGCCGCTCTTCAGCGCAGCCGCAACGTCATCATACAGGGCCGGATACTCCCGCTCCAGCCCGGCCAGCAGCGCGCAGCGCTCCTCCACGGGAAGCTCCTGCCGCAGCCGCACCTGCACCATATAGCCCACGCAGGCATCCAGCAGTCTGCCGTTATAAACGCAGGAATTGCGGTCCAGGATCTCGCAGCTCTCTTTTCCCAGCACACCGCCGGACCGGCTCAACTCGTCCAGGATATTGGCCAGAACGTTCTGCTCCATCAGCGTCATCTGGCGGAGCCCCACATGCCGCAGAATGCTCTCTGCCAGCTGCCGGCACTGCCCTGCATCCAGGCAGGTGGTCAGCTCCACGCAATCCCCGGTCAGCATTTCATCGCCGGAGCGCAGCATCTCCGGGATCAGACTGCACGCCGTCTGCGGGTCAATGCTGCATGCCCGGTCCGAAAAGATGCCGCGCAGCAGGGCATGCACAAGCCCGGCATAGCGCACATCGAAGGTTTTCACCGTTTTCTGCAGCAGCTCCAGCTGCTCAGCGCTTCTGCTGTACTGCAAAAGACGGCAAACACAGTCGCAGAGCTCCCGCCCGCCTGCCGCATCCGCCTGCACCTGTTTGACGCAGCGGTCCACAGACAGCTCCATAATCCGCTTGGGCAGCGCAGCGTTCTGCCTTTTCAGCATCCAGATCAGGAGCTTGTTCACCGTCTCCTGGTTTGCCGACGGAACCCTGCCGCAAAGCAGCAGATTCCCCACCACGCGGTCATACACGTCATTTTCCGGCCGGTTTCCATCGTTCATCTTCCGCATGTGATATGCGGTGGCGATCATCTCCAGTGACGCATACTCCAGCGGCACCAGCTCCCCCAAAATATACTGCATATCCAGCAGCATCTGGCGGCGCTCCTCCGGGGCAGCAGATGCCAGATACCGGAAAAGCTCCGCAACAAACGGGTCCTCCTCCAGCCGCCTGCCGCCATCGTCCAGATCAAAGGTACACAGCGGGATCCCCATGCCGCCTCCGCCGGCCTTGCTGGAAACACAGATGGCCGCGCGGGTATCCGCGGCGCTGCTGCACGTCAGTCTCCAGCGCAGACCGGGAAGCATGCCCATGGCCGCGCAATAGGCCACCTCCCGCACCATATCCTGGGTCTGGCTCAGGGGCAGCTGCGTAAGCAGGGCCAGGGACCCGCCGCCTGCCACCGCCTGATACACGTTATAGAGCAGCAGCGCATATCGCTCGTCCGTCAGGCCGTACTTCTCCCGCAGGACAGACAGCTCAAAGCCGCCACGCAGGACCGTCTCCTTGGGCGGCAGCTGGCTGCCGCTCTGCGCCGTCATCATGTCGCCGGTGTCGATCCCGTAAATAGCGGAGGGATCGGTCTCCATGCAGCGGGCATATTCATCCAACCCCATAAAGTATGCGTGGGTAAAGATCGAGGCCCGCCCCTTGATATCGCTGCGCATGGTAGATTTGGCAATCAGGAAATCCCGCCTGCCGCCGTTCTCCTCGCTGACAGCGTAGCTGAGGATAGACTGACCCATTTTCGGGCCGGATCCGTCCTTTTCAAACAAGGACGTCATGGTACTGTTGAAATAGCCGAGGTTGTTCTCATTATCCGCCGTCAGATCCTGGGATCTGGCGCAGACCATATATCCGGCTTCATCCGTCCGGAACCGGCATGCCTGCTCCATTTTCATTGGAGATCCTCCCCGTTATAAAACCGCTCTTGTTTGCACCTTTGTTCGTTCATCCAGTCGTCAAGCCGCCCCTGATATTTCCTTGCAGACTCCAGCAGCGCCTTTTTCGGCTGAGGATCCGCCTGAAAATAGGGACCGATCCTTCCCAGCCGCCAAAGGATCCATTTCAGCGGGTCCTCCACGCGGCGGGGATTCGGTGCGCCCTTGGGGAAGCCAACCAGATTGATCCCTTCCCAGATTTCCCACATGTTCAGATAGATCCGTCCGCTGGCGCAGTCGGCATAAACCTCCGTCCATATGCCGGAGGCAATCTCCTTTGTGATATCCTCATTAATATCTATGTCAATAGAGGTCAGCTCCGGCTCCAGGGTTACCGGATCCACCGCCGGCATACGGGTTTTCGGGTCAAGCGAGGTAATCCGTTGAACAGGGCACGCATAATAAAAGTTCCGCTCCTCAGGTGAACGTTCATTCCAGCCCTTGATCCACGCGCGAAGCTCGTCATACTTCCTGCCGCAGATATCGTACAGGATGTACCAGTTTTTGTATTTTACAAAGCGCCGTTCCACGCCGCAGGTGATGGCCGACACGCCGCAGAAGGTTTTTCTGACAAACTGGCCCAGCTGCGCCAGGATCATGGCCGCATTGTTGCTCAGGTAGTCCTCCAGCTCGTGGCTGATGGCAAAATACTCCTCCCGGTTCAGGCCGCCGGACACAGCTGCCGTAGGCCGGAACATGGGGCTCTGGTTTCCTTTGGGATACTGATTCCGGATTTCATCCGTTTTGGTAAGAACCACCGCCACTGGAACATCCGCCCAGGTGTTCTGGCTCATATTCAGGGCGACGCGGATCTGATTCACCACTCCGACCACCTTGTTGACACCGCTCACATCGGGATAGGCCGAAAAGCCGGGGACCTGATTGGGATCCACCAGAAACATCAGGCCGTCTGCCCGGGCAATAAAGCTGGCGATTCCCTCCTTGGCCCGGCTGTTCCGGCTGTCCTGGTCGCCCAGCTTGGCGTAATCATCGTTCCACTTGACGCAGTTCTCACCGGCAATATCATAAAAAACAATGGTAAATGCCTTGCTGCGGTCGTTCTGGTCAACCAGGTTCACCGCCAGAGGACGGCGCATGACGCTGTCATCCGTACTGCCGGGCAGCGGCATATTGGCCTCCACGTTTTCCTTGAAATCTGGCAGATTGTTTTCCGTGATATAGTATCCGGTATTCTGCATGGCCATGGCCAGCCGGGTCAGCAGCTGGTTCAGATAAACCGTTTTGCCGCAGGTGGTAATGCCCACAACACTGATAAAAATGGTGGGATATTTGCCATAATTCGGCAAGGGCAGGGGATTGTGGCAGTGGGGGCACAGCCGCGTCACCGGCGTGGCGCGATCGGAATACCGGTCATACACCCTGATGGCGAAGCCATCCTGATCCCGCACAAGGCCATCCGCGCCTACGCCGTTGGCGTCAGGGTCCAGCATCTCCCAAAACCGGTCGGCATCATTGGGGTCGATATGCGGCATATTCCAGCGAGGATCTGCACTGGAATAGCCGGCGGTTCCTCCGCGGCTCTTCCAGTATCGGTCCAGCTTTTCGTCCGGATTTCTTTGGGAAAATTTCACAAACAGCCGTTTGTGTTCGTCCACATCGCCGCTGGTGAATTCCTCCCTGTCCAGTTCCTCCTGGGTGAAGCCGGTGTTGGCCCGAAACAAAACCTTGTCGCTTTCAAACTCCTCAAAACAATAGGGGCATTTAATTTTACCCATTCCGCATCCATCCTTTCTGCTATACGCCTTCCCGGAAGAAGCTGTTTTCAAAGCCCGGTGCCGGCAGGACCCGGACCTCCTCGCCATCGGACACCCGAAGCGGTATCTCCCGGTTGAGCCAGCCGCTGGGCAGCGGAATGGGATCAGACTCCCCCACCCGATACATTAACGCCCCATCTGTATAGCTTCCGATAAACTGATCGCTCAGAGTCACCTGCAGCACAGTCTGAAGGCCACTGCGCTGCAGCGCGGCGGAATAGCGCAGCGGAATAAAACATACGGCCTCACGCCCGGGTGTGTAATATAGGTGAACGATCCCGCCCGGAACCGCCATCATACTCCACACCTGGATGGTCTGGGGCGGATCCGCCTCAAATCCCCGGAACACAGGCATGGCATAGAAGGTCCCCTGCGTAACGCCGATGAGCCGATAGCCCCCTTTATCCATGGAGTGGCCATTATGCAGGCGCCGAAGCTCCTCCTCTGTCAGGCCCAGCTTCTCCGGATCGGCCAGCGGAAGATTTTTTCCCAGGCACAGGGTAAAGGCGTCCGCTCTGGGGCATTCCAGGCTTAATCCATACCGCCCTCTGCCCGGATCATAGTCCAGCGCCAGGTTGTTGATGCTGTACAGGTTCATATTCGGCCTTGTAATGGGCATCGGCTCACTCCTCCTTCTTTGCTGCGGCAATTTCGTTGTAAAGAATATTTTCCGGATTCACCGGATAGACATAAAGCCTGTCCACATAGTCCTGCTGCGGGATCCGGAAGGCCGCGCCGGTATTGTTCACGTTCTGGATCTGGGTTGGCTGGCTCAGCATGCAGAACAGCTGTCCGCCGCTGGGGGGAACCGTGGCCATCAGCCGGCCCGCAGTCTGCATATTCAAATCGAACAGACTCTGGACTGCCACCCCATAGGCCGCACCGCCTCCGGCCATTCCCGCCCGGAATTGCAGCTCATCAAACAAGGAAAGCCGGAAATTATCATCCTTATCCGCGATCAACCGGAATCGCTTCACCAACTGATCCAAGAGGCTCTCCACTGTGCTGCACGGCGTCAGGCGCATCATGTCCCGATACTCCGGCTGATTTGCCAGATTGGCAATCTCCTGTGTATAGGCCCTTCTGATGGTCTCATCAACGTTCCCCTGGGATTGCCGCAGCCCGTTCCGGGTCTCCGTCAGTGTGTTTCCGAAGTCCCTCGCATTTCTGCATACATCCTTCATAGCTGCGCAAAGCTGCCCCGCCAGGAAGCCGTACACCTCTGGCAGAACCTGGCTGCATGCATAGCGATGCAGACACTCTGCAAGCGTTCCCCTTCTCATGTTCATGGGCGCGTACCAATCCGTGCGGGTCTCCAGATTGACGGCCTCCTGCTGCAATGTGGCGTTCATCGCGCCGTAAGAAAGTCGGCTGCACAGAAGCTGCTTGAAATACTCCTGCACCCGTTCCGCATTTTCCTTCAGCTCCTGCACACACCGTCCATAATACTGGTTCACGCAGAGACCCCAGATATCCCCGACAGACGCCACCGCGTTTATCAGCTTGTCCCCGTCGATCGTATCCGACGGTCGGCCGCGGAGTCTTCCCAGGAGTCCACGGGTCGGCGCGTCGGACAGGCTCTGCTCCAGCGCCTCCATCTCCTTGGTGTACGGGAGATACTGCAAAAATGTGGGCAGATCCGGCAGCAGCTCCTTCTCGTCTATGTACTCCCGGAACAGGCTGTCGTAGTCCTGCTGCGCTCCGCAGAGGGTCTCCTGGATGTTGGACTGTCCCCCGGCCGCACCGGCCTGCTCCAGGCACTCCGTGAGGATCTGTTCCATCGCCGCGCAGGCGATTTCATCCGTCTCCTTGACCTTTCTGTCCGCGCTGAGGCTCCACACGGCGGAGGAACCGGCCCCCCAAATAGCTGCCTCCAGCCCCTGGCCCAACCGGTTGTCATCCTGCGAGTTGACGATCACCATCACGTTGGCAGCCGCCTGATATCCCTCGGGGCCGCTGCCGGAGACATTTCCGTTTGTCAGGTCACTCTGCACGATCAGATGCTTCCCGTTTCTTTCGGCCCAGTCAACAACCGCCCGCAGCCGGCCAATCCTCTCCCGGTCCGAATTGAATACCTGCCGCACAAACAGAAAATAATATTCCGCCACGGTGACAGCCTGGCCAAAATCAGGCTGATGCTGCACCGCCTGGAAAAGCTCCGGGAACCTGTCATCCATCACGTCCCAGAAATAAGCCATTCTCAGCGTGCTGTTGCTTCCGAAGGCTCCCTGATTGCTGCGCATCGTGTAGAAGGCGTCTCCCACGCGGTTTTCAAACCCCGCCTCATCCATGCAGTCCTCGGTTTTCAGCCAGCACAGCTGGTCCGCCGCAGCGGACCAGCAATCCTGATAGCTCTGTCGGACGGTCTCCAGGCACTCCTCAGCGCCCGCCCCCAAAACAATGTTCAGGAGCGGAGCGCTGATTCGCCTTGCTGCGCCGGAATTGGCCGCGCGGCCGGAAATCATACGGCTGCATGCTTCGATTGCACTTGCGTAAGTCATGTTCTCTCCCTCATTTGCCGCGCGGCGTCCCGGCGGTTTATCCGTTGATGATGTTTCCTGCGGCGTCCAGCTGGATCGTCTCCCATCCGTCGCCGGCTTTGTTCAGCACCCACATACCCGCCGTCAGCGGCACCCAGGTGTTGTTCACCGCATCCCAGGCCATCTGCAGTGACCGGTCAGAATACACGGTATAAATCGTGCTGCCGCCGGGGCTGACCGTCCAGGTTCTGGCAGGAGCCTGCTGCGCAGAGGCAGCAGGGGTCGGATTCGAAGCCACCTTACTGGTTCTGGTCCATTGCTCATCCGTAAACACATCCTTATACCCCAGAATACGGCTGACCAGCTCCTCATAGAACCGGCGAATCTCGGCCTTATCTTCGTCCTTCTCATTGGCCGTGTCGCGCACCAGCTGCTGCAGCGCCTTGGCGTTCCACCGCTTCTCCAGGGCGGCCGCAATGAGGTGGTCGTTGGCACCGCGGGTCTGCTTGCGCAGCTCAGCCTCTCTTTCATCCATCTCCTGCCGGGGCTCCTCATCAGGTTCCATGGCCCGATAGCTGCGGAACATCTCATACAGGGGATACTTCTTGCCGAAGCGGAAGGCTTTGGAATCCTCCACCAGGATTTTTTCCGTTTCCATGCCGCGTCTGTCGCGGTATTTATAGAACGCCCTACTAATGCGGTCATACTCGGGCTCACCGGTGGCGCTGAGGCATTCGATCATGCCATAAAACACCATGTTGGTGAAGGTGGTCATATCCGTCTTATATTGAGTAAATTCCTCCTCGATCTGATCCAGCTGCTCCATGGCCCGGTAGATCTTCTCCTGCTTCTCCAGCTCCTGGCGGACGATCCGCTGCAGCATGGGGTAGTGCATGAAGTAGTCCTTGCGGACCCGGTCGACACACGCCGTCCCAGCGGACACAGCACCATCGTTCTTCAGCGCCACCTGCCGGCCTCCGTTGGCCGGATCATACATACCCGCCAACAGATCCTGCAGGCGTCTCTTCTCTCTCTGCAGATCTCCGGCATTCAACTGCCCGTTCACCACAAAATCCTCCAGCTTGTACTCCGGTATATCCTGCGGGGCGCTTTGGCGAATATAGTAGTTGGTATTCTGGGTATTTTGCGCATTCTGTGCAGTTTGTGCATTCTGCGCATTCTGTGCAGTTTGTGCCGCAGCCTGGTTCCCATTCTGATTGACGGGCTGCCCATAGATAATTCCTTTTCTCTCGCCCTCGTCATACAGCGCCAGCAGCTCCTGGGCATGATCCACCAGGCTCGGCTCGTAGGAATAGGGCATCGGCACCGGCAGGAAGCTCCTCCAGTCATGGAAGCCGGAATCGTCCTCTCCCCGGCCGGTATAGGCGTACAGGTGTGCACCTACTCCAAACTGTGTTGTCCTGTTCTCGTCATAGCTTTTCTTCATCTGTGACATGCCGGCATACGCATAGAACGGAATACCGCTGCAGAAGCGCAGAGCGAAAATGCGATTCTTCAGCCCGGTTCTGCGAACATAGAACTCTCTATGGGCCGCCCCGAACTGCTGAGCAGCGCTGCAGACAGCCGAAGCATTCGCAGGCACCGACAGACTGCTGCTGTCAAAGGTCACCGTATTGTTATCATCACTTTGTCCCAGCGGGAAAGTCGGGCTGCACCAAAACATAGGCTTTGCATCGTTATAGACGCCGTCCAGAATGTCATCGCTGACAGCCTGGGCCAGCTGCGCGGAATTGTGCCCGGTTTCCGGATACTTCTCATACAGATAATCCTCCAGGGAGCGGTTCGTCTGAGTCTGGAAAACCGTCACCATGAATTCACTGATATACAGACCGATCTTCCCGTCATCCCGACTCTTCCACTGCTTCGGATCCTTCATCAGATGCTCCGTAAAGTTCCGCACCAGCTGTGTGGCGTTCAATTCGTCGATCGCCTCGTCCAATTTCGATCTAATATCCGACAGCTGCAAAATACGCTTGGTGTAACCGGAAGATGCACTGGCCGCAGAGGAATCCAGCCACTGCTCATCCTCCTCAAAGGTCTCCAGCAGATTGTCCAGCACCTCCGTCAGCAAGGCAAAGTACCCACTGTTCAGATTCTCCAGCTGCTCCCGGAATTTCCGCAGCGTGTTCTCCACATCTGTGCATTCCTGCACGCGGTTATAGGTCCTATAGTACTCCTTGACGCTGTCCACGTAGTCGTTATAGGCCCTCTTGTCGCCGATGCCAAAGAAACGGTTCGCGCAGAAATTGGTGCTGGCCTGGACAATTCGGTCCGCCGCACTGTCCAGATACGTCTGTTGGTCCCGTTTCTGTCCCTGGATCTCCTGGATCGCGCCTTCTACAGCCGCCTTCAGGTCATCGCCGTTGCGGCTAAGCAGGAATGCCGCATAATAGGGGCCCAGTTCCGGATTCTTTGCAATATCACACAGCTTCCGGAAGGTTCTGCCAATCAGGGAGTCATCCGTTGCATCTTCGTCCAGGAGGCTCTTGGGCAGTTCTCCCTCCAGCGCAGCGCGGTTTCTCCCGCGCTGCCCCTCACAGCGGGAGCACCAGTTGCGGGCCGCCGTGTCCCAGGGACTCGGCGCTTGTCCGTGAGGCTGAACGCCGAACGTGCGCAGATCCTCTATGTCGATATCCGGCAGCATCAGGTTCGGGCATCCGTGTGTCACGTCGTTGTATACCTGCTGGGCCGTCAGGCCGATCTGATCCACCCAATCGCTTACCGCGTCCTGGGAGAGCCTCAGATTCAGCTGATCCTTTCCCACCGTCTCCTTAAACCGGCGCATAAAGCCTGCTGCCAGATAGGTGGAGATCTGGGTCATGGGAATTTCCGCGTTTGCTGCCCCCAGAATGTGATAGGACAGATTTGCGCCATGTTCGCGGAGCAGCCCACCGACACCGTTGCCCACATTGGCCAGATGCCCCCGCATGGTCAGGCCGTATTCCGTTGTTGGCGTGCTGCTTCCATCCGTAGCATTTCTATTGGCAGCAGGTAGCTCTACATCAGCCAGATAGGCCATGACATAGTCCGCTGCCACGTTGATGCAGTACTGGAAGCCATTGGCCACTATGGAGCCGTCGGCTTTGGCGGCCGAAATCAGATGGCACATCTTAACAGGCGGCTCCTGGGTCTCAATCTTAAAGGTACCATAGTTCTGTCGGAACCAGTCATCCGCGTCCTTCAGGCTCATCAGATAGTCCAGCTCCTTCATGGCCGCATATCCATTGCTGCTGTTATAATTGACCTTGACGGGATCCGCCGCCACCTGGGGCTTGCTGGTGACCACATCCGGAAGGAAGAAAAAGCCCATCACATTGGCAGACTGTGCCTTCCTCATATTCTCCAGCGCTTTCTGCACGATATAGCAGGTGTCCAGGAAGCAGCCGCTGCCGGTGCCGCCGGAAATGCCGGCAAAAATATACACGTCCAGTTCAGAACCAGTCATTCCCTCCAGTGCCTGTGTGCACTTGGCCTGAATGGTTGATATCAGGTTCCTGGCCCTGGAGATCAGCAGGTAACGGCCCACCTGGCGGACACCGCCGGCCCCCTGGGTGCTCAGCAGACCATCAATGTGATCAATATCCATCCAGTTCAGGCTGGCGTCGCCCTCAATCAGGTTTTTCGCCCGCAGGGCTGCTGCCAGATTTGGGTTATTGATGGAGAAAAACTCCCGTCCTTTGTCCAGCTTGGCCTTGCCGCGCATCCGGTCGATATCGGTGGTGTCCGAATCGATGGCCAGGAATTGGATGTGCTGATATTCCGGTACCGGAGAATCGGGGTTGTCCGGCTCCAGCTGCAGATATACCTGCTGCTTCAGTTCCGCCAGTGCCGCCACGCCGGTGCCGCCGATGCCGATGGCCAGTGCCGCCGCACCGCGATACTGCTTGGACTGCTGGCTGTGATTGATGATACCGCCGCCGCAGTTCAGTAACAGGGAATCATACTTAGGCATTTTCACGTCCTCCTTATATTTCCTGCTTTCAGGGCCAGCTTGTCAAAGCTGCACCCAACTGTTTCCGTCCCAGCCGCGTCCGTTATCTCCCATCATCCAATACAACTTTCCGTTCTTCTCCACCAACTGAACCGGCGGGAAACTCGGAATTGCCAGAGCCGGAGGCATGCTCCCAACCGGGGGTGCAGGAGGCACCGGGGGCATTGCCCCTGCCGGAGGTGCAGGAGGTGCCGGAGGCATAGTCCCAACCGGCGGTGCGGGAGGCACAGGGGGCATACTCCCTGCCGGGGGTGCAGGAGGCACAGGGGGCATTGCCCCTGCTGGAGGCGCGGGAGGTGCCGGGGGCGCGGGAGGT
>OGQP01000854.1_pt1 | contig 19375 bp, 22 predicted proteins | sample 1553251 | NCBI WGS metagenome assembly OGQP01 (sample SAMEA2580016, study PRJEB22360) | human gut metagenome | biome: human gut; feature: human-associated habitat; material: faeces | place: Denmark | collected 2008/2010 | reverse complement strand
CGATCCGCGAAGGCGGCCGTACGGTAGGCGCGGGTGTCGTATCGAAGATCCTGAAGTAATAATAAACGTAAAGAAACAAGGATCGGAAGATATTCCGAATTAGGGGGGAAAGGCTCTGAAATTCTTCAGAGCTTTTCCTTTTTTCTGTTTCTTTAAGAAAATTTTGACAAATAAAGCAGATTGTGATAGCTACAAAATATATGTTCTTATTAAGAATTAATGTTATGTCTTAACATATTGTTAAACTTAAAAATTTGAGTTATGAAAAAGGTATTATTATTTTTTGCATTGTTTTTGTTTGTTTTTGGAGTTTTTGTAAGATTAGGGAAGAAAAATTTTCCGGTTGATAACAACGTTGCTGTTGAGGCTTTTTCCGGTGTTGTATCTTCTCTTAATCCGTATAATCTTCCTACCTCAGATTGTATTGAATTAGAAACGCCAGAAGGGGTAATTATTCGGCCTGTTGTCAGTTTTAGAGATTTTTCTGTTTCTGGACGAAAAGTTGCGGTGTCTGACACTATCATTCTTTATGCTTGGAATAACAACTTATATCCGGCAACATCCAAAATTGACTGGGCTGTTTTTAGTCAAAAAGTGAACAAGGAAGCTTCCATGGTTTGTAATTTTTGTCTGGCGTTGGCGTTGTTTCTTTGTATATTGGGTGCTAAAATTTATTCTTTTAAAACTTAATGAAAGAGGTGTGATAAAAAAGCGGTCGTTGATACGACCGCTTTTTTATGCTGTAAAATATTTTGACAAACTGTTGCTCTTATGATATTGTTTTTGTCTAAAATGAGTTATTGTGCGGTTATATCTTTATGTTGAAAATAATTCATGGCTTTTGAGAACAGTTAAATAAAATATTCACTTAAAACTCTGAAGTTATGCTAACTTTTAATGAGGAAAGACAATACATCGACGGTGAGTTTGAAGTATTTGCCGAGATGTATAAAGAATTTGGCCTGTCGATTGACGGCGAAATTTATTTGACCCATTCGAAACAATGGGAAAAAATTTATTTTGTACTTTCGTTTAAGCCGTTTGCTCCGAAAGTGCAGGATGATATGATAACAACCGATAACCGCGTGGTTCTCGGTATGTTTGCGAAGAAATACAATCTTAATCCCGATCAGGAACGGCGCTTGCAGAAAGTTCCGAAAGGGTTGCGAAAAGTGTACTACTCCAAACAGCGTTTCCGCAATGCTTTGGAAATTGAATTTTCTAAGACCGCGGATAAACGCGAGTTGCAGAGTTATGTGCACTATCATGGCGGCAGGATGTGCGAAAAGGCTGCAAATATATGCAGCTCGGTGCGCCGCCTGCATATTTAAGTTAAACACATGAAGAGCTTCGCCGTGAGGTGCGGCTCTTCTTTTTTACGGATGTGGCTTTTTGTAAAAAAGTTCTTGATTAATTGTGCAGATTTGTGTATCAAATATACGCGATATGATGATAGGGGTATAGCTCAGTTGGTAGAGCATCGGTCTCCAAAACCGAGTGTCGTGAGTTCGAATCTTACTGCCCCTGCCACTCAAGACAAAGGCGCTGAAAAGCGTCTTTTTTATTTATAAAACAAGTGCTTATCCGAGTCCGTGTGAGGTGCCATAAAAAAGGCCATTTCCCGCTTGTTACACGGACCATCCCATATAAAATCCTTTATTTTACAAGCATTTAATGCGGTTGGAATCTTATAGCCTTTCGGGATTATTTTTTATCAAAAGTCGGATTTGAAACTTACTTAAAATAAAAGTTTTTGACGTTAACGACGATTTATTTGGTGTAAAGAATTGTCTTGGAAACCTTTATCAGGCTAGAGCCTTCCCGGCTGAGGCATATCCCAGCATCCATATCCGAGCTACCAGTTGCCATTTCCTGTCCTGCGGCTTCCGTATATATGCGGCCAACCCAGTGGCCAAGCGGATCGGGGAAAATTTTAATGAGCCGTTTTAAAAAGGGCTTTACGTGCGGGATAAAAAATATTTTTTTAGGTTCCACTACATTGAAAGTAAACCTAATACCCACTTATAACGCGTGAGATAAAAAAATTGTCCCAGCCTTTTCCAGTAAGCCATATTTTTACAACCTATGACATAGCTAGGTCACAGGTTATGGATATTTAACTTACTGTCTTTCCTGTCGGTATGTTTAAAACAACCTGATTAAAATTGTAAATGAGGTTGGGGTCTTATAATGATTAAGTGACATCAATGTCTTTTAATGGGAACCTCTGCTAAATTTCGCAGAAGTTTAACCTTTCCTCCTTTAGGTGAAGAGGTTGGCTTTTCCTGATATATACATCGAAAAATCTTAGAAGTACGCAAAAAAAAATTAGTTTTGGAAATTTTTTTCATCAAACCAACTCAAAAAGCACAATTCTATATATTTGTATCACAAACCGGAAGCGACGAGTGCGGAAAGCGTTAAATACCGTCGTTTAAGCTGGTTTTAGCAGCACGGGATACAAGGAAACTTAAAACGTGTCCTTTGTCATTGTTATACTTAAAATTTAATAAATAAAAACAATAAAACATAAATAAAATAAAGACTTAAGAATAACAAAAGATAAAAGAATACATAAGAATATACAGACGAAATACTATAAAAGGAAGGTAATACGAAAGATGAAAGCCTTAAGAAAGAAGAAGTCAAACCGGATACACGACGACAAATGTCACAATGTATCATCCATGACAGCAGACGGGATAAGGAAGATGTTGCATAAGCAGAAGATGACGCTAAGACAAAATGTCAAGAAGTCATCAGGTCAAGCAACAGAGACTGTTACTCCTTTATATATTTATGTTGGTTACAGATACAGTTTATTAAATACTTCTTGTTTATCTTCTCCCATATATAATAAGTATGTTACTTCTATCTGTATTTCTTATCCTTATGATTTTAGAAAAAGTGATGCGTCGGAAAAATCTAAAGAGGATCACTCAATCTGCAAATGCTTAAAATCCGTCAATCCTAAGCAAAACACTTTCATAAACAAGCCTAAAACAACCCGTAACAAGCCGATTTACAAAAATCTAAGCAAACCTATACCGAATAAAATGGCTGAGTCCTGCGATCAAAAAACAAAATGTTTGAAATCTGAGACTGTTAAGGAAGAATTGAATAACTGGCTGACCGGTATCTATAAACCGACACATCTTTTGACAATCCGCTTGCCTGAAAACTGGTCTAATACCGATGAATTCAAGTCTAAAAGTCATTTGCGTATGATTATGAAGATTTTTGAAAGAAGTTTACTCGGCAAGCATTGGAACAGACATCATTTGCCTTTTATTGTCTTTGCTGAGAATGGAGCAGATACGGATTGGCATTATCATATTTTATTAAATCAGAATAATTTTACAAATCAGGAGTTACAAAACGCTATTCTGGCAACGACTATCAAGTTAGGATTGTCTTTTTACTGTCTGAAGCTTGATTTGATAGAAAAATGCTTGGATACCGTAGAAGAGTATTGTTCAAAAGAGATGAAAATTTATTGGAATGGAAAGTTTGACAGTGACAGAATGGTTTTATCTCATGATTAAGGGAAGAGGTTATAAAAAAAGATTTTGACGTTAACGACAAATTATTTTTACAACCTATGACACAGTTATGTTAAAGGTTGTTTTTTTCTACGACAGAAATGGAAAATTAACCGTTTACAAATCCCAAGAATCGCGGCAAATCAATAAATATCAGATTCTTTTTGATAGTTATAACACATTGTAAATAGGTATTATTATGTTTAAGTCTTATTCTATGGTTACGTTCTAGAATTTATGAAAAAGCGTAACCTAAAAATAAATGACGACTGGAAAACTCCTCAAGATTTATATAACAGTTTGGATAAAGAGTTTCATTTTGACTTTGACCCTTGTCCGTTTCAGCATGACATAAACTTATGGAATGGATTAGAAGTTGATTGGGGAAGAAGTAATTTTGTTAATCCTCCATATTCCAGAAAATTAAAAGAGGAGTTTATTAGAAAAGCTTATCAGGAATATCAGAAACATAAAACTGTTGTGATGTTATTACCGGTTTCGACATCTACTAAAATTTTTCATGAGATTATTTATCCCAACTGCGAAATACGATTTTTGAAAGGCAGAGTAAAATTTGAAGGAATTAATTCTTTTGGCGAGCCTGTTTGTAACAAATGCGGAATGTTTGATAGCATGGTTTGCATTTTTAAGCCTAAAACCTATCCCATTGCGTCATAAACAACCCAGAAACAAGCGGATTTGATAAAAGAAGTAAAAACATAAGCCCGACCTGAAACCAATCAAATCGGGCTGAATTTTGAAGTTTATGCTTTTCATATTTTAAAACTATAAATCTAAAAGTATTTATTAACTGCTTGTCTGAATTGTTCAACAAACAGCTTTTTAAAATATGACGCGTTATTTTGCTCATAGAATAAGATAATGGCTTTTTTATATTCTATTTCATCAACGCTTCTATAGGAAAGAGGACAATAATTATTTGCCAGCAAAAGAGCATTTCCTAATATTCTGGAGGTTCGCTTATTACCGTCTTCAAAGGGTTGGATATAGGCAATCATCAAAACGGCAATTAATGCTTTCTCTACCGGATTATCGGTTTTGTTGATTATTTCTATTAAATTTTTCAGAGCTTCTTTTATCTGATATGAATTATCCAAAGGTTTATAATTGGTTCCGACAATTCCAACCATTCCATTACGAACACCGGTTGCAACACCTAGTTCATTTACCAACAGTTTATGAAGTTCTTCTATTTTGGCAACCGTTAAACTTTTATAATATTCCGGTGCTTTTAAAACAAAATCCAATGCTTTTTTATGGTTTAAAACCATATTGGTTTCTTCTTTAGTTTTGCCTTGGGCGGAAATATTTTCATTTAACAAACGCTCCGTATCTAACAGAGTATAAGTGTTTCCTTCTATTTTTGATGACTTCCAAGCAAGTTCAACGGTTAATCTTTCAAATTCTTTTTGCAACAAAGTTGGCGATAGTTTGTTTCTTTTTTCAAGATAACCGGAATTAAGTTTTTCCAATTCGATTTTTTCTTTATTTGTCAACAAACTTTTTAATGCGGAAAAAATATCAAAGTTAAAACCGATTGTGCCTGGAAGCCGTTCATCTTGCTCTTTGTCAAAATAGGTGCCGATATTTATATCATTTAACAAATTTATTTTAACAGACGGATTATAAATTGTTGCCTTAGCCAAGCCGGATTTTTCAATATCGCCGTTTTCCAGAAGCAGCTTCAGGTCTCTGGTTATTGTCATTTTAGTTGCATCATATCCCATTTTGGCAAGGAATATTTCTATATCCTCACGTTTTGTCGCCGGATTATCTTTAACAAAATTCAATATCAGGTCTTGACGTTTATTATACATAGCCGCTCCAATCGTAACAATTTATCTCTTTAATCGTAACATTTGTGTTGCGATTGTCAATATTTTTTATAAAAGTATTTCCCATTGCGTCATAAACAACCCGTGGACTCAGAGATTACTTTTTGATAATAAAACCTATACCAAAAGCAAAACCGTTATCCACGGATCAAAATATGAGGTGTTAAGCCAGTTTTTCGGCTGCAAGAAACATTTTGAGACGTCTCAAAGCCTGTCTGACAGATGTGTGACTTCTTTTTCCATAACTTGATTTTTCACCGGTTGTTTCATATTGCGGCAAAATAGAGGAAAGATTTTCAACGAGATAAGCAAGTGTAAATTCTTCTTTCCGGCAAAGTCTTTCTATTCTTCCCATATAATCAAAAGCGGTAGAAGGTTTATAATTCTGTTCCAAAAGCCAATTTTCAAAATTTTTCAATATGATAAATTTTCCTTTCATTATTCAGAGACAATGGTTGCGGTGTAATACGGATTGGCGCTATATCTTTCTAAAAGAGCCTTGTTAGCTTGCTGCCATAAAAAATAAGGCTTCGGCAGTCTGACAACCTTTCCGTTGGTATATCTCAATTAGATAAAATACATTGTAATCTCCTGTATTTGCGTTATTTACAGTTTTATTGTGTCGTGTATTTTCTAATTCGGGAGCCCTAAAAACTCTCAAAACCAATGACATTTTGCTACAATTTGGGAATTTAAAACAAAAACAAGTGCTTAACTTGATAACAGTTGTGATAATAAGTCGTTTGTAAAATAAAAAACGCTCCGAAATTTCTCCCGAAGCGCTTTTAAGCAAAGGAATGTTAAATACTAAAACTTATATTTAGCATTAATCAAACCGGTATGGTCTTGGTAATCCTCACGGAATTTGCCTTCATAACCAAGAGAGAGTTCAACGTTATCATTGACTTCCGCTGTTACGCCGGCACCAAATTCCATTCCGAAACGGTCAAGAGCTTCACCCTCAACCGCATAAGCAGAACCGTTAGCCAGTGTTACGACTGAATTAACATCATCGTTAAACAAGTCATAGGTTGCGGCAATTCTTGCTTCCGGCTTAATATTCATACCATTGGACAATTCAAAGTTCTTGCTAACCTTAGCTCCGATGACACCGGTTAAAATATCGCTGTCGTTGGCAGAAACACGCTGGTCGGCAGAATCTTTGTAAGCATCTTGTTTGATGTGAACATAACGCAATCCGGCTTCCGGCGTAAATCCAAAGCCTTTAACCTGCATATCGTAACCGGTCATAGCCTGCAAACCGAATGTTTCAACATCATAGTCGGCTTTTACACCAACACCCGCAACATTTTTATCTTCGGAATAATCAGACCAACCGTATGTCGCAATACCGTTAACGTACCAGTTAGACGGTTTATATTCGCCATACAAAATAGCGGTATGGGTATCAACATCGGTCGAACGCATAAAACCGTCAATATCGGTATTGGTATAAGCATAACCGGCACCGACTTTAACATCTTTATTAACGAATTTTTCAATACCGAGAGCCACACCGTTAGAATCTGCGTCAAACCCCTTGGCTTTGGATGTGTCGTCCAGCTTAGATTTGTTAAACATACCCTGAACCCAGACAGCCGCGTCAGGATTGCTATCGCCGGATGACATACCCTCAGAACCAGTCGAGATTGAACCGCCGGTTAAACGAGTGCTGACTGCACCGAATACCTGGTTGGCAGTTTCGGTTGAGGTCTGTTGAATAGCCGGTGCAACTTCCGGAGCAACCGCTGTCAAAGCATCAACATAGGCTTTTTTACCTGCTGTCGTATTGGTTTTGCCGGCAAGGTCTGCTAATACATTTGCAACTCTGCCCTGAACAGAACCGGACGGATTATCCAAAGAAACACTATCCCAAGCAGTTGCGGTTCCTGCATTATTAGCCGTACCTCCAGCTTCCACAACCGTGTCTGTTGCTGTAGCTGTACCGGTAATTTTATAAACACCATTGCCGACTTTTTCAAATTTGTAGCGGCTGTTCTGGCTTAATTCAGCAAAATCATTGGTAACCGTACCATCAAGAATGGTAAATTCTTTGGTTTCGTCTTTACCCAAAACGCTGCTATTTAAGGTCAGGTCAAGTTTTGTGCCTGTCGTACTGACATTAATTGTATCAGCTTTAATTTTACCATAACTACCGTCTTCTTTACCAGCAACGGTAAATTTCAGAGTGGAATTGTCTTTGAAGTCAACATTCGTGGCATTTACGGTATTCGTGCCAATGTCCAAACCGCCGGCGATATTCAGATTGCCGATTTTACCGGTTTGTTTGTCATAAGTCAAAGTGCCTTTGTTGACATTCAAAGAAGCCAAGTCGCCGATTGTACCGGAAACGAGTTTGCTTAAAGCATGGTCGGCTTCAAAAGTCAGGTTAGAGCCGGAAACATTACCGTCAACCAAAGCGCTTGAAGACTTAACATTTAAGTTACCATTGCCGGAAACGTCAGAAACTAACGTGCCAGAGAGGTTAATTGTTCCTGCGTCTGTCAGGTTTATAATGCCTTTTTCTAAAGAAGCTATATCATTATCAACGCTTTTATAACCTTTAATTACAGAAATTCCACTGTTTTTATTAATATTTAGTTCACCGCCGCTGATATTAACCTCTGTTCCTGTGATATAATTCCCCGGAGAATCTGGAGTAAAAAATAAGTCCCCAGTCTTTCCACTAACATTTATGGTGCCTCCGGTCATCTCAATAGCTCCCCATGAGGTTTCAACAAGGCCGTCTGTTGGATTGTCATCGGAAATTTCAACACCGAACCCGCTGAACTGAGATGGATGGCTGCTGATATTAATTGTGCCACCAGAGATATTCATTTTAGCACCGGCATCTTCAGCAATAAATTCACCACCGCTTAATGTTATATTTCCTCCAGAAATATTAACTATTCCGTCTGCATGAATTTCACCATTACTAATTTCAACTTCACCACCGCTAACGTTGAAAAGGTTTTGGGCTTGCTCTGCATTTTCAGAAGAATCATCGGGTCCTTGATGTCTATAAATATCTAAGCGGGCACCATCGGTTACAACAAGCTTTTGTGTATTGGCAGAACCTTCGTTAACTTTTTCGCCAACATCTAATCCCTTAGGATTTCCCTCTGCTTGTCCATATAAAGTTTGCAGATATATGTTTTTTATGACAATTTCATCATCAGTCAAATAGTCTGCATTGATGTTGGTAGCAACATTTCTCCCTGTATCCTCTTCAATAAATGTATGCCCCTGAAAGCCATCTTTTCCATTTTCAGGTAATGTATCTATAATTTTCGCATAAGCATTAGTCGCCGTAAAAGCCGCCACTAAAGCCGTTGTAAATAAAAGTTTTTTCCTCATAAGTTCAATTCCTTATCTTTAATTGCAATTAAAGTTTGTAATCTAGCCAAGCTAGACCGTTTCACTATACACAAACCAACGATTGTGGCCGGTTGTCTAAAAGACAGATGTATCCCGGAGTAAAAGAAAACAAGCTATTATTTTTCCTTGCTTTTTTTGTAAATAGAAAAAGTGCGAAACTTGCAAAAAGCGGTTGATTTTATTGTTCTAATAAAATGACCGGATTTTTTAAGAAATTTTAAGGAGAAAACAATGGCTGTAATCGGTTATATTCGGGTGAGCACAGACAAGCAAACCTATGCGCATCAACGTTTTGAGATTGAAGAATATGCAAAAAATCAGGGACTGACTGTTGATGAATGGGTTGAGGAAAAAATATCTTCCCGTAAAGCGCTGAAAAACAGAAAACTTGGTGCTTTATTAGATAGTTTGCAGGAAAATGATATACTTATCTCTTGCGAAATATCCCGTCTTGGACGTTCGTTGCTTGAAGTTATGCGGATTTTGGAAACTTGTTTATCTAAAAATTGTCAGGTCTGGACTTTGAAAGAAAACTACCGTCTCGGTAATGACATACAAAGCAAAGTCTTGGCTTTTGCCTTTGGTTTGGCGGCAGAGATAGAAAGAAACCTAATATCCCAACGCACAAAATCATCTCTAGCCAATCTTAAGGCGTCAGGTAAAAAGCTCGGACGTCCATTCTCCGCAGAATCAAAAAAGCTGAAACTCTCAAAAAATGCTAAAAAGGTGCGAAATTTACTAGCTAAAGGTATTTCAAAATCACAAATTGCCAAAATCCTTGGTGTTCAGAGAAGCACGTTGAGACGGTTTATTGGTAGAATGTTTTAACATCGCTATGTCATAGGTTGTTTTTTTCTACGAAAGAAATGGAAAATTAATTTCAAAAAATTTAGTAGAAAATACCAAGTCATATACTTCTATAATATATGACTGATACATATACAGGACTCAAAAATGAGTTATCAATTCTCTATCCCGACGTTACGGATATTGAATTAAACGAAATGACAAACAATCTGATTGATTTTTATACAACGGCAGTAAAAGCCATTTTAGAATATGAAGCACAAGAAACAAAAGAATTTGTCGTTGATGACAATAACTTTTCTTCATAAATAAAATAACTTCCGGTTCTCAAGACACATAAGTTAATCATTTGAAAAATCAGTAAAATATTAGTAAAAAGTTACAAACGGGTGCATTTTTTTGCGTACATTCCCAAATTATCGCGACATAATAAATATAGTGTAAAAACAAAGGAGTAGTAAAATGAATACACTTATAAAATATGTCATGACAGACCCTTGCTATATCTTAAATAATGACAAATGGGACGAATGTTGCAAATTTTTAGATGACAGTCCGAAAACATTTAATGAGGCAGTTTCTAAGGCTTTGACTGATTTAAGCGGTTTTCCTGCTTTTGCTTGCGATACAGGTTTTGGCGATTGGAATAATAAAATCTATGGAAGTTATATTATCCATAAAGAATTTTGCGCTGATTCCGGCATGGTTTGTGTTTGTCGGTTAACATCAGAAATTGAAAAGCATTTTGAAGAAGACTACCCGGATATTTATTCGCATGGTGCGGCAGTTTTTGAAGGTTCCGATGATATTAACATTGATTTTGACATATCGGATCCTTCTTGGACTGTTGTAAAAATCCACGATAACAAAACCGGAAACTTTATAGAAACCATGAATGCAGACGATTTTTATGCAGAAAATGACGATTTTGATGATGATTATTTTTTCGATGATGAAGATGAGGAATATTAAACCATGAGAAAGAAATATCAGAAAAGAGCTGTTTCTCTAAAATGTACTCAAGCCATCATATTTGCCCGTGTATCAAGTAAGAGACAAAAAGATGAAGGTATATCCTTAGAAGTTCAAGAAGAAAATACAACCCAATATTGCAAAGATAATGGGTTAAAAGTTATTGCTAGATACAGTATTGATGAGAGTTCAACACATGGTGACCGTGCGGTATTTCATGAGATGATAAATTTTGCAGCCAAATGTGAGGGCAAGGTTGCTATAGTTGTTGCTTATGTTGATAGATTGCAACGTTTACCGGAAGATTCATATTATGTTGAAAGTCTTCGAAGATCAGGAAAAGTAGAAATACATTTTATAAAAGAGCGATTGATTATTACAAAAGATTCTGCGGCAACCGAATTAACCTTTTGGAATATGTTTGTTATGTTTGCTAATGCGCAGGTTAACTCGCAAACAGATAAAGTTAAGGCAAGTCTGGCTAAAAATAGGTCTTTAGGAAAATGGCAGGGAACAGCACCTTTGGGATATCTGAATAAAAAAGATGACGATAATAAATCAATAATAGTTGTGGATCCGGTTCGTGCGCCAATAATAAAACGTTTATATCAGGAATATGCAACAGGACTGTATCAAATCTGTTTGGTGTTTGGCTAAAGAATTAGGTCTATATACCAGAGTTAAGAAAAAGAAAGGCTGTTTTGTTACCAGAAATACCGTATATGAAGTACTGACGAATCCTTTTTATTATGGCGAGATGTGTGTTAAGGGTGAGCTTATACCGCATATATACGAGCAGCTTGTATCAAAGGAATTGTTTAACAAAGTTCAGGATATTTTTGTAAAAAACGGAACACACAATAGAACCAATATTAAGGAAATTATTAAAAATTCCTATATCTTCAGGAAAATGATACGCTGTAAAGAATGCGGTTGTTTAATAACTCCGGAAAAGAAAATTAAAAAAAGCGGTCGTGAGTATGTTTATCTGAGATGTGGACATTCTAAAGAGATTTGTCATCAAGGTGTTGTTAATGAAAAAGACATTGTTGAGCAATTAAAAACAGAGGTGCTTGATAAATTAACGCTTCCTCTGCCTGTGCAAGAAGTTCTGAAGAATCAACTTTTGAAAAATCTAAACGATACATCTCAATTTAATGCGATGTTTAAAGCTAAGATTACAAACAAAATTAACGAATCGAAAGTTAAAGAAGATAATCTGCTAGATTTTTATCTTGAGGGAAAATTGCCTCAATCTACTTATGAAACCAAGAAAGCGGCGATTGACAAAGAAATAGAAGAATTAAAAGTAACTGCGGAAAAATACAAAACGATAGATACAGATATGAAAAAAACGGTTGAGAAGGTTATTTCAACAACTGTAAATATTTCTAATATCTTTGACAAGGCAACTCCTGATAAGCAAAATCAGTTATTGCGGTTACTGATTACGGACTGCCAGCTCAATGGCAAAATATTGGAATATAAACTCAAAGCTCCGTTTGACAGGTTGATTGCTTGCAAAAATTATCAAGACTGGCCTCAAGTTGCTGTTGATAATTTGGGGGAATTTGAGAAAGTAACGGTGTGATTTTTGGGCTTTCTGCTTGCGGATGTATAAATTTTTACCTACATTATTAATAGGTGTTAAATAAATTAAGAAGGATTGTCTATGTTTAGTTATGGAGGAATACCTAATTCGGCTCAGGCTGCAAGTAGAATTTATGAACAACAGAAGAAAGAAAAACAGCTGCAGGAACAAAAAGAGAGATTGCAATACGAACGTGAAAACCGCAGAGATCAAGTGACCGAAGAATATAATCAAAAGAGTCTTGAATTGGCAGAACAGGCTAAATTACTTAGTGAGAAGTCAGTAAAATTTACAAAATTATCTTTATGGATTGGAGGTATAACCTTATTTGTGACTACAATTGGAGCTATTTTTACGATTTTAAGCTATTATAGGTAGAGATTATATAAATGGTTATAAGAAAATCACCAGGATCAACAGAAGGAGAGAGACAGGTAGCTAAGCTTTGTGAACATAGTTTTCTGAAATTATGGAGTTATCCAAACTTATTTAAACAACCAGGAAAAGAACTTTGCGATAATTTAATTTTATTTGGTAATACTATTATTCTTATTTCAGAAAAGACTAAGAAGACTCCCTTTGATTATGATTATTCTTTATATAAAGATGAAGATTCTCAAAAGCCCTTGGGTGAAAGGTATATAGATATTTTATGGAGAAGATGGAGTAAAGAATTAAAATCATCCGAAGACCAATTAAATGGGGCAGAGCGATGGATAAGGAAACACCCCGACCAAATTTATCTTGATTCAAAATGTTTAGAAAAATTTCCTTTAACGATACCTAATGTCGAAGATTTGAAATTTATAAAAATATCTGTAATTAATGGGTTAAATAACGTTAATAAATTAAGAGAACAAGCTTGTAATAATGAACTAGCTTATGAGTTGCCATCGGATATGATGCTGTTTAAGATGGACTTAAATAATATTATCCATTTGTTGGATGATTATACGTTCCCTGTTATAATGAAAGAGTTGGATACAGTAACAGATTTTATAGTTTTTTTTCAAAAAAAGGAAAATTTATTAAAATCGGGAAAGAGCCCGTTTGGAATTTTAGATTTAGATTTGTTACCAATATATTTGACAAACATTGATTATGAAAAGTGTAGTTTTTGCTTGGGAGATTTAGAGCGGGAGGCTGAAAAAGCAGATTTAATAATTATTGATAATCCTATTGATCCATATCCTGAATTTACAGCAGAAAAAAGATATATAGATTTTCGAAATAGTTTAAAAGATAGTTATTTATGGGATACCCTTATAGACAGTTGTTCTCAAGATGCTTTTGAAGATATCTTGGTTAATGGACAAGATTTAAATAAAGTTGATGCTATTTTACGAATTATGGCTGCAGAAACTAGATTATCTAGATGCGAATTGTCTAAATTATATATGGATGTTATTAATTCTTTTGATATTTCTAAATCATATAAAGGACGGGCGGTTCAATCTCCATGTAATAAAGAAATTATGTATGTATTTCTTCAAGTAAGTAAGCAAGTTGAAGAAACATATGATGAGTATCGTTTACGGCGTCGTAAACTTGCAGAAATGTATTGTTGCGCAATTAACGCGAATAATGATGTTGTTAAACAGGTTGTTGTAATTGCATCAGAACCAGTGAAATATAATAGTTACTTAAGTCGTGATTTTATTTTATATCAGTGTCAGCGGTTATCTTCTGGAGAGAAAATTGAGATATTAAAAATGCAGGAAGAACTTCATATTTTGAATGGTAATATATCAGGTTTTCAAAAAAATAAGAAAGGTAAAATAGGTAGAAACGATATGTGTCCATGTGGAAGCGGATTAAAATATAAAAAGTGTTGTTTGAATAAATAGTTGCTATTTATAGTCCGTGGATTGTCTTACTGCCCCTGCCATGTAAGACGAAGACGCTGAAAAGCGTCTTTTTTTATTATATATCAAGCGCTTAACAGAGTCCGTGCGGGGTTGCATTGATAAGTTCATTTTTGGGTACACGGACCATCCTTAGTGAAATCCTTTATTTTACAAGCATTTAATAAAGTTAGAATCTTATTGTCTTTGGGAATTGTTAAGATTCTAATGTAATATATTTGGGCGGGATGATGCCGCCTTTGATGATGATCAGATAATACGGAACGACAGAAAAGCGTAAGCCTAATTTTTCATCACAGGCAGACCAGTCTACCGGAGAAGTATCAATATCGTTAATTGAGGCTAATCTTACTAAACGTTCATCAACGTCTTGCGGAAAATCTTTATCTAAATTCGGTCGGATTGCCGGGCTGACATAAACTGCTTCAATTAGTCCGTCTTTTTGTAAGGTCTCCAAATTAACAGAAAATAAGTCAGCGTTCGCAATAAAAGGTTTGAACATATTTATGCTTTTCTCGGTCCACTGTATCGGCTCTGAAAAACCGCGGATGGCGCGGCTGCGGCCTTCAAAACAATTTTCCATCCATTTAACAATTCCGGAGTGGGTTGTTTCGCCGCCCGTGCGTTTGTAATAGTAATGTAAATCGGCTTGGGGATTGTTGGCAAAAGATAAAATCCCTTGTTTCAGAGCATTGTTGCCTTTTGTGATGTAGTGATAAAGTTTTGTCATTTTAATCTTCCCTGAATTTTTGTGTATTGTGACATAATTTTCAGATGAAGGGAATAATAAAATAGTCCGTGGATTGCACCATATGTCAATAGGTTTGTGTATTTGTACGATATTATCCTGTCGATTAGAGAAAGCTGTCCGAAAGGGCGGTTTTTTATGTTATATAAGAAAACAGCTTCCGGGCAGGAAGCTGTTTTATACGTTTTTATGTAGAGCGAAGGCTCAGGCGGATTTCTTTTCCGGGTGCAGCGTGCCGGCGGCGACGGCTTTGGTGTAAAGTTCAATTTTGTAGTTAATCTTGTTCATATGTTTCTGCAGTTCGGCCATTTGCTCTTCAATACGGATTTTCTGCTGTCTGAACATATCCAGCCGCAGTTGCAGAGTTGAATCGCCTTCAATGTACCAGTCGATGTACTGTTTGATACCTTTGAGATGCAGGCCGGTGGCTTTCAGGCATTCGATGAGTTCAAGCCAGCCGAGGTCGGAATCGGAAAAGACCCGCAGGCCGGAACTGTTTTTTCTGACGAAAGGCAGCAGGCCTTCTTTTTCGTAGTATCGGAGCGTATGTACGCTTAAGCCGGTTTTTTTGGCAACTTGGCCGATTGAGTATCCCATAAACTTTCTCCCGTTGTGTGACAGTGATTAATTTAAGCCTTAGAGTTTGCTCAAAGTCAAGAAAAATCTGGCGGGCAGAGGCGGTAATGCATATGGGCGTTTGCCAGACATCCTTTTTTAACCAAAATTGGAACCCTGAGAAAAAAGTATTGCAATCTTTTGTTTAATAGTTTATGTTTCCGGTAAATCAGACAGCCTATCCCCGTCATTTTGCCGTATAATTTCGACATGTTTTTTGAAAAGACCGGTTAACGACGCGGGCGGGGCTGGCTTTGTTGCAATTTTTCAGATGGATAGGATCTATGGCAAAAATTAGTCCGATTCAGTTTTTCAGACAGGTAAAACAGGAAATTAAAAAGGTTACCTGGCCGACCCGCAAGGAAGTTATGCAGACCTCGATAATGGTTATTATCCTGGTGGCGATTGCCGCGACTTTCTTTTTCTTCGTCGATCAGATTTTCGGCTGGGTTGTTAAATTAATATTTGGTCTTGGAGTATAGTTTATGACTGCACGTTGGTATGTTCTTCATGTTTATTCCGGTTCGGAGAAGAAGGTTGCCGAATCGATTAAAGAACAGGCTGTTTTGAAAAAAATGGAAGATAAGATTCTTGACGTTCTGGTTCCGACCGAAGATGTCGTCGAGGTTAAAAAAGGTTCGAAGGTCAATTCGGAACGCAAGTTTTTTCCGGGTTATGTGCTGATTAAGATGGAAATGTCCGACGATACTTGGCATGCGGTTATGAATACGCCGCGCGTTACCGGTTTTCTGGGCAGCCGCAATAAGCCGCAGCCGATTTCCGAAGCCGAGGCCAAACGTATTATTACTCAGATGCAGGAAGGCGTTGAAAGGCCGCAGACGGTTGTCGATTATGAGGTCGGCGAGCAAATCAGGGTAACCGACGGCCCGTTCGCTTCCTTTGTCGGTTTGGTTGAAGAGGTTGACCTTGAGAAGGCTCGTCTGAAAGTTTCCGTTTCGATTTTCGGACGTTCGACTCCGGTTGAGCTGGAATTCAGCCAGGTTGAAAAGGTTTAGGAAAGTCTGAAACCGTCGGGATTAAAATCCGGCGGTTTATTTTTTTAGGGAAGAAGGCAATGTTCAAAAGTTTCTTTAATGAATTTAAAAAATTCGCCATGCGCGGCAATGTCATTGATATGGCCGTCGGTATCATTATCGGCGCCGCTTTCGGCAAAATTGTCGACTCTCTGGTTAAAGACGTTATTATGCCCCCAATCGGGCTGTTGCTCGGCAAGGTCGATTTTACCAATCTGTTTGTGGTTTTGAAGGAAGGGGTAACGGCAGCGCCCTACGTTTCGCTGGATGCAGCGCAGAAGGCCGGTGCCGTGACGCTTAACGTGGGTCTGTTCGTCAATGCGCTTATCAGTTTTATTATCGTGGCCTTTGCCGTGTTTATTCTGATTAAGGCCATTAACGAACTGCAGGCCAAGATGCTCAGGCAGGAAGCGGCCGAAGACGCGAAAAAGGAACCGGTAACGAAGGCCTGTCCATACTGTTGCGAAGAAATTCCCGTTAAGGCGGTGCGCTGTCCGCACTGCACTTCGGAACTGAAGTGAAAAAAAAAGGCTCCGCAAAGGAGCCTTTTTCTGAATCGAATCAAAGGTTTGAATCGCAAAATTTTTGAAAAAAACGCTTGCAAAATGAATCGGATGTGCTATACAAAGGCGACTCTCAAAGGGGCGACTCTGTTCTTTTGAGATGCGAATCGCATAAAAATGTAACTTCGTGGGAGACCAGCCATGGTCTGGAAAAACCACGAACCTAAACAGAGGTATGAAAATGGCTAAGACTAAAAAGAAAATTTTAGGATTAATCAAGCTTCAGATCCCCGCCGGAAAGGCTAACCCTTCTCCGCCGGTTGGTCCTGCTCTGGGCCAAAAGGGCTTGAACATTATGGAATTCTGCAAGGCTTTCAACGCAGCCACCCAGAAAATGGAACCGGGCGTTCCCGTTCCGGTCGTTATTACCGCTTTTGAAGATAAGTCTTTTACTTTTGAGACCAAACTTCCGCCGGTTTCTTATCTGATTAAGAAAGCTGCCGGTGTCAAGTCTGCATCCAAGGAACCGGGCAAAACCGTTGCCGGTCAGATTTCGATGGCTCAGGTTAAAGAAATTGCCGAAACCAAAATGCCGGATTTGAACTGCTCGACCGTTGAGGCGGCCATGAATATGGTTAAAGGCCAGGCGGTTTCCATGGGTATCAAGGTAGTGGAGTAAGACGATGGCTGGAAAAAGAATTGTAAATGCATACAAAACAATTGACAAGACTCAGGCCTATGCGCTGAAAGAGGCTGTCAAAATCGTCAAGTCCAATGCTACCGCCAAATTTGACGAAACCATCGACGTTGCCATCAACCTCGGTGTCGATCCGAAACATGCCGACCAGATGATCCGCGGCGTTTGCGCTCTGCCGCACGGCACGGGCAAAACCGTACGCGTCGCCGTTTTGGCTCAGGGCGAGAAAGCCGACGAGGCCAAAGCTGCCGGAGCCGATATCGTCGGTGCCGAGAATCTGGTTGATTCCATCTTGTCAGGCAAAATTGACTTCGACAGATGTATCGCCACGCCGGACATGATGGGGCTGGCCGGCCGCGTTGCCCGTGTTCTGGGTCCGAAAGGCCTGATGCCGAATCCGAAGCTCGGAACCGTCACCACCGATGTTGCCGGTGCGGTTAAGAAGGCCAAGGCCGGTGAAGTTCAGTACCGCGTTGAAAAGAACGGTATTGTTCATGCCGGTATCGGTAAGGCTTCTTTCTCGGAAGAGCAGATTTATGACAACGCCAAGACGTTTATTGACGCTATTCTGAAAGCCAAACCGCAGTCGCTCAAAGGAAACTACCTGAAGAAGATTTCCCTAAGTTCGACGATGGGTGTCGGCATCAAAGTAGATTCGTCCGCTTTGTAAGAAAGTTTTGGGAGGCGGATGTGTCCGCTTCCCGCTCTTCAGAAGTTTCGTGCTTCTGAAAACTGTCCAAGACCGCAGGTGGTCGAAAATGCCGGAACCGGCGTTTGACAACTTTAAATATCCTGCGCAGACGGGAGTTGAAAAATATTTATCTTTTTTTCTCCTGGACAGATTAGGTCCCGCGGCAAAGGTCAGCAGACCGGCGTTGCGGATGTGTGAAATGACATTGTTTTATTTGAAATGATGTTTTGTTTGGAGACAATAAGTGAACCGCGAAGAAAAGACACAGTTGCTCGGTGAACTGAATGAACTGTTTAACAGCTCCGAAATCATTGTAGTTTCGCACTACAAAGGTTTAACCGTTAAGGAAGTTTCGGAACTGCGCGACAGGATCAGAAAAGCAGGCGCCGGGTTCAGAGTTACTAAAAACCGGATTACTCGTCTTGCTCTTAAAGGTACCAAGTTTGAAGGACTGACCGACTTGTTTACCGGTCCGACGGCCATTGCTTTCGCCAATGACCCGGTTTCGGCCTGCAAAGCCTGCGTTCAGTTTGCCAAAGACAATGAAAAGCTGATTGTTGTCGGTGGTGCCATGGGAACCGGTGTTCTTTCGGTTGCCGAAATCAATAAACTGGCAACGATTCCGTCTATGGACGAACTCAGAGCCAAGATTATCGGTCTGTTGCAGGCTCCGGGTGCCCAGTTGGCACGCGTTACCAGAGCTTACAGCGAGAAAGAAGCCGCTTAGTATTATTGTTTACGCCAGTTCTGCCTGCGGGTTTTTCATCTATGTACCCGTTTGTTCGGGGGAAGTAAAATCCACTTTGCATAATTTGGTTTGAAAGCGATAATGCTGAAAGCACAAGACAAAAGTTTTTAAGTAATTTAGTTGATTTAATTAAAATTTTATTGGAGAAAAAAAATGGCCGATTTAGCCAAATTAGTTGATGAATTGTCAGCCCTGACCGTTATGGAAGCCGCTGACCTGTCCAAAATGCTGGAAGAAAAATGGGGCGTTTCCGCCGCCGCTGCCGTAGCCGTTGCTGCCGGCGGGGGCGCCGCGGCCCCCGCCAGCATCAGCTCGATAACGTCCTCCG
>OGQP01000846.1_pt1 | contig 19513 bp, 19 predicted proteins | sample 1553251 | NCBI WGS metagenome assembly OGQP01 (sample SAMEA2580016, study PRJEB22360) | human gut metagenome | biome: human gut; feature: human-associated habitat; material: faeces | place: Denmark | collected 2008/2010 | reverse complement strand
ATAGAATTTATTATATATTGAGAATCCGTAGCATAAATAATAAAATCTTTATAAAAAAACAAATTGGTTGCTCTATACTTCTGCCCTCCACGGAAAATAATATTCAAAGTTTTAAAACCATCTTGGGTATTAGCAATAATACACTCATTATCAAGGTCACCAGTAGTAACCCAAATACAATTAGTATAAGAATCCCAAAATAGTCCATGAATATGATTAATTGTACCTTCTTTAAAAGTATAAACAATATTCCACGTTTTACCATTATCACTAGAATGATAAATATTCACAGCACGTTTTTCAACATTAGCAAAATATTCTCCAAAATAAATATTACTATCCGGAGTAATACATAAATTCATTGGTCTCGATCCACGCAATACATTGAAAGTCTTTCGAAACACCTGTTCTCCTTTCTTACAAAGAAATACACCTTTCTTTGCTATTGCTATATAATCTCCACTAGGTAGCCCATAGAGATTTGTTACCTCAGCACGAAGAAAACGGCGTGTTAAAAAGTAACAAGCAAAAAGAGCATACTTTCCATCATTAATTCGCCCAACATATTCATATGTATTTTTATCAAAATAAAACTTGTATAGCCTATACCCTTTAACTCCTATAAAAAAGTCATCTTTGACTTCTAATACTTTTACATTCTTATAGACTTCTAAGTTGTGCATAGTCATTCCTTCCGCCACACCATCCTATTAATTACCTCTACATAACTCTGAATAATTTTCACTACTTTAGTAGATACATTATCATCCATATAATCAGGTACTGAAATACCATTATCATCATTTTTAACCATCTCTACAGCAATATCTACAGCTTGAAGCAATGACTTCTCGTGAATACCTGCCAACACAAAACAAGCCTTATCTAAAGCTTCAGGACGTTCAGTACTAGTACGAATACAAACAGCCGGGAACGGATGTCCCACACTAGTAAAAAAACTACTTTCTTCTGGCAATGTTCCTGAATCACTCACAACAGCGAAAGCATTCATCTGAAGACAATTATAGTCATGAAAACTAAAAGGCTCATGTTGAACTACTCTTCTATCAAGTTTAAATCTACTTGCAACTAAACGATTACGGCTACGGGGATGACAACTGTAGAGAATAGGCATATTATATTTCTCTGCCATAGCATTGATAGCATTAAAAAGACTAAAGAAGTTTTTCTCCGCATCAATATTCTCTTCTCTATGAGCAGAAAGTAATATATATTTACCTTTCTCTAAGCCCAAACGTTGATGTATATTGCTCGCTTCTATCTCAGCCAAATTTTCATATAACACTTCAGCCATAGGAGACCCTGTTACATAAGTACGTTCTTTAGGTAAGCCACATTCAGATAAGTATCTACGAGCATGCTCTGAATATGCAAGATTAACATCACTGATAATATCTACGATACGACGATTAGTTTCTTCTGGAAGACACTCATCTTTACAACGGTTTCCAGCTTCCATATGAAAAATAGGAATATGAAGACGCTTCGCTCCTATCACGCTAAGACAACTGTTTGTGTCACCAAGCACAAGTAAAGCATCAGGTTTTATCTGCACAAACAACTTATAAGAACAGTTTATAATATTACCAATGGTGGCACCAAGATCATCACCTACTGCATCCATATAGACCTCAGGAGTTTCAATCTTCAGATCTTTAAAAAAGATACCATTCAAATTATAATCATAGTTCTGTCCTGTATGAACTAATATCACATCAAAGTACTTTCTACATTTATTAATAATAGCTGCGAGACGTATAATCTCTGGACGTGTCCCCACTACAATGACCAGTTTTAACTTGCCATTATCTTTGAACTTCACACTGCTATAATCTAATTTTGGAGGCCTATTTTCCATTGCTTTCATCTTTTACAGGTAAAAAATAGGTATCTGGATACACAGAATCAAATAACTCATTACAATACATTATGGTAACTAAATCCTGGGTAGCTGACAAATTGATGATATTATGTGTATAGCCTGGCAGCATATGCACAACTTCTATTTTATCACCTGATACTTCAAATTCAATAACCTCATCAGAATCAACCTTACGTTCTTGAATCAACCCATGCCCACTAACTACGATAAAAAATTCCCACTTAGTATGATGCCAATGTTGTCCTTTAACAACCCCTGGTTTAGATATATTTACACTGATTTGTCCATGATTATACGTCTTAATCAATTCCGTGAAACTACCTCTTTGGTCAATGTACATCTTCAAAGGAAAAGCCATTTTTCTTTTAGGAAGATAAGAAAGATAAGTGCTATAAAGTTTCTTTACAAAAGAATTCTTAGGCATTTCGGGAAGAAGTAGTGTCTGTGGCTGCAGTTTGAATTGTTCCAATAAATCTACAATCACACCAAGAGTCACTTTATATGTAGTAGGTACAGCACAATAACGGCCAGTCTTTACAAATATCGTTTCTATTCCATCAAATTCACAACGATGTTCCCTCCCGTTCAGTGAGGCAATCATTTCCTCCACTAAATCATCAATATACAACAATTCCAATTGCGTATTCCTATCATTAATTGTAATAGGGAGATCATTAGCTACATTATTGCAAAAAGTAGCCACAACACTATTATAATTGGGACGACACCATTTACCAAAAAGATTAGGAAAACGATAAACCAAGACCTTTCCTCCTGTTTCTTTACTATAATCGAAGAAGAGTTCTTCACCAGCTTTTTTACTACGTGCATATTCACTCTCACCAAATCGACCTTGCATAGTAGCCTGAATAGAACTAGAGAACATCACAGGACAGGTATTATGATGTTTTTTTAGCATATCAAGTAAAATATTTGCAAAAACAAAGTTTCCTTGCATAAACTCATTTGCCTCTTTAGGTCGATTTACTCCCGCCAAATTGAATATGAAATCAGCTTTCTTACAGTAGATATCTAATTCTTCAAATGTGGATTCTATATCATATTCATACACTTCATCAACTTGCAAATCGTCATAACAACAAACTTTCCCTTCTTTGATATTTTTTAGCTGAGCACAAAGATTTCTTCCTACGAATCCTTTTGCCCCCGTAACAAGTATTTTCATCTTAACTATTTTATTACATTATGTACACCATTAAGTTCATTTTGAATATATTCAAGAGTGGCTAACTTAGCTTTAGTCTCATCCAAATTGAGCCGTTTAGTATTATCAGAGTTAAACTCAGCCAATGTAACACGTTTAGCACTACCTTCTGTAAAATATTTATCATAATTGAGGGTACGATTATCAGCAGGCACGCGATAAAAATTACCCAAATCTTCTGCTTTAGCACATTCTTCATTAGTGAGAAGAGTTTCATACATTTTTTCTCCGTGGCGGATACCAATAACTTTTAGATCTTCTTTCTTACCTCCAAAAAGCTCACATACAGCTTCAGCTTGTGTTTGAATAGTACACGCTGGTGCCTTCTGAACAAGAATATCACCATTAGCACCATGCTCAAAAGCAAACAGGACAAGATCTATAGCTTCATCAAGAGACATTATAAATCGAGTCATATTAGGTTCTGTTAGAGTAATAGGATTACCATTACGAATTTGATCTATCCACAAAGGAATCACCGATCCACGAGAACACATTACATTACCATAACGAGTACAACATATCTTAGTTTTTCCACTATTACGGCTCTTCGCCACAGCCACTTTTTCTTCAATAGCCTTAGTTATCCCCATTGCATTAATAGGATAAGCAGCTTTATCAGTAGAGAGACATATAACACATTCCACCTCTGCTTCAATCGCAGCAGTAAGAACATTCTCAGTACCAACAACATTAGTACGAACAGCTTCCATAGGAAAGAACTCACAACTTGGAACTTGTTTTAAAGCTGCAGCATGGAAAATGTAATTTACTCCAGACATCGAACTACGGCAACTTTCAAGACTACGAACGTCACCTATATAAAACTTGATTTTGTGCGCAAGATCTGGAAATTTAATTTGATACTCATGACGCATATCATCCTGTTTTTTTTCATCACGAGAAAAAATACGAATTTCTTTAATATCTGTAGAAAGGAAACGTTTTAAAACAGCATTTCCAAAACTACCAGTTCCTCCGGTAATTAACAATGTTTTATTAGCAAATATTGACATGATTATAAATTATGAATTAATGATTTAACTTCATTATAAAAAGCTGTTCTTCGAGGATTTAAAACTTCTGAAGAATATTGCCTACTTCTCAAAAAATTATCTTCACTAGTCTTTTCATAATATTGTTTATGCTCTATCAAATCTATGACTTTTAAAGACATACCTCTAACATCTAGATAATCAATCAACAAATCTTTACTTACAAGCTCTGGATTCCCAGAAACAGGTGATGTTATGCAAGGTAATCCTAGTGCCATAGCTTCAATAACAACGCGCGGAAGGCCTTCTGCACGAGTAGGAAGTATAGCAATATCCGCATTTATCATAACTTCTCGCATAGCGCTCTTTGATAAAAATCCTGTAAAACAAATTTTATCCTCTATTTTTAGTTTTCTTGAAAAAGCACGTAACCTTTCAATACCGCCAAAATAATCTTTACCGATAAATTTCACCTCTACATTATATCCCAATTTATTGACTTCATATACCACTTTTATCAACTCGTTATGTCCTTTACGGCTAGCATAAGCAACCTGATTAGCTACATGTACAATCGTAAAACATTTCTTTTGAGGATAAACCCTTGATTTATAATAAAAACTCGGATTTAGTTCAATAGTTGAATAATTAGAAATAACAGCATCTTTATTGAGAGGAAAATATCTTTGTTGCAAATAGTGTTCAGTAACACATGCAACTCCTATTGCATTATTACAAGCTTTAACTTGCCACTGATGTAATATTTTCCATAAAATTTTATAAAGGAGATTATTAGTTGTTTCATATCCATCATAGCAATCAAATACAATCTCTGTTACATAGGGTATTTTCAATTTTATTGCAGTATGCCACAAGGCAAATGCAGTAGTTGAAGGTAATCGAAATATAGCCAAATCACAACCTTTTAATGCCTCTAAAGCAGTAACCCTTACTTTGTTATATAACAGTAAGTATTCTTGAGGTCCCTGAAAGAAAGGAATCTGTATTATTTTTATTCTATTATCATCTACTAAATTATGATACTTATCTAATTCTTCCTTTTCAGTAATAGTTTTCGTTCGTATAGCAAAAAACACCTCATCAAACGCTTTAAGATAACGACTTATAAGTATAATCCCAGCGTCATCAAGATAGTGTTTACCATTTTTCAAATAACAATATTCATCTCCTGATATTACCACTTTCATATTTTCACCAATTATTTTACCATATATTTCAACAATTCTTCCATATAAGTTTCTGCAGAAAAGACATGACGCACTTTCATTTCAGCCATCTGAGCCATTTTGTCAGCAAATAGCTTATTACGTTCTACAAACAATAAATTATCAGCAATATCAGCAATATCACCCGGTTGAGATAGTAATATTTCTTTTTTATCCACAACGTACTTTGAAATTTCTCCAACATTTGTAGCAACAACAGGAGTCCCAGATAACATATACTCACCTAGCTTGGTAGGAAAACCTCCCGAAATATAAAAATTAGGAGTAGTTACTAGACATGAGGCATTATATAAGAGTTTAGGAACATCTGATATATCTACGGTTCCCATAATACATAATCTATCTTTTAATTTGTTATCATCAATAAATTTGTCAAGTTCCTTCTTGTTAGGCATCGAATTATAATTACCTATTAAAATTAAGTTGTAACGACCACCACTCATTATATATTTATTAAATGATTGAAGTGTTTCATACAATCCATCCCGATTATGAGTACCAAAAACAGTAGCAATATATTCACCTCTATTTCTATGTTTCAAATTATCAAATCTTTCCGAATCTATAGTCATCGGTAAAAGAAAACAAGATGAAGGATTTGTAAAGCAAATCGAATAGTAATTAAATAATTCATGAGTCATTACTATTACTCCATCAAAAAGACCTATTTTCTTTTTATATATCCAAGATTTTAATTTTGATTTTCTTATAGATACCGAAGGGTATTCGCTTCTATCTCCTAAATATTTAATACGCAAACATTTGCATATAAACCAATACAATAAATTAACAATAAAAAAAGTTTCTCCATATAATATTAAAACATTTATATTCTTATCTTTAAGATACTTAATAGAGTTTACTACTCCAAACAACAAATTAATAGCTTTAGAAAACAGATTACTATATTTACCCCATGTAGGTTTTGTTGTATAATGATATTCCACTCCTCTACAAATACCATGCTTAGACTTGACATTTTTCGCCATAGAACTAGGAGAATATATCAGAACAAGAGTATATATATTTTTTTTAGACAAAGAGTACAAATAACTCGAAAATCTCAATGTTGAAACATTCCCCTTAGGAAATGGGGCCATTGATGCTACAGCACAACGAATACATTCTGAATCATAAAACATAATTAAAGAGAAAATCAAATCTGCTTAAATCCACTCAAAGAGAAGGTACATAATAATCATTTCCAAAAATTAAATTACACTTATATAAAGGTATTACAGTATATGGAAAAGTTGATTTCATAAAGAATGCTAAAACAACACATATAAATATGATAAATAACAATGAAATAACTATTTTTCTCTTCCCTTGAACTTTAGATAAAATAAACGTTAAGAACAACAAATCTAGTACAAATAATAGCCTCATAAATCGTGAAGCTGCATATGGAATAAAATAAAATACACTAACAAATACTAAGGCAAAAATATTAATATTGTATATACACTTCATGATAGTTGGGAGTTCTTTATCTGAAACTTTAGAATAATGGTACGCATATAAAGATAATATTACTATTATTATTAATGCATATGAAGAGTTTGTAACCCCTTCTTCACTTTGATAATGTGACACTTTCTCAACAATATAACTTCCCAAATATGGCAAAACTATATTAAAAGTAATTATAATAGCAATACTTACTATCAACAGGTAGAATAAATTTTTTTTTAATGAGATCAATTTACAACTAATACAAGGTAGAAAGAATATATATAAAAAACAGAACGAATGGACAGTACAACCCAGCAATACTAAAACTATAAAATACTTATTATTTTCTGTTTGAGAGAAGGTTAATAAAGCACATAAAAATATAGTGGTCACTATATAATTTCTATTGAAAACAAACTCCATTAGGAAAATCAAGAAATATATTAAAGCAAAGAGTGCTGGATAAGGCGAATATTTAGAACTTATACGATACATAACAAACAAAATACCCAAAGACATTAAAGCCAAAAAGACTTGGTAACTTGAAGTAAAACATCCAACAATAGAATTCAATAAGAGATAACCAAACTCAGGAGAACTACTAAAATCAGGAGATAAAAAGGTATCTTCGTATGCAATATAATCACCATTAAAGGTATTAAATCCCCATAATAGCCACATAAAAATAAAAAAAGCAGCAGCTAATCTTTTTGACTTTGGATAAACTAAGGTAAACACGAACAATAAAATAGTAATGAATATATCAATTTCCATTTTCTTTTTTAACAGTTAACCTGTACATATACACAATAGCCATCATATAGACAATCCCTGCTATCACTTTAATATACGATGCTCCATACCCTCCCCAAAACTTTATAAATGGATAACTAAGGCATACAATTACAATTCCAACAATGAAAGACACATTTCTCAACATCTTTCCTTTTCCTTTAGACAACAAAAATTTATTAAAGAAATCAGCTATCCCATATAGCAAAGCGCCAAAGCACATAAATTTTAACAAAGGAACAGCCTGCAAATACTTATCCCCAAAAACAATAGAAATGAAAGGCTTAGAAAAACACAAAATACACATATAGATCAATACACTTGATAGCAAAAGTATTAATAAAACTTTTTTACTTACACAGCGAGAAAATACAAATTTTTTATATAATACGGTAGCCAAAATATTAGGTAACATTGATAAAGGTATTGAAAGCTGAAGTGCAATATTATAAAAACCAACAGCTGTATTATCAATACTTAACATTCCAAGTAATACTCCCATAAAATTACTTGCTCCTACAGCAAAAAGAGACCCTATATATATAGGTAATCCATATTCTTTATTTAAAGAAAAGATCTCTTTAAAGCAAATCTTCACATTGAAAGCAACAGGTCTTATTTTAAACAAAAGATACAAATAAACAATAATATAAGATACAAAATATAATACCAAAATACTTAACAATCCTCCACTATTATTAAATTGATAAAATATTAGCAAAAAAGAAAAGAATATAACTCTTGGAAATACTCTTGAAACCGATAACAAATTAATCCGATTATCTCCCTGCAATACTATTTCATTAAATGAAGTATATAAATACACAGAACCAAGAGGAAGTATAGACAAAAACACACCTAATATACCATTATTCTCAAAGTTTTCGGTAAATAAAGAATAAACCAACAATGATAAACACATTATTACAGATAATATTCCCCATATAATGATACCTACATAATAATAACTCCTAATAGCAAGATCATTTTCTGAAATAGATATTAATCGACATATTGAATAAAAAAAACCAAAATTGAACAGAGTTTGTGAAAATACAAATATATTAATAATAAAAGAATAGTTACCATATTGCTCTGTATCCAGAATTCTAGTTAACAAAAAGTTAATCCCCACAAGAAACAACATACTAAAAGCAGTTGCCAATAACAATGTCAAACTTTGACAAGCTGTTTTATTTACATATTTACTTAACAAGCATTTTAACATATGATGATTTATTTCACAAATATTTTCCCCAATAACATAAATGATATTTTGTATATCTAATAATAAGAACTCACCTCTGCAAAAACAATAATAACTTCAATCAATAGACTTTAAATCAATAATCCACTAGAAGATCCCCCTTTATCCAATTAGTATTAAAGCGAATACAAAGGGGAGATTTAATACAAAACATCAATAAGGATGCCTAAAAAGAATATTTCGCATCTCATTGTTAATATCTATTCATAATCAATATATTATAAACTATACTCCCAATCATGTTACGAAGTTAGCAAAATGAAATATTACCACCAACATCTACCCAAATACACTTATAAACGAGTTTACAATATCAAATTTAAGACTTCAATAAATTCAATATTTTATTACTAAATTTATTTGTAATATAGGCTAATATTGTACCTAAAATAAAAATTAAGATATAATCTAAATAATGTCCTAAAAATACAGGAGAATTACATGTATAAATAGAAGAATCCATAAACATATATCTAACATATCCATTATACAAATAAGATTCTAATGAAATCATACCAATCATACACAAAAAATGATTAAGTAAATTATCAATAGATAAGTTATCAAGAAAAACAATCGACAGCACTATTATAATAGGGAATAGACACCAGTTATGTGACAATCCACAATACTTAAGTACAAGCAATGTTATAACAGAACAAATAATAACCCCCATACCATTTATCTTCATACCCTTTTTAATAGCAGGTGATATTGCTATTCCCAAGATAAAACTTGCAGTTCGACGAAAAGCCCATTGTAAATTATCAATAATATTATTATAAGAAGCATTATCAACTCTTATATTAATACTACACAAAAGTAATACAAGCATTATTAGTATAAAACCTAATAATAATCTATATTTTGTTCGTTCAAACAAATAATATAATGAAGGAGTAAGGATATATAAAGGAATTAACAATGCAATATACCACATTCCTGTATGCCTCGTCCAAAAGGATAGAGTAGAAAATTCATAAAGACTATCAAAAAAATCAAAGTTACCATTTATTATGTAAAAGCCCCAAAATGGTATTTGTGATAAAGTATATGGTATAAAAATTCGAAGAAATCGTCGTTTATACCATGACAACATCCCACCTGATTTAGGCTTGTTTAAAGAATAGTAACAACCCATTCCAGACAAAAACAAAAAAACATCTACGCCTATATTTCCAATATTTAAAATAGTAGATAGTACACTACACATCTGTACACCATATAAAGAGGCATGACACAATACAATAAGTATAGCAGCTATTCCCATCAACTGCGTTCTATATAAGCTAACTTTAGACAGATCTATTATTAAGTTCATATACAATCACGTTATAGTTATCATTAGCATAACTCGCTTTTTTATATAAAAAATCAATAGCCCCTATACACCAACAGAAGACAAACAATACTTTAGCAAATTAGTTAACCAACTCACCCTTACTGTTCTAATTCTATAAAATAGCTTTATTATAAGAATTAGTTACCAATAAATATTAGTAAAGCAAAACATCACAAACATTTAAATCACAAATAGACCTTTGTGTAACCTTTGATTATTCTAATCTACTTGATTGATTTTCTATTCATTTAGATAATCTATCCTTTCAATTGATTGACATATTCATTGATTATCAATCTAACCAGCTTATAATTTTTGATTAAGACATAATATTTATATCTAGCATGAACACTGCATCATAGACAGTTTTCTGTAATTTACTTTTATATACAAATATAAATAAATCCTTGTTGCTGTAATTCTGATCGATCATAAATATTACGTCCATCAATCACCAGCACTTGCCTCATCGTCTTCTTCACTACCCCCCAACTCGGCATCCTAAACTCCTTCCACTCCGTCACCAGCAACAATGCATCCGTATCCAGCACCGCATCATACATATCCGTAGCATAGACAACCTTATCCCCCATCCTACGTCTACATTCATCCATCGCAATCGGATCATAAACCTTCACGTTTGCACCAGCCTCTATCAACTTATCAATCAAAACCAATGCCGGAGCCTCTCTCATATCATCCGTTTCAGGCTTGAAAGCCAACCCCCATAAAGCAATTTGCTTACCTTTCAAGTCTCCATTATAATGCTTCAATAACTTCTCAAAAAGAATACTCTTTTGTCTCTCATTCACCTCTTCAACAGCCTTCAACACACGCATCGGATAACCGTTCTTTTCAGCAGTCTTTATCAACGCCTTCACATCTTTCGGAAAACAAGAGCCACCATATCCACAACCGGGATACAAGAATTTACTGCCAATACGACTATCCGCACCAATACCTTTACGAACCATATTCACATCAGCACCAACCAGTTCACAGAGGTTAGCAATATCATTCATAAAGCTAATCCGTGTAGCCAGCATAGAATTAGCAGCATACTTTATCATTTCCGCACTCGGAATATCTGTAAATATCAAACGATAATTATTCATCATAAAAGGCTTATAAAGACGTTCCATAATGGTCTTGGCCTTTTCCGATTCCACACCTACCACCACACGGTCAGGCTTCATGAAATCATCTACCGCATCACCTTCTTTCAAAAATTCAGGATTGGAAGCCACATCAAACTCTATCTTTACATTACGCTTATCAAGTTCTTCTTGGATGGCCAACTTTACCTTTTGTGCAGTACCTACCGGAACTGTACTCTTAGTCACAACCAGCACATATTTATTCATATTACGCCCAATGGTACGCGCAACCTCCAACACATATTTCAAATCAGCACTGCCATCCTCATCAGGAGGGGTACCGACCGCACTGAATACAACTTCCACTTCATCCAGACATTCCTCCAAGTCTGTCGCAAATTTCAAACGACCAGCAGTATAATTGCGATGTACCATATCCTCCAAGCCCGGCTCATAAATGGGAATAATGCCTTTTTTCAGACTTTTTATCTTACTTTCCTGCACATCCACACAAGTCACATCAATGCCCATCTCTGAGAAACAGGTGCCCGTCACCAAACCGACATAGCCAGTACCAACTATTGCTATTTTCATATTATCTTAGTTTACTTTTGATTACAATTGATAAAAAGAACGATACCAATCTATCGTTTCCTGAACTCCCTCTTTAATCGGTTTATCAGGTTTAAACCCTAATTCATTCTGCAAAGCCGAAGTATCCGCATTCGTTTGATAAACATCTCCCGGCTGCATCGGAAGATATATTTTTTCAGCCGGATGACCGATTGCTTCTTCTATAGCTTGAATAAAGTCCATTAGTTTCACCGGATGAGAATTACCTATATTATATATTTTATATGGAGCAGTAGAAGAACTAGGATCAGGAGCCTGAGCACTCCAATCAATATCAGGAGCAGGGATGTGGTCTATTACCCGAAGAACTCCCTCAACAACATCATCAATATAAGTAAAATCGCGCAGCATATCACCATTATTAAAAACCTTTATCGGCCTCCCGTGCAACATAGCATCAGCAAAAAGGAAAGGTGACATATCCGGACGTCCCCAAGGACCATAAACCGTAAAGAAGCGCAAACCGGTAGAAGGGATGCCATATAAATGGCTATAAGTATGAGCCATCAATTCATTCGACTTCTTAGTCGCTGCATAAAGGCTTACAGGATGCGCTATGCTGTCTTTTTCTGAAAAAGGAACTTTCCCGTTCAGACCATAAACACTACTGGAACTAGCGTAAATCAAATGCTTAATTCCATAATGGCGGCATCCTTCCAGTATATTCAAAAAGCCATCTATATTACTTTCTACATAAGCATAGGGATTTTCTATAGAATACCTAACACCTGCTTGTGCAGCAAGATTCACAACTTTGTCAAAATACTCATTAGCAAAAAGCATCTGTATCGCCTGTCTGTCCTCCAGACTCATACGAACAAAACGAAATTGTTCATACACATTACTTTGAACAAATTTATACCAATCTACTACATTCTCATCAATTCCTAAAGTTTCCAGACGACCATACTTCAAACTGACATCATAGTAGCTATTTATATTATCTAAACCTACTACCTCATCTCCACGGGAAAGTAAACGCCTACAAACATAGGATCCAATGAATCCAGCAGCCCCAGTAACAAGAATTTTCATATAAACTATGGATAATAAATATTAAGAAACAAACGTAGCAAGAAATTAGTTATAAATCGCACTATTTTACAACGCCTACACGTCAAACCACTTCTGTCCTCTGAGGTAAAACATTCACAATACTATTTCAAAAAGACCCAGCCCCGCAATTTAATCAAAGAAATCAACAACACCTTTAAATACTTAGTTTAAACTATACAATAAATATCTCTGAAGTAGAATCTCATTCAATTATAGTATTAAAATAAAATTTAAACAAAGCTCATACAACAAACCATTTCTCTTTCCATTAATATTATAAGTTATTTAAGATATTACTATTTCACCTCTTCCCATGGATACTGATTCTCCTCAAAATCCTTCAACTCCTCCACAATCTCCGCCTGTTCCAAAGTCAACTCTCCCTTATTCCAAGTATTAATAATTTCATGAGCCTCCTTCGCTAAACTCTCATCATAAAATTCACCATAACAATACGTCAATAGCCTAACCTTTAACAACGAGGGAGAAAGTTTTGGAAGCACCTCCCAGCTACGATCCAGCACATTCTGAACATATTCCTGCTTACTACCATTATCATAAATAGTAGCAGCAAAAGCCACCAACAAGCCAAGACAAAGTTCAGCCTCCTCCTCAACCGTAGTTCCACGAGTATTATAAAGTTCAATAGCTCGTTCGTAGACATCACGATTCAAACGTGTAAATTGGTCCGCATAAATGGGACTTCCATCTAGCCCATAGGTTAGAAGATGATGGGCTAAAGAAAATAATGATGAAGAATTAGAATCCATATTATAAATTGTTTTATTCCAAAAAGAGAATTTCCTTTGACGAATTCAAGATGATAATAGTATTATTAACCAATAGCTACTATCAATGATAATATCAATCAACAACTACCGGTTCAACAAGCGAAGGGGGTATAAAAGTAGTAGCAATAGCCATGACACCTTCAATATTAACGACCACACGGCGATCATGCCTGATACGAACAAACTCGCCAATAACACCTTTGAAGACACCATCTGTGATACGAACTTTCTGACCTTTCACCAAGTTCAATTCAGTTGACTCAATATAAAGAACTGCTTCGTCGTAACTACCCGCCACGAGAATAAAGCTACGCATCTGCGCATCAGGAATAACGACCGGACGACAATATTCACGATTCATAATGAAACGTATAGGCATTTTTCCCTCGAGTTCATCCTTCAAAGCGTCTATACGCTTACGAGTAGAATGAATAAAGACAAGATTATGAATGGCAGGAACCAACTTACGTACACGCTTACCACCTTTCATTACTATTCCGTAACGCATAGGGATAAAACTCTCTATGTTTTCCTCGTCCAAAATAGCTTTCAAGGCCAATTCACGACTGTAGGAAACACGAACAGCAAACCAGTGGAGTAATTGAGAGTTAGGAGTAGAAAGTTGAGAGTCAGTACTTTCGTTCATGAAATTTTCGCGAAGTTAGTTCGCGTCAGGATATTTTTTAGGGACACCGGAGTAGTGAAATACCTACCGGTCAAATTATGTAATGCGATTATTTTAAGTAGCTTAACTTGCATTCATTTTATTCCAAAGCTTCCTACCGTCACGGAAAAAAAGTCTATGAAACAATTATATGGAACTTTTTATATATAAAAAGCTATAAACGAATAGATTAGAGAGAAAAATCGTTTTTTAATCGTTCGTTTAATGGTGCAAAGATAAAAGGTATTTTTGGAATGTGCAAGATGTTTAATAAAAATAATCTCGCAAACACTTTCCTATTTATGTAAACATCTAATATACAAACTATTATTCTCAAAATAAATGTCATTAATATCTATTCGGATTATTATCCTGACAGCTACTATTCTTTCGTAAATATTTACACATATTAAACGAACGATTTTTGAGCACTCAAAAAACAAGAACCTATCCTCCTATATACCAACCTATCAAGCTACATAGAGAAAAGTTTCAAAGTAACATTAATCCCGATATTCTTGCCCACTCTTCTTTTTACACTTACCTTCGCAACTTACAACATATTTTTCCATCACTAATTCTAACATTAAAAAACATCTGAAATATGGAAAAGAATAAAGTAAATACAGCAGCAAAAAAAAACTGCAAAAAAGAACAAGAATAATAGTAAGAAACCAATAAAACAAGGTATTAAGGCAAAAAGAGGGCCCAAACCCGGGGCTACGATTACAAGAATAATCGACCGTCGGGACATTATAGAAAAAGCATTTTTAGAGCTCTACATGATAAATTGTCTGGACGCGTCTCCAGAAAACGGATTGGCAACGCTTGCACGTTTTTTATACAGAAGAGAAAAGTTTCAGCAAAAGAACGGTAAACGAATATCAGCCAGCACAATAAGGCAAGATTTGATTGAATTACTTAAAGAGTCTAAGTACACAAATCCGAGAAATAGAAAGAGAAAATAACAACAAAAAACAAGTATGAATTAGTGTTGAACAACATGTTGTAAAAGGACTTAATTTTGCTCCCGCTTTGGCAAAGATTAAGCCCTGCAGATGAGAAGATGCCGCTTTATCCAAAAGTGACATCTTCTTTTTTTGCCCGACACAAACACCTACTAAAGAATTAAAAATGAAATAATTAAAAAAATGAAATGCAATGGAAAATGTTTTCAAAATGTCACTATTCATGCCCCCTATCTCGCCGATTAAGGACAAAACAACCGGAAGAACTGTAAAGAGCGCCACACTTACTCCGCTACGGACAATAAATCTGGAAGAAATATATAAACTGATAACCTCCAACGAGAAACTCACTGCATTGACTCTTGAAGTGCGAAACGCCGCGCTGCAAGGTGACGAAGACACCAGCCGTCTCCTGAAGCAGCAAACACTGCCCTACGTGACCCCTTGCGGAATCTTCACCCGTCGCCGAAGCGACTGCCTGGAAGAGCTGTCCGGACTGGTAGTAGTAGACATCGATCATCTCGAATCCACCGAAGAAGCCGAAATCCTGCGACAAGAATTATTCGATGACCCTTATCTGTGTCCCGCACTGGCATTCATCAGTCCCAGTGGACTGGGCGTGAAAGCCTTCATTCCTCATGCCTCGGAACAAAACGCCACAGATGGAATCCGCTGGGCCATGAACTATGTACACTGCATGTACGACAGCAACCACCGCCAACCCGGAAAAGGAGTGGATACATCGGGAAAAGACCTCGTACGCTCCTGCTTCCTCTGCCATGACGAAGGGGCGCTTTTGAGAACTAAAAAATAAACATCGAAAATTAAAATCACGAATCAACATCCCAAATTATAATTCAAAATACTTAAAGCCAATGGAACAATTATTTGCATTGCACCGCCTGACCGAAGCCGTCAGAAATGCAGGAGCCGACATCGCTCCCACTTATCAAGAGTACATACAACTGGCATTTGCCATCACCACCGACTGTGGCGAAGCGGGCCGCCAAGATTTCCTGACCTTGTGCAGTTTCTCACCAAAGTACGATCCACAAGCAGCCGACAAACTATTCAGCAATGCACTGAAAAACGGACACAACAACGTACACATAGGTACCGCCTTCCATCTGGCCGAAGTTTGCGGCATAAAAGTCCAATCCGAAATTCCGCACGGATGGGGTACACTTGGTACACAAAGTTCGCACTCCTCTTCTGCCTCACACACACGCACACGTGAAGAAGATATATCCGCACATGAGGAAGAAAACCTACTGAACAGCAGCCCTCTCTCTCCCCTGCCCACTTTCGACGAGCACACTCATTGGCCTTATCCCTTGGAACGCATCGTTAGCTACGGCACTTCCCGTGCCCAATGCGACGTACTGCTACTGGGAACTGTCACCGTACTGGGTGCCAGCATGGGACGGCACGTGCGATGTGCCTACGGAGGAAAAATGATCTCGCCCTGTCTACAGACTTTCATCACAGCACTGCCCGCATCAGGCAAAGGCGTGCTCTCGCTGGTACGCCTGCTGGTAGAACCCCTCCACGATGAAATCCGCAAACAGGTGGCCGAAAGTATGGCATCCTATCGCCGCGAAAAAGCAAAGTACGAGACACTGGGCAAAGAACGTGCAAAGACCGAGCCTCCCGTAATCCCGCCCAACAAGATGTTCCTCATCTCCGGCAACAACACCGGAACGGGTATCCTGCAGAACCTGATGGATTCTGACGGCACCGGCCTGATATGCGAAAATGAGGCCGACACCATCTCCACCGCCATAGGATCGGAGTACGGCCACTGGAGCGACACCATGCGCAAGGCCTTCGACCACGACGGCCTTTCCTACAACCGCCGCACCGACCGGGAATACCGCGAAGTGAAAAAGAGCTATCTCGCCGTACTTCTTTCCGGCACCCCAGCACAAGTGAAGCCCCTGATACCCAGTGCCGAAAACGGACTCTTTTCCCGGCAAGTATTCTACTACATGCCCGCCATACACTACTGGCAGAACCAGTTCGACCGCAACGACAACAATCTCGAAGAGATATTCACTGCACTGGGCATGGAATGGAAAGAAAAGCAGAAGGCCATCGTCATGAACGGACTTTTCACCCTGCGCCTCACCAACGGGCAGAAAGAGGAATTCAACCGTTTATTCTCCAGTCTATTCGTACGTTCCGGACTGACCAACGGTGACGAAATGTCGAGCAGCGTGGCGCGTCTGGCCATCAATATCTGCCGCATCATGGAAGTGGTGGCCATGCTCCGCGCATTGGAGCACGAAGAGATAGCCGATTCACCCAATGTATCGCCCGACCCGAACACCGCTCCGGACAATCTGAAGGATCACATCATCAGCTTATGGAACCTCATCATCACTCCCGACGATTTCCATGCCGTGCTGTCCCTGGCCGAAAGCCTCTACCGCCACACCACCCATATCCTCTCCTTCCTACCTGCTACCGAAGTCACCAGTCGGGGCAATGCTGACCGGGATGCACTGGTGCAATGCATGGAAAAGAAATTTACACGGGCCGAATTCATAAAAAAAGCTGAAGAGATAGGCATTAAACCCGGAACAGCCTCTACCTGGCTCAAGCGCTTGCAGAAGCACGGTCTGGTGGAGAGTGTGGATGGAAACGGAACTTATCAAAAGCCCTAACCATAAATACGCACGTGTGTGCGAAACAAACGGAAACAGTGAACCTCTGTACCAAGTGTACCAACCTCAACTTTACGCCGCCCAACCTCAACTTTAAGGTTCGCCAAGTGCAGCCGCTATCAGGCTCACCTGGGCGGACGTATAGGTGCGGGAGTGAGAGGACGTCCCCACAGCGGCCAAGTCATCACACAGGCCGGGATAAAGTTCAATCCAATGCTTCAACTTGCGGTAAGCGGATTCGGGACAAAGATTGGGACAATAGAGCTGGGCAAGTTCGGTGCGCCCATAGGTACGGATTTCAAAAGTGTTCATATCTGACATTCATGTGTTATATTTCATCAAATATAGCTATAAATCACGACATTGGCAACTATAGGCATATAAATAACAGACAGAAACCGTCCGTAATCGACCGTAACAATCCGAAAGTGACAAACACCCGTATACACGGTATTATCTTTGCATCGTTGAGTTCAACACCGTGAATATTTAATTTTTAATTATTAATTCTTAATTTGTTTATCAAACTATGATTCGTTACAAAAAGTATCAAGTGACGGGCGAAAACAGCCCGCTGAAAGGTCTCTGGTATGCACGCCCCGTAATTGAGGAGACTTTCGACATTGAGAAGCTTGCCAAGCACATGTCCAACCACAACACCCCCTACTCGTCCGGAGTCATCAAGGGAGTGCTGACTGACATGGTATCCTGCACCAAGGAGCTGATTCTGGACGGAAAGAATGTAAAAATGGACGATCTCGCCATTTTCTCCGTGGGGATTGTCAGCAAGAAAGGCGCGCAATCCGCTGCCGACTTCTCGCTGGCCAACAACGTGAAGGGGCTGAAACTCCGTGCCCGTGCCACGGGAGAACTGAGCAATGCACAGATTAACCTGGAAGGGCAGATGAAGGAGTCTTCCATGTATACCGTAGAAGGCAAGCCGTCCGGTAATAAGCCCGGCGGAAGCGGCGAAGGAAACGACGGGGGAATCGAAGATGACCCGTTGGGATAATCTAAAGTCGAAGGCCGTAGAAATTAAAAATTAAAGGCTGCGCGAGGATTTAATCTTCAAGTTTCAATGCTTAACATTTAATTATTAATTTTCCAAGTGGTCAATTTTCTAAGTTCTAACTATTAATTATCTACTCACCATGAATGAAGAAAAAAAGTCAAAATCTGTATGGGGTATTGTCCTCAAAGTAATCATCACCGTAGCCACCGCCATAGTGGGAGCTTTAGGTTTAGGCGCCTGCAAGTAGCCATGCGTACGATTACCCTCCTCATTATTCATTGCTCGGCCACGCCTCAGGGCGTGTGCCTGAGCCTTGAGGATTGTCGTCGCGAACACATCCGCCACCGTGGCTTCAGCGACATCGGCTAACCTTTTTTCGCCAACCCCCCCCCCTTTCCGC
>OGQP01000843.1_pt1 | contig 19516 bp, 20 predicted proteins | sample 1553251 | NCBI WGS metagenome assembly OGQP01 (sample SAMEA2580016, study PRJEB22360) | human gut metagenome | biome: human gut; feature: human-associated habitat; material: faeces | place: Denmark | collected 2008/2010 | reverse complement strand
GCCGCAGGACCGTGCCGGTCTGCTTCCTGGCGACGAACCACACCACGGGCGGCAATTCGGGATCACCGGTGCTGAACGCCGGGGGCGAACTCATCGGCATCAATTTCGACCGCACGTGGCGTTCGACGATGAGCGACATCGCCTTCGACCCTGCGATCTGCCGCAACATCGCCGTGGACATCCGCTACGTGCTGTTCGTTGTGGACCGTGTCGGCGGAGCGGGCTACCTGCTCAAGGAGATGACGCTCAAATAAAGCATTCCGGGACCGCCGCAGAACGACCCGGGCGGTCCCCATGCAAATTTTGTCGTTTTTTCCGCAAAAATTTTGCGAATCGCAAAATAGTACCTATATTTGCACTCCCGAAAGTTGATTCGGGAGAGCAATGCCCAGGTGGTGAAATTGGTAGACACGCTACTTTGAGGGGGTAGTGAACAATTACGTTCGTGCAAGTTCGAGTCTTGTCCTGGGCACCAAGCTGTGGATAAAGGAGCTGATAATCAGCTCCTTTATTTTTTTGCAGGATAAAATGTAGGATAAATGAGCTACTCGCCCTCTTCAAAGTCCTTAAAAAAGGAGCTTCCCGCAAGTATAGCAGCATTCTCATCCACCCCTAATCGCAGATACCGCATCGTTGTTGTAACCTTTTTATGCCCTAACGCCATCGAGATCGAAGAAAGCGGAACCTTGGAACGCTGAAGATGCGTGGCGAAAGATCGCCGGGCAGTATGGGTAGAGATCAAAGCATACTTCTCAATCCGGATCTCCTTCACCTCTCCTCCTCGATGTTTGCAAATTGTCACTTTTTCGTCGGTCCCTGCCATTTTCGCCACCACTTTGATATAGACATTCATTTTCTGGTCAGAAATCGTTTTTGACAGGTCAAAATCGCTCTCGAGGATTCTTTGTATCACGGGATGAAGGGGAATGGCAATAGGGGTATCCGTCTTACGCGTACGCATCATAATCATTCCATCGACAATATTAGATTCGCTGAAGCGACTAAAGTCAGACACCCTCATGCCCGAAAATGCCCCGATGAGAAACCGGTTCCGTACCAGTGTCGGTGACCAGCGAAGCATTCCTCGATTTCGCAGTGGGACGTACCGACCTGCAGCCAGACTTTGGGAACAACGCTTCGGAATTGGAGAAGATCCTTGCTGCATTTGCCAGTGTCGGGGATGACGGCGACGTGACCCTGACGGGAGTTTCGCTCTGCGGCTATGCCTCGCCCGAGGGTTCCATAGCCCGTAACAGGCAGTTGTCCGAAGGACGGGCCGTTGCTCTCAAGAAATATTTGATGACTAAGTTCGACTATCCTGAATCGTTCTACAGCACCCGTTTCGGCGGCGAGGATTGGGAGGGACTTGCTGCATTGGTTGAAAATTCCGACATGCGCTATAAGCAGGAGGTGCTCGAGCTGATTGCGAATGTTCCCGTGGAGCAGAATCGGGAGGCCCGCCTGATGGCATTGAAAGGCGGTGAACCCTACCGGTGGATGCTGAAGGAACTTTTCCCGAAGTTGCGCCGTGTGACTTTCAAGGCGGATTACAATGTCCGGCAGTTCAATATTGAAGAAGCCAAAGAAATCGTGAAGACCCGTCCTCAAAACCTGAGCCTGAATGAGATGTTTCTCGTAGCGAATACCTATGAGCCCGGCTCAAGGGAGTTTAGCGATCTGTTCGAAACAGCAGTGCGGATGTTTCCCGAAGACCCGACGGCAAATCTCAATGCGGCAATCGCAGCCCTCGGACGCAAAGATTATGTAAGTGCTGACCGCTATCTGAAAAATATCAGAAATCGTATGCAGATTCCAGAATACGACAACGCCATAGGGGTTCTTATCATGATGCGTGATGCAGATTACGACCGGGCAGAACAGTGTTTCGTGGTTGCAGCGCAGACCGGGCTTGAGGCTGCGAAAGAAAACCTCGAAGAACTGGCCCGCATACGTGAAAACCTCGACCGTATTCGTGAAGCTGAGATGAAAAAACACTGACAATCTGTTGGAACTATTCGGTATTCATACCATACAACCTTTTTACAAACTAAATTTTATTTATTATGAGAATGAAATCTCTTTTTATCGCTGCTTTGGCAACGATGGCATTGGCATCCTGCAACAAGGAAGAAGCAAGGAAAACTCCTACTGGAGCCGTAAAAACCAATTTCGAAGTAGCTCTTCCGGGAGCGATCGACACCTACGCCGTGGAGACTCCGCAGGTAGCGGGTCAGATTACGCCTCTTTACAGCGACGTGACGGTTTATTTGGTCGACGCGGGCGACAATGCCACAGCTTACACATGGACTGATGAGGATATCAAAGCCAAATCAAAGCGCTTCGAGCAAATCGTACTGCCTAAAAAGGTGATCGTCGTAGTAAATAAAGGTGCAGCTACGTTGCCGCAGTCGGCAACGATGACTGCCCTTACGGCGGCGCTCAATACGATCGCGGTAGCTGACCAGAATAAGGCGCAGGCCAATGTTGCCGCCGAGGATGCCAAGGGCAATGCCACAGGTGATTACATTTCGGCACAGCAGGTGACGCTCTACGGCGAGCAGACGACCTTCACGGACGAGACCCCTACCGATGGTCATACCCTGAAAAAAGCTGCCGTAGAACTTAAATCGCTCGTGTCGCGTTTCGAGATCGGCACGGTAAAAGCCGGTACGGGTCTTAAATCGCTGACCGTCGAGGCCGTGTATGTCAACTATTTCTACAAAGAATATGGTAAAACGACCAAACAAGAAGTTGCAGAAGGCGGTTGGACGGACTCCTATGAGCCGGCATGGGCTACGGATAACGTAAGTGCGGACGTAACCTCGCAGGACGGCACGAAGGTTTACGCTTATCAGGTATTTGCCGGCGATATGGTTCCGCACATTATCTACAAAGTGGGTGGTGAGTTGGAAGACGGTTATAAACTTGCAGACGGTACGGAAGGTACTTTCACGGGCAAATATATTACCGTAAAAGGATTCAAGGAAAGCGGTGCTACCGTTTCGACTATCGAAGCACATAAAATCTACAAGATGGGGCTCACGGACAGCGGTATCGAAATCAAACCTGAAGAGATTACCGATAAACCCGAAAAGGAGAAGATCGACTTGATTGTGGCCGTTACGGTGGCTCCGTGGACCGAAACGACGATAACACCTGAAATCTAAATCCGAATTACTGAAGGAGCGAGGGGTGAACGCCCCTCCTCACTCCTTCCTTTTTGCAAAAACCAAATCATGATGAAACTATTGAAAATACTCTGTACTCTTCTGGGCATTACAGCCGTATCGGCGGGTTGTATTAAGGAAGACATGAGCGGCTGTCCGCCGGAGGTGAACACGTATCTTACGTTCAGCTACCGGGGCGATACGGACGATCCGACGATGTTTCGGAAAATGATCGGTCGCGTGTCGCTTTATGTTTTCGATAGCGCAAGCGGACAGCACATCCTGACGAAAACCGTAGGCGAAGCCGACTTGCGACTTTTCGAAGGCACACAGCTTTACCTGCCCGAAGGCAACTACAGAATCGTATCGTGGGCCAATGCCGCGAACAATACGGAAATTCTCGTAAACGGAGCCTTGTCGCAGGGACGCGTACATGCGCCCGGGTACACAGCTCGGAAGCGCATTGCGACCAACGACCATCTCTATTACGGGGAATTAGACATAACGGTGCCGGCGACCGCTATACAGCCGGGTAACAACGCCATAAAGGTAACGGGAGACATTCCGCACAGGAGCGCGCACATCAATATTGAAATTTACACAAAAGGTTTCGGACACAAGGACAAACCGGTGACGTGGCCGGTTGTCGAGATGGGCGGACTGATGCCCCAATATGATATGGGGATGACCCCTGCACAGCCGTTCGAGGCCACCTACTACCCGACGGTGGCATGGGATTCGGAACAAAACGTCGCAGCGGCACGCTTCTCCGTACTGCGCTTTTCCGACAAAAACGATATTACGGTAACTGTTCGTGAGCCCGCACCGGATAATACAGCAAAGGCCACAGTGAATCTCGAAAAATATATGATCGACAACAATATCTCCGTGGACGGCCGGAACGAGGCTACGGTTCGGCTGCTTTTCGAGTTTACCGATCTGGGAGTTACAGTGACTATCCCGGGCTGGACAGGCGGGGATGTCGATCCTGAAATCTGATGGGAATATACGAGAAAAAACAGAGAGTTATATGAATAAATGTTTTATTACACAATGGCTATTGGTTCTCTATTTGTCGCTGCTTGTTGGATGCACCAAGGATGTGACCAGCCCGGAAAAGGTCGGCGAGCCGATTTCGTTAGGATTGACTCTTGACACCTATGCAGGCGAGGATTCGAATGCCAAGGAGCATGAGAAAGCGATTCATAACCTGTATGTCTTTATTTATGGTTCCGACGGACGGTTGGAGAACCCGGACAATACACGGGTGCAGCCTGCGACAGACGGTTCGCTGACTGATGCGACGGGGCGCATTCACGGTTCGTGGAAGGTTTATGGAGGACAAAAGGATATTTATGTCATAGCCAATGTCCCGGATAAATTGGCTTCGACGGACAAACCCCGATCGTCATCGATCGTTGCGGCGGATGCGTTACGCCGTCCGACGAAGGATGAGCTGGCGAAATTCTGCATGCCATGGATCGGCGGCTCCGGAAATATAAATGTCATGAGGTATAATGACTTTGATTATCAGACTTCAGGCTTTTTTGCCGGATTGATGAGTGGTAAAAAGACGGTGAAGGTAACGGCGGCAAACCAGAACCAGTCGGTTCTGGTTCCCCTCGTTCGCCGTTATGCCCGGATAGATCTGGCGGTACGCAAGGCTCCTGAACTGGCGAACAGCGACGTTAAGATACTTAGCATGGATTGGTCATATATCGGCTTGCAGTCCACGCTTCTGGCCGCAGACCCCGAAAGCACGCTCGAAATTTATGCAAGAACTGCTACCCCGGTCGTTGTCGGACAGATCTCTGCGGCCGATTATACTCCACTGAGACCTGCGTCGAAGTCGAATGAGGCCTACGAAATGTATTCGGGAGTATATCCGAAGCAAGATGATCCGTATCGGTATCAGCAGTTAACATTAAATGCATTGGTGAACAATTCGCAGGTAGTATATGAGCTTAATCTGTGTGAAACGGGAACCGATGGGAAACCGGATCTCGCAAAACCGCTTCCGATCGAAGCCAACAAAATATACAAAATCAATGCGACCCTTACACGGCACACCTCCGATGTCGATATCGAGATACAGGATTGGAGCGACAAGCAAATCGACGGTAGTATCGGCGGTTCCACGCTGGGCCTAGACTCGGTGGTGCTCGTCAAGGCAGGCAATGAAACGCGTGTCCCAGTGAGTACTATTGCGGAAACAGTCCGTGTAAAACTTTCTGATGCGGCCGCACGGGTAGGCTACTCCCTGAGCGGAGCTGATGTTTCAACCGGAATTCTGGAACTCCCCGTCACGGGCGGTAAGGCCGAAATTCCGGTTACGGGGCCTGTGGCATATCCCGTAGGGAAAGAATACAACATGACGGTTCTGGCCGGAAACATCCGTCGCACGGTACCCTTGCGAATTGACGCCACGTCCGTCTTGCAGGCCGAAAACCTGCGTTTCGACTATCGTGGAGGTAAAAAGGATGTTGCCGTGACGAGCTATCTTGCTTTCGGCGATTCGAATGACACGAAACTTCCCATGCCTTGGACGGCAGAATATTCAAGGGACGGTGGGCAAACATGGGGATCGAGTCTGCCGGATGGATTTACGATTACGGGAGCTGCCGGAAACGGAAATCTTGTCGGTAAAGAATCTTTCAATGTCAATGTCTCCAAGCAGATCGGGCAGAAGCAGCCCAATTTCCATACGAGCGCATTGCGTGATGCCGCACCCGTCAGCAATTACGACCTTTCGACTCAAGGCGGCAGAACTGCAATGAACACGGCGAATTGTTATGTGGTAAGCGCCCCCGGCACCTATACTCTTCCGTTGGTATATGGCAACGGAATCAAGGACGGACATCCCAACCCTTCGGCCTACACTTCGACGGCGCAGCCATCTGGAGGTGCGAATCAGGGGAATATATTGAAGCAGTTTATCGACTATAAGCAACAGCCAATAACTGATCCGTATATCTACAATAAGTACACGGCGGCTAATGCCTGTCTTGTCTGGCAGGATGCGCAGGAACTGATCTCCGATGTCAAACTCTCCGCCGACGGTCGTAACTTGACCTTTTCCGTGCCCAAGGAATCGATACAACAGGGCAACGCAATTGTTGGCATACGCGATTCGGGCGGTAGTTTCATCTGGAGCTGGCATATCTGGGTGACAGAAAGTTCACTGAACGACTGTATCGAGGTAACCAATTCAAAGGGAGAGACCTTCTCCTTCATGCCCGTGAATCTCGGATGGGTCGACGGCGAACCTTTCACGTTCCCGGCTAGGGAGGTGTGGGTGAAATTGACTCAGCCACAGACCGGTGCATCCCATATTATTTCGGTGTTGCAGCCCGACACCCTGATGGCTGAGAGCACTAACCCCTATTACCAGTGGGGGCGTAAAGACCCTATGTTACCTGCCGATTACGATGTTTATGGAGAATTCCGCGGTAACAAAAAGGCTTATTATGGGGACAATAAATTCGTTTATGCTCCCAAAGTGGGAGCAACTGCGAATATGAACGAACTCCCGCAGTACGCAAGGCCGAATATTGCGTGGTGCATTGCGAATCCTTTTACTTTCATAATAAACGGGTATGCAGATTGTTTGTTCCTGAATTTATGGAGTGCACAGAACGGGGCGCTGTATGGTGATGATAATGCCCCTGTCGTCAAAACGATATATGATCCTTCCCCCGTCGGTTTTTGCATGCCTACGAGGAGTGCGTTCTCCGGTTTCACCTCTACGGGATATACATATATTGGCATTGCTGGTTACGGTACTATATTCAATTCACCCTATACTTCGGCCGATGATTACTGGAGGGACAAAGGCTGGAGGTTCTATTGCCGACCGATGCCGGGAGAAGGTAAATTCGATGTGAGCGGAGGTACGATTTACTTCCCATACATGGGGCTGAGAGCGCCGAACAGCGACTCTTTTATACAGGAGAAAGATGGGCCTTACTGGAGTGCTCTACCTAACGGCTCTTCACTCGGACATGTATTGATGGGTAAATACGACAGAGTAAATAATTACATTCAACAACCGCCGACAATGAGTGAGATGGGACGGGCATTCGGTTGTTCGGTGCGTCCGGTTCGAGAAAAATAAATTTTCATAGAAATTTGAAATCATGAAAAAAATAACGAGATTCGGTATTTCGGCATTGCTGGCGGTATTATGCCTCACGGGCTGTCTGAAAGACGATACACAGAGCCCCTGCGGTGCGGCGCAAACGGGCGGAATACGGCTGATACTGGCCATAGGCGACATGCGGGACGAAGAGATTGTCACGCGCAGCGCTGTTTCGACTAAGGAATGCACCATCACAAAACTCTCGGTACTGCTCTTTGACAAATCGACGGGTAAATTCAAAGAGAGCGAGGAGATTGATATTCGCACGCAACTTTCGGGATCGAACGGAGACAAATTGCGAACCCTTGCGGTGAATTTGACTCCGGAGGAGGGTGATAAGCTTGTCGTGGTGGCCAACTATGTGCGGAACGGGACGCTTACGGAGGGGAGCTCCACAACGGCGGATATCAATTCGGTCTATAAAAGCAGTTTCAACTCCGAATTTATGCCTTTCGACGAAGGGTTGCCGATGAGTGGAGAGACGACCTATTCCGATAGCGGTGTGACCTGCCGGCTCTACCATTCGGTCGCCAAGGTACAGGTGCGTCTGGCCGACGGGCTGACCCTCGACGGTCAGGCCGTTACGACCGACAATAGCAGTTGGGGAATCGGGAATTATCTTTTAGTCACCTCTGCGCTTGTCTACGGGCAGCCGACGGGTACTATCGCGCTGAATCCCGGGATCAAGGAATCCGATTTCACTGACAGGACGCCGCAGAACACAATCGATGATGCCTCCTCTCAGGACGAGCGTGTGATGAACCGGGGCTATCTGGTCGAATATCCCAATGCGAAGTATGCCAAGCAACAGGAGGTGGATATAACGGAGTTCGATGCCGGCAGAACCTGCGTGTTTCTCAGGCTTCGGGATTTCGATGCCAAGAGCCGAGATAACTATTATAGGCTTGACTTCTCTCGCCAGTTGCGTTCGACGGGACTTGACCAGGGAGCATCGAACGAATTCCTGGATATCCGCCGTAATACGCATTACGTTTTCCTGATTACAAAGATCAAGTCACGGGGTTATCGTACCCAGGAGGAAGCATTGGCCAATCCCGGTAGCAATATCGAATATACGGTGACTGTGGAAGATGGCGAATGGGAGAGTATCTCCAGTAACGGACAGTATGCCGTAAAAACCGACCGCGACAGTTGTTTCCTTATGCAGAACGTCGCGGAACCTGCCGACCTGTTAAAATTTGCGGTTCAGATGCCAGACGCCGGCCAGAAGCCGGGTGATGACCTGCCCGGATCGATCAAGACCTGCCGGGTCTCGTTGGTAGGCGAGGACAAAAACACGCTGGTGCCCTCCGAGCAGCTGCAACTCTGCACGACGGACGGAACGTCCTACAGCGCTATAGATTTTACCAGTGAGGCGATTCCGATTCCCGACGAAGGTTACCAATTGAAATATAAGGCCGGAACGACAGCGCCTTCGGAACAATGCTACGTAAAAATCGAATACGGCAATATCAGACATTATGTACCCGTCGGTATCGTTACGTTCAATGTCACGGCGGATAAGACCGAAACGGATTATAAAGGCGGGACATTGCCTCTTACGGTGGAGAGCTACGCCATGTTCGGAACGAAACGGGTTGAATTGAACTGGAGGCGCGAGTTCGAAAATGTTGCCGAGGTTTCTTCGTGGGTTTCGCTTCCCGAGAACGGCGTGAGCGGTACGGTCAATGCCATTATCCAGGAACAGAAAGGATACATTTCCAACCCGCATAACGATGTATTGCAGGCGGCATTCGAGGATAGTGACCTTTACGATCTTTCAACTAATGGAGGAACGAGAGCCATGAATACGGCCAACTGCTATGTCATCAACAGACCGGGAAAATTTTCCCTGCCGCTTGTATACGGCAATGCCATTAAGAACGGGCAAACTAATTCGTCAGCCTATATCTCGACAGCCAGTGGAGCGAATGTGCTGCAAACTTTCGTCAATCACCTTAATGCGTCCATTACCGACCCATACATTTACAATAATGCCGGGTGCACGCCTGTAGATGCAATACTGGTCTGGGAGGATGAGAAGGATCTGGTAACTAACGTCCGACTTGCTTCTGATAAAAAGACATTGACATTTAATGTGCCGGCGTCTTCAATTCGTCAAGGCAACGCCGTTGTCGCCGTACGAGATGTGAATAAGAAAATCATGTGGAGTTGGCATATTTGGGTGACAGATTTCCGGTTGGATGGGAATGTGGCTCCGGTAGATCATTACGATCCAACTCTGAAGCAGGAGGATAGATATGTGACCTTTAACAGTAATGAAGCATACAGGTTCATGGGAGTCAACCTTGGCTGGTGCGATGCTGGAATTTTGAATTACGATGCTCGCAGCGGGAGCGTACTTTTCAAACAAGCCCTAACCGGAGCCGTTCGAAAAATAACAGTCGGACAAACGGATTATACTGTCGCCATATCGGGCAATCAGCCTTATTATCAACACGGACGTAAGGATCCATTGCTGCCAATAGTAGTTAAGGACAATCAAATAATCGATAAGCATTGTTATTCCAACGATGGGTATGCGTTCAATGCTTCTGGCAAAGGGGCTGTGCCCATCGGGCAAGCTATTCAGACTCCGCATGTGTTCTATAATTACAACACTTCGAATACCCACGACTGGTGTAACCCGGCCGGGACGGTTTCCGGTAAAAGTACATTTTTTAACTTGTGGAGTACTAATAATACTTCTTCGACGGGCGGCGGGTCAGTCGTTAAAACGATCTACGATCCCTCTCCCGTGGGCTATTGCTTGCCGACACCAACTGCAGTTAAGGGGTTCTCTTATAATGGCGGTGACGCTTCGGGCAACTATTTCGGATCGAAATTTAATTCGCCTTATACTTCCGAGGCTGATTTCCAGAAGAACCACGGCTGGGTATTTTATTGCTATCGTATGAAAGCCGTAGGCAGTTATGACCTCACAGGCGGAGTGCTGTTTTATCCGGCTTTGGGTTGTCGCTTCAGTTCAACGGGGCTGCCGTATGGTGTCCAAGAATATTGTTATTACTGGTCGTGCGTTAGCTGGGGGACGAGATATGCTAAATCGTCGCTTGAAGCGACTGTAAACTATCAGCGTGCCCTCGGTTTTCCGATACGTCCTGTGAGGGAAAATTAATACTAATGATGAATCGGGTTATTGTTTGTTGTCTTCTGGTGGTATTGACGGTTTTGCCTTCGTGTATCAAAGATGATCACACGGACTCCGAACCTACCTTTCCTTCGCGTACGGTGCTGATCTATATGGCCGGGGATAACTCGCTTTCGGGGGAGACGGCGCAAAAGATCGAGGCGCTACGTCGGGGCTGGCAATGGACGGGCAACAAATGCCTGGTCTATGTCGATACTCCCGAGGGAGCACGCTTGTTGCGTCTGCGCGGAGGTTGTCAGGTCACTCCGGAAGCGTATGTCGAGACCGTGCGGGAGTACGGTAGGGAGAACTCCGCTTCGGCAGAAGTTTTCGGGCGAGTGCTCCGCGAAGTCATGTCCGACTATCCGGCCGATGGCTATGGACTCGTTTTCTTCTCGCACGGCAGCGGTTGGCTCCCGGCGGGAAGGCTCCAGAACCCGTCCCGAGCGTCGCTCTCCGGGCTGGGGGAGCCAGTACGGGCAGCCTCTTCCGCCCAGGGCACACGCTCGCTGGGGTGGGACGACGGTGTCGGAGAAGATGCCCCGGGGAGTATGCCCCATGCAGAAATGGAGTTGGAAGAGTTCGCCGCAGCAATTCCCGACGGACAACTTGACTTCATCGTCTTCGAGGCATGCCTGATGGCAGGTGTCGAGGTAGCCTATGTACTGCGTGGGAAGACGGACTATATCCTCTCTTCGGCAGCCGAAATTGTCTCTCCGGGCTTCACGCCCATTTATCCGTCGGCACTGCGATACCTTTTTGACACATCGAGAAGCGTTGAGGCGAGCCTTGCGGCTTTTGGCGAGTCTTACATGAGCCATGTCAACAAACTCTCCGGAGATTCCCGTTCTGCGACGCTGAGTCTTGTGGCAACGAAAGAATTGGATCTTCTCGCTGCCCGGACACGAGAACTGCTTGCTGGTCTTTCTCATAGGCCTGACATAATTTCCGACTTGCAGCATTTTGACCGTCCGGGCAGCTATGGAGATTCCCCGGCCGTAGCGCGTTATTTCGATCTGGGCGACTGGGCCCGGCGAATTGGGGCACAGGAGCAATATACCGTTTTCGAGGAGCAGTTGAAACGCATAGTGAGAATGAAGGCGAGTACCGAGCGTTTCCTGCCCTCGCAAAACGGTTTCGAGATCCGGAATCATTCGGGTCTTACGACCTATGCCGAACGATCCGAGCTGCCTGCTTTGAATGCATATTACCGCACGACGGCGTGGTATAAAGCGATATTAGGAAACAACTGACAAACGCGAAATGGAGTTCGAATGCTGGCATACATTTTTCGGGAAACTTATGTCGATTTTGGGTGTAATTTTCATATTGTGCCTGTGTTATCTTATCTGGGGCGCATTGCATATCCGCCGTTATCGACGACGTATGTTATTATATCGGGATTTTGTCCGGGAAACTTATATACAACAAAACCAAACGGTGCCGATACTCATTACGCGCTACTACGTTCGGGAAGTGGAAGCGTATAATCGGGTGATAAAATTATGGCCTTTTTATCAATGGCTGCCATCAGTCGATGCAGCCCGATTGCTGGTCGGCACCCCGTCAAAAGGAGAATTTAAGTCAGAAAAAATCCAGGAGGACAAAGAGTCCTGAATTATTCACTTTAATTATTTTATGATGAACAAAACTCAATTTGCAAAGGCCGTTGCCGCCGAGAGTGGCGAGACGGCTGCGAGTACCGTCCGGGTGATGGATGCGATGATGAAAGTGATTGGCGTATGCATGGCGCATGACGAACGGATCGTGCTTCCTGGCTTCGGCTCGTTCTATACGCAGGAACGCCCGGCCCGTACGATGCGCAATCCGCAGACGGGGAAGCCACTGAAAGTTGCCGCCCGAAAGACTGTGAAGTTCCGCGTGGGTGCTAAACTCCGGGAACAGACTTCGAAAGAACCCAGAGTCGCGAAAATCCAAGGTTCTGGAAAAAAGAAATAGTGGTTTCGGGCTCCGGAGTGCAGGAAGATGGAGGAAAACCCTGATTTGCAGCAACGGACTGCGGAAATCGTAACATACGTTACGGCCCGTATCCGCTTATTGCGATGCGAACGGGGGCTTACGGTGCAGCAGGTCGCCGATAGTTGCGGTATGGAGCGCTCGAACCTGAGCCGCCTGGAAGCGGGACGTTCGAACCCTACACTACGTACGCTGTGTGTCCTCTGCCTGACGTTGGACATCGGTATTCGGGAACTCTTTCCGCCTTCGAGCGGAGAATTCCCAGATGCAACGCCCAAGGTTGCACTGCCGGATCTCGGAGCAATGAATGACAAAACCGATTGATACAATGTTGGTTTTTCTGACAACGGGATTTCTTTATGATCTTTTCCGCTCCGGAGAACTTCCCGAAGCGAATGCAATGGAACCTTCCGGGCAATTGCTGGAATTTTTGGCCACCCTGCTGGCCGTTTTCTCTGTGGCCGTTGCAGTTATGATTGTCGTGGTGCTCTTCCGCTCCCGGCGTCTGAAAAGGCTGAAAAACCCCGTGAAGGAGTATACCTACAAAAGAAAACATTAACCCGAACCCGGCAAGGGTTCATAAAACACTAACACCATGAAAACTCAATTTATGAAAGGTCTTCTGACCGCCTCTCTGGCATTGGTCGCAGCAGGTGTCATGGCACAGGAAAACGGCAACCGCGACGAACAGAATCGGGTTGTGCGCGGGCCCTATGAAACCAACCGTTTCTTCGACAACATCTTCATCGGCGTCGCGGGCGGTGTGAATATCTATCATGGAGAGAACGATTCTTATGGAAAGTTCGGCAAACGTCTTGCCCCGGCGCTCGACGTGAACGTCGGCAAGTGGTTCACCCCCTCGGTCGGTGCCCGTATTGGCTATTCGGGCATCAACGCTAAGGGCTGGACGTCGGGCCAAACGGTTTATGCCAAGGATGTGTTTGATAAAAAAGCCAATATTTACAACGAAAAATTCGGCGTCTCATACCTGCATACGGATTTTCTATGGAATTTCTCCAACGCTGTGAGCGGCTACAAGGAAACCCGTACGTGGAACTTTGTGCCGTTCTTCGGTGCCGGCTGGGCTCGCTCGTACGGCAACGGTGCCTATAATAACGAGTTCGCCATGAGTATCGGCTTGCTGAACAACATCCGTCTATGTAATCTGCTGGATCTGACGCTCGAAGCACGCCACATGTTCGTAAACCAGCGTTTCGACGGCGTTTCAAGCGGCAGTAAAGGCGAGGGCATGACTTCGGTGACGATGGGGCTTACGTTCAAGCTCAACCGCCGCAACTTCAAGCGCGCAGCAGCTCCGGTGGACGTTACGCCCTATCTGAGTCGTATCAAGGCGCTGGAGAGCGACAATACGACACTTGCCGGCAAGAACAAGACGCTTGCCGATGAAAACACGGCGCTGCGTAACCGCAAGCCTGAAACGGTCACCGTTGCCGGGGAAAGCAAGGTGTCGGCAACGCCTGTGGCATTGTTCTTCCAGATCGGCAAGGCTACGCTCGACAAGAAGGAGTTGACGAACCTGGATTTCTATGTAAAGAATGCCCTTCAGGCCGACAGGAACAAGACCTTCACGCTTTACGGCGGTGCCGACAAGGCGACGGGTACGGCTGCCTTCAACCAGAAGTTGAGTGAGAAGCGTATGCAGTACGTCTACGACCTGCTCGTCAACAAGTACGGCATTTCGAAGAACCGTCTGAAAACGGTGGCCGAGGGCGATCGCAACAACCGCTTCCCCGAACCGGAACTGAACCGCACGGTGATCATCATGGAATAACGGGAGAGAATCTTTGGGGTGACAGGGCTCCGGCCGGTCATGTCCAGTCGGAGCCCTTTGTATCTGATTATGTCTAATGAAAAATAGTTGAATATCATGAAAAAGATCATTTTTTTACTGCTTGTTTTTGCCGCGAGTTTTGCATCTGCACCAAAAGTTTCAGCTCAAGACAGCGGCTGGTGGCTCGGCGGACGTATCGGCTACTGGCACAACAAAATCGACGGCGTGTCGTCGAACAGTTTCGCACTGGCTCCGGAATTCGGCTACGATATCAATTCGAAGTGGAGCGTGGCCGGTGTTCTCGGCTTCGACTACGCGAAAGTCGGCGGCACGAGCGCCAATGTCTTCGTTATCGAACCCTACGCCCGGTACAAATATTTCAACAAAGGATCGTTCACACTCTTCGTGGACGGCGGACTGGGCGTTGCCGTTGGTGACAGTGACGGTGTCAAAGTCGGTTTTACGCCGGGGGTAGCCTTCAAGATCTCGGATCGCTTTAGCCTGCTGACGACCATCGGATTCTTGGGTTACAAGCATAATTACTACAATGGCGGCGGAGATGGCTTCGGCTTCGACCTGAAATCGTCAGACCTGAGATTTGGCTTCTTTTACGCATTTTGATATGCAAATATCAGGTGTTGATTGGATGGATCTATGATAATGGTGAAAAATTCTTCATATCTCTACTGATTTGTGGCGGTTTTTTAGTTGTCCATACCGGACTTTTATTTGTTTCCCGTATTGAAGGTCGCAAGTTGTCGAGCGCAGATGCGCCCACGGCATCTCGAGGCTCTTCACTGCCGCTTGTCGGCACCCAATGGTATCTCCGGGAGATGGGCGGTAAGACGCGGGAAATGCTTGGAGCCGACAGTGCGGCCTTTACCCTCGTATTGTCGGATTCGGCGAATCTCGTGGCCGGCAGTGGTGCTGGTAACCGTTTCTTCGGTGAATATAGGTGTGATTTGAATATGTTGTCGATCCGCGTACAGGGGCGTACACAGATGTTCTGTCCAAGACTCGACTCCGAAGACCGTTACCTTCGGATGCTCGACAGCGTGAAATCATATTGCATTCATGCGGATACGCTTCGCCTGTACGATTGCCATGACCGGGAGTTCGCAGTCTTTATCGGCAGATGACGGGGCCTGGCTGCCAATCAAAAATGATTGTTCTTCCGCAAAACCTCACGGACGAGTGATCACACGGGCTCTCTATTTGTCGAAGGTTCTTTGTCGTCACAAGGAAGGCGTAGCGAATAGGGGCCTTATTTTTATCGTTGACCTAATAATCTACTTTTATATACGAAACAATATGAAAAAGATAAGTTCAGAAGATTTGTTCCCCCAAGACAGTCGGGAAGACTATATTCTGGCACAAAAACAAAGCCGGATAGCTGCGATCCTCATCGCTTCCTTTTGTATAATTGCATTAGGGGCTCTTGGAATACTAGGACTTTTATTTGTTGCATATCAATAATATAATTATGAAGAAAAAATTGCTTGCTGAAGGTGTCGGCACGATGGTGCTGGTGCTTATGGGCTGCGGAGCAGCCGTAATGAACGGTGGGGCCACGAGTGTCGCCGCCACATTGACGATCGCTTTTGCGTTCGGATTATCGGTCGTGGCCATGGCCTATGCCATCGGTTCCGTATCGGGTTGCCATATCAATCCGGCCATTACGTTGGGCGTATGGCTCTGTGGACGTATGAAAGGCTCGGAAGCCGTAGGTTACATGAGCGCACAGGTTGTAGGAGCTATTACCGGTTCGGCGATTATTTGGCTCCTCGTGCATGGCGGCGACCTTCCGCTCGGCGCTACGGCAACCGGTGCCAACAGCTATGCTGCAGGGAATCTGCTCCCGGCATTGATCGCTGAGATGGCATTCTCTTTCATCTTCGTTTTCGTAGCTCTATGTGCCACAGACCCGCAGCACGGTGCCGGGAACTTAGCAGGTCTGGCTATCGGACTTACGCTGGTATTGGTGCATATCGTTTGCATTCCGATCACGGGAACGTCGGTCAATCCGGCCCGTTCGATCGCTCCGGCTCTTTTTGAAGGCGGCGCAGCGCTCCAGCAGCTTTGGGTATTCATTATTGGACCTTTTGTAGGTGCGGTCATAGCCTCGGTTGCATGGAAAACTTTCTCTGGCAAACCAGAATAGCGCATTGAAATATTCATATTCTGATACAGCATCATTTTACAGTAGGCTACTATCGATAAAGCATGGCGGGCAGTTTCATATATGTCTACAATGCTTACCGGTTATGTAGCACCACCAACGGTTCCAGGATATAACGTACAAGATAGGGCTACACGCGTAGCCCTATCTCATAGAATTACATGTAGCAAATAATATCGTCGGTTATGAATAAATATGCGCTGATCCGTCAAGTTTCCAAAATGTTAGAGCGACCTATGCGCGAAGTTGTTCCGATTGTCAACGCTCTGTTTGATTGCATAGTGGCCTCGATCCTTGATGGTCAGAAAGTCACCATATCCTCGTTGGGATCGTTCCGTTTGCAAGATTTCCGTGAGCGTAAGGCTTACCGGCATAAATCAATCGTTGTCCCGACCGGCAAGTTGGTGCGCTTTACGTTCTCTCCTGCTTTGTAGGAGCGGATCGATATGCGTTACAAGAGGGACATGAGCTGTGAGAAGTAACATCTCCGGTCTAACATACTCTGAAAGAGTTATTGCCTCGGCTTTATTATCCGAAATGCATAATGCTAAAACTGTACCGGGGAATCATTTCAAGCGAGGATAAACGCGGTGTGAACGGCAACGGGGGCTTCGACCGGCGACGGAAAGGAAATATTGCGGGGTGGTAGCCTTGCTTTCCCGGCAGGAAATCTGTATTTCTATGTATCATCACAACTTAATGCTGACTCGCTATGATATCTCATGGGACAAAGAGAATGCTCAGCACATCAAATTAAGCCAGCTTCGTGGGCCGCAGCCTGCGATCCAAACCATATGCAAGGTACTGTTGCAGCGAACTGACAAAACAACCGACAGGCTGCTTACACTTTTTATTTCCCCAAAACATGCAGATCGCAAAATTTTATACAAAAAAACATCAGACTAAGTCAGCACTATACTTTCGCAAAAAATAAACACAAAAACAACTAAAATACAACATATTATAAAAAAAATGGAAGCATGGTAGCACAGTCCGTTTCTATCGCAAGATAGATATTGGACAGATTACAGATAATCAATATCTTGCACAATATAAACGTAAAAATGGCAACACTGAACTGCCACAACTTGCATTTTAGCATCCCCGAAGAAAAATATCTAAACGACGACGGCCCTGAAGCGTTGCTTCAGGGCCGTCACTGTTTGGGTTGGAACGTCGGGTGGCTGCCGACATTGCTGAAGTTAGTATTCATAATCCACAGTGTAACGAGGTTCTGTTTCGGAGTAGTCACAATTGCTGGGGTTAATTTTTTCAAAGAAGTGCACCGAAGAAAGCTCTGTCAAGGCTGACGCTATTAGCTTTGTACCAAGGAGAAGTCCTGGAGTATTTTATAATGGCGGGGAAAGATTAAGAATCGTAATAATGAGGTACCCCACGGAAACAGGATATCCGTGCAGAGATATAGCCGGTTCATCAACATCAGCCCATGGGCGGTTCCGCTTTGAGACAGATAAAACCAGAAAAAACTTATCAAAAATTAATGATAAAATGAGCAAATTGAAAGACAATTGATGATCAATCAGTTGTCTTTTTTGTTTGCTGTCTTGCACGAGAGCTGCCGCAAATCACAGACCGTCCCGCAAAGCGGATTTGCCGCACCGCCGGACAACCGGGTTTCGCGCTCCACGAACACGACCGAAACGGGCATAAAACAGGCCGGAACAGCATCCCGGGCACAAAACCGGACAAAAACCACGGCGGAAGGCCGGCCGGCGGGTTTCAATCCGGTTTACCAAAACGGCCGGGATTCAAACGCATAAATTGCTGTTTACAAACATCTTCCCCAAAAAGTATATTTACTTTGCCTCTAACATACCCGGGATATAATCCCGGGTTACATATTTATTAATTTACTTTGTAAAAGTGGAATTACGCAATGTTCCGAAACCTACAAACCAAACTTAAATACGACCATGGACTCATTTTACAACGGGTTTGCATCCGTCTGCAAGGCAGCCCGGACGATCTTCGGAAGGACAGGGGATATGCGGCGCGGCACATCGCACCGGAAGCAGAAATCCATAACGGCGCTGTGCCTGGCCCTGCTCCTGCTCGCATCGGGCACCCCCGTCCGCTCGCAGCAACGGGTTTATTTCGTCGACGGATACCACGGGGGCATCTACGGCCACTACCCGGTCGCCTGGAAAACCCGCTTTATCACCGACCAGCTGGCCGCGCACCCCGAATGGAGGATCGGGCTGGAGATCGAACCCGAGACATGGGACACCGTCGAGGTGCGTACGCCGGCCGACTACGCCCGGTTCAAGGCGATCGCCGCCGACAGGCGCGTCGAATTCACCAACCCGTCCTATGCCCAGCCCTACTGCTACAACATCTCGGGCGAAAGCATCATCCGGCAGTTCGGATACGGCATGCGGAAGATCCGCAGCCATTTCCCCGACGTGGAGTTCGTCACCTACTCCGTCGAGGAGCCGTGCTTCACCAGCTGCCTGCCGCAGATACTGAAACTCTACGGGTTCAAATACGCATCCCTGAAGTGTCCGAATACCTGCTGGGGCGGGTACACGGCGCCCTACGGCGGCGAACTGGTCAACTGGATCGGCCCCGACGGCAGTTCGATCCTCACTTCGCCGCGCCATGCCTGCGAAGAGCTCCAGAAAAACTCGGTGTGGCAGACCACGGCATGGGGCAATGAGAAGGAGTACCTCGACGCCTGCATCGCATACGGCATCGCCCACCCCGTGGGGATGTGCTACCAGGATGCGGGATGGAAATACGGCCCCTGGATCGGGTCGGGCGACAGCATCCGCAACAACTCGGTCTACGTCACGTGGCGGGAGGATTTCGAACGGGGGACCGACGGCAGGAGCTCCGACGACTACCGCATGCCGCAGGAAGACGTCCGCGTAAGCCTTATGTGGGGCAGCCAGGTCTTGCAGCGCATCGCGCAGCAGGTGCGCGAATCGGAGAACAAGCTCGTCATGGCCGAAAAGGCGGGGGTCATCGCCAACCTCGTGAACGGCTACCGCTACGGGCAGGCAACGCTCGACGAGGGCTGGCGGACGCTGATGCTCGCCCAGCACCACGACTCGTGGATCGTACCTTACAACGGGCTCAACAGGCAGGGGACATG
>OGQP01000836.1_pt1 | contig 19627 bp, 35 predicted proteins | sample 1553251 | NCBI WGS metagenome assembly OGQP01 (sample SAMEA2580016, study PRJEB22360) | human gut metagenome | biome: human gut; feature: human-associated habitat; material: faeces | place: Denmark | collected 2008/2010 | reverse complement strand
TTATATATTATTCACATTTATTTTTAATAGTTAATTATAACTATTCGTATCTTTGTACCATAAACCTAAAAAGATATGGTAAAAGAAGATTTTAAAAATGAAAACGACCTCCTTCGTCATATTATGACGGTGGATAAAAACGTGGAGCAAGGTCGTGCCTTGAAAAAGATTTTCACCACTAGGGAGAATCTATTTATTACCGGTAGGGCTGGTAGTGGTAAAAGTACGTTCATGAGACGTATCGTAAAGTTCTTGGGTAAATGTGTTATAGTAGCCCCCACTGGTGTTGCGGCCCTGAACGCCGGAGGACAAACCATTCACTCTTTTTTCGCTATAAAAAACGATCCTTACATCCCCTCAGTAGAGAGGAATATGTTATCAAATAAGGTTGATGTAAGTCCGTTCATGAAAAGCAAGGTCAAGAATCTTGATACTATCGTTATCGATGAGATTAGTATGGTAAGACCCGATTTGCTTGATGAGGTTGCCGATATACTTAGACAATGCAAACGAAGCAGGGAACCTTTTGGTGGAGTTAGGCTGATTATGTTCGGCGATCTGTCACAATTACCTCCTGTAGTGACCGTTGATGATTTTATTGATAAGTATTATGAAAGCCGATTCTTTTTCTCGTCAAAGGCATTAAGAGCCTCAGGATTCTCGGTAATTACCTTCGATAAGGTATTCCGTCAAAAAGACCCACAACTTTTGTCTGTATTGGAGGATATAAGATGTGGGGTTATTACCGAGGAATCTAGATCTATCCTAAAATCAAGGGTGATATACCCTGAGAATATGAATGATACTATAGTAATATGCTCAACCAATAAGGAGGCTTATGAGATAAACAAATCTAATCTTGATAAGATAGATAATAAGGTATTTAAATTCGAGGCTAAGATATTCGGTGAAAAACCTGCGGCTCCATGTGAGGATGAACTTATAATAAAAGTAGGAGCTAAGGTTATAATAACGAGGAACGGTAATGGATATGTGAATGGTTCTATGGGTGTAGTAACAGATATAGACCCATGTGATGACGCTATATCGGTTCAGCTTTCCGATGGAAGTGAGGTTTATATAACTAAAGAAAAATGGGATAAAATGAAATATAGGCAAGTAGATGGATCTTTAGAAGGAACGTCTTGTGGTTATATCATTCAATATCCGTTAAGATTAGGATACGCTATCACTTCTCATAAAGTTCAGGGGATGACATTAGACAATATATTCGTTGATATGAGTAGGGCTTTTGAGATCGGTCAGATATATACCGCTCTTTCAAGGTGTAGATCAATTGATGGTCTTTATCTAAAATCAGTACCTAATGATAACGCGATATTGTTAAGTGAGAATGTATCAAATTTCATGGAGAAGGTGGATGATAACGATGGGGTGTTCCTGCCGGAGAAGATATCTGATATCGGTAAGGGTATGATAAAGAAGCAACAGGATTTATTTAACTTTGAGGAATTTGGATTATAATGGCTAAGAAAGAACTTTTTTCAGACGTAGATGAATTAGTATCATCTTTAAATAAAGAGCTTGGAGAAGGCTCGATAATGAACTTCGGCGATGATAAGCCTATAATATCCATACCAAGGGAAAGCACTGGTTCGCTGGTGGTAGACAAGGCTCTCGGCGGCGGATGGTCGGTAGGCCGGATTCATGAGCTGGTCGGGATGGAATCTTGTGGCAAGACTATGATGTGTACGTTAAGTATGATCGAGTTCCAGAAAAAGCACCCCGATAAGCTGGTAGCTATAATAGACGTGGAGAATGCTTTTGATATCGAATACGCCAAGAAGATGGGATTGGACGTTAACCGGTTCCTTATTTCCCAGCCAAGCTACGGGGAATTGGCTATTGACATCACAGCCAAGCTGGTGGAGTCCGGCAAGGTAGGCTTTATTGTCGTGGATTCCGTGGCGAACTTGGTTCCGAAGAAGGAGATCGAGGGTGATATGGAAGATAGCAACATGGGATTACAAGCCCGGTTGATGTCAAAAGCCATGAGAGTTCTTACCGGGATCGTAAACAAAAGCGATTGTGTTCTGGTATTCATCAACCAGTATCGGGAGAAGATCGGTGTAATATACGGCGATCCGAAGGTAACAACCGGTGGTAACGCCCTTAAATTCTATGCCTCTATCCGTATGGAGATGTCAAGGAAGAAGGTTATTGTAGGAGAAGATGGCTCTTCTATCGGTCATGAGGTTAGGATAAAGGTATTGAAGAACAAGACAGCTATACCTTTCCAGATAGCAGAGACAGCATTGTATTATGGCGTAGGATTTGACAAGGAGCTTGAACTTTTGAAGTTATGTGAGGAAACCGGTATCTTTACCCGTAAAGGATCATGGTACTGGTACGGAGAGGTCCGAGTAGGCAATGGAGTGGATAATACGTTAAGTATTATGAGAGACAATCAAGAATTGTGTCAAGAATTAAGAACTAAACTAAATATTTGAGGTTATGGCTATCGGAGCAAAATTTGTAGACGTAATACCTTCTAGTGTTGAGAACGCTATAGAGGTAAAAAAAGAGGATGTAAAGACCTATCTATTCGTAGGTATTCCTATGAGCGAGTTTATCGGCAAGAAACATGAGTTTGAGGGATATATATTCATGTGCTTACAAGGTGTAACCGGTGGGGTTGAGCTTGGCGGTGATATAGCCGTAGCCGTATTGAGACCGGTTCGCCCCGCCGTAGGGGAGGCTTCTTACCATTTGGTGGATATCAAGAAGTGTAAGTATAATAGAACTGATGTAGTTCTATTATTTAGAGAGGGAGATTTCAAGGTTGTTAAACGTGATGATTGTAATTTAATTTGATTATGGATGCTGAGAAGAGATTTGTTACAAAATATAAAATAAATGGAGAAGAATATATTGGATGGATATATGCGTCTAATATAGATCAGGCTAATGATTTTCTTAATCAGAGGAGAAATACCGAGGAAGTAGTTGGTGGTCCGTGTATAGATCAAGATGAGATAAATGATGTTATTAATCATATATAGTGTATGGGAACATATATATTAATAAAATCAACAGTAAACGCATTCAGGTACGGTATTGATCCTGTACCTGAATGGTTCGATAAGATATCCAATAAGACCAATGAAGTCGATGTTATGGTTGACGGGAATAAGGTAAAGGCATTGGATATAAGGCTAGAAAACGGCATTCTACGGGCTTTTTACGGTTATTATATAGGTATGTATCCGGATAAATCGATACAGGTGTTTAGACCGGAGGATTTTCATTCATTATATACGCTCAAGATATGAGAATATACACAGGACTGATAAAAGATCTAGGATGTAGATGCTTTTATTACGATAGCGGGATGAATATACCTATTGGGTTCGTATGCGCTGAGATACCTGATATTAGTTCTATATTATCATCAAAGAATGGATTATCTCATTTTTATGAACATATGATAATAAAATGCAATGATGATATTAGTGATAAGTTATTCTTTGATTTTAATGGATATACAGATCCTAGATCATTAGTATTTAAAGGATTTACATTGCCTGATGTTGATATCAAGAAGTGTATTGATTTTTCTTATAATTTTATCGTATATCCAGATATAAGTGAAGATCTTATAGAAAGTGAGAGGAATGTTATATTAACTGAAATTGATAATGATGAATCATGTATTAATATCGATAGACTTATAAAACTATCTGGAATAGATAAACGTTGTTTTATAAACACATTAGGTACTAAAAGGTATGTCAGCAAAATAACAAGGGATGATCTTTATATGTGCCGAGATACGATATTGAATAAGTCAGAAATAGTATTTCATTTATATGGATGTGATGATTTTATGAATAAATATGTATCAGATATAACGGAATTATCAAATGAAGTTGATATTAATACATACTATCGTAATAGTCTTAAATATTTCCATGTTCATGATCCTAAATATGGTATTTATAAATATACTAAAAAGCCCAAACAGTTATATGTATCATTTGTATTAGATAATTATGATTTTAAGAAATTGTGCGTGTTGCTTATCATATTATCTATGATGTGTGATAATTATAATTTCTCTATGTTTAATTATCTTAGATCTAACGGATTATGTTATTCAGTAAATAGGAGATATATAGAATGCACGAATAGAATAGTGGCCAACTTGATAATTGACGTAAGCCCAGATAAATGTGATATTACAAAAGATTATGTGGTTGATTATATTAATAGCTTTAAGCTTATAGCGAATAATGACAATATAGAATATGCTATAAGAATGATTAAATTGGATGATAGATTGAATATAATGAATATTGAGTATTACCACGATGCCTACATATCTTTTGTAAGATCAAGACTTAATGGGGTAATGGATTTGTATAAATCATATGACAATATATCTGTGGATGATGTTATGGATATGATTAAAGATATTACCGAGGATAGATTGATAATTCAATACTGCTCTTTATGAATATAGCGATAGGAATAGATCCGGGTATAGATACCGGAGGATTGGCCATGATCCCGGAGAACGGGGAGGTTAAGGTAATTATGACACCAAGGATATCGGCTAAGGGGGATATAGATCTTAGGGCTATATCAAGTTTCTTACTCGATGCCGCAGATAAAATCAAAGAAGGAGGTGGGGGGACGCTGGCGATCGCCGTCGAGGACGTCCACAGCATCCACGACAGCTCGGCCGCCAGCAACTTCACCTTTGGCGGGAGACGCCGGGAACCGAACGCCCTATTCGCTATGATGGTGGAGATGATGGAGCGATACGGATCTCACCCGGATGTTAGGTTCATGTTCGAGGAGGTGCAACCAAAGACCTGGCAGAAGGAGCTTCATACGACAGCCGATCGGGTGTATACGTCGGCGAAGTTAGACACGAAGGCTACCTCCATCCGATGCGCCATGCGCCTTTTCCCTTTGGTCTCTTTCGTGAAACCATGGTCAGGAAAAGGAGTACAACCTACTAAGATACAAGACGGAATGTGTGACGCTACGCTTATAGCCGAGTATATTAGACGTAAGTTTAAACTATTTTAATACTATTAAGTATTTATTGTATTTGTATTAATATAATTATGATTATATTTGCGATGTAATAAAAAGTTGTTCGTTATGCTTATAAGATGCTTGTCGAAGTCATTAAATGAGAAGTTGGGCAAATTGGAGACGGTTGTTAAGAATGCCGGTCACAACTCCCTTTATAAGGATATTAAGATAGATGTTGTCAATAATCTGGCTTATATCACTTCCGTAAATGCAAAGGTATGTGTTATAGAGCGATTGGAGGTAGAGGCTGACTCTAACTTCTCTTTCTTGGTAGAGGCAAGCTCTTTTATTAAGTTCATGAAAAAACAGAAGAATTGCGAGATTACGATACTGCTTTCAGATAAAAAAGATCAGATAACGATCTGCTATGCTTCTGGTGAGTATAGTTGTCCGGCTTTTGATATCAATACATTCCCGCAGGTACATAAGATACTTGATGGAGGAATTAAGGTTAAGATGAGCGATTATGTTTCGGTTCTTAACAAAGCCAGCGATTATACGGAGGTAGATGACTTTTATCCATGCATCGAGAATGTGGTAATTGATATTGATGATATTAATATTAATATAGTAAGTACGGATAGAAATACTATTTACAGGTATTTTGTCCCTAATCAGGATAAGGTAGAGAAGATGTTTATCCCGGTATCGAACGAATCCGCGATATTGCTTGATAAGCATATCAATAAGTCATCGGATATGTTGTCTATAAAAGTGGACGATACTAAGACTTATTTCTCTACGCCTGATATGGATATGTATGAGACCCATTTTGAGGGTAATTATCCAAATTGGAGGTTCGTGGACGAGCATTTTGTCAAAACAAGTACCTATGTCTTTGATAAGGATCTACTCGTCCAAGCCCTCCAAAACAATCTTAAGGTAAATGAGTTCGATCATTGCAAGTTGATATTTACCGATAAAGGATGCGGTATTATGTCAGAGAACCCGTCTTCCGGTAAATCATGTAAGGAGAGACTTGCTTCTTTGTCTTATCATGGTGAAGATATTATATGTAACGTATTATGTGGAAGATATCTTGGTATCATAAAAAGCATATCGTGTAATAGGGTGGTTATCGAACATGACCATAAATCTCATTTCAATAAGATTTATGGGGAGGATAATAAGAACGAGTATTTCTTGTCATCATCAGTTATTGTTTAATATTTAAAAATATATAAAATGGGAGTTAGAGAAAATTCATCAGGTGGTAATAACCATTACTTTAAAGTAAGTGGTAGCGGACTATTATATCAGTCATCAAGAGAGCCAAAGGAAGGTTTCGAGGAGCATATAAACGAGAAGACCGGAGCCGTTTCTTATTGGAGGGTATTCTGGAACGGTATCGAAGGCTATTTGTCTGATATCAATGTGCGAGAAGTGGAGTTCAATGGGATAAAAGCCAAATACGTGTCCATAAAGATAAGTGATGAGGATGGTAATTATTTCATAAACGTTCCTTTGATGACTCAAAAAGGAGGTATTAATAATTACGTGAAGTCACTGGTAAGGTACTTGCCTAATATTGACCTAAAACGTAAGGTGGTAATAAATCCTGCTCATGCTAGGAAAGGGGATCAATATGCTCCCGGTAATTTTTTCATTTCATACGCTAGGGAAACTCCAGATGGGAAGGACGAGCTTATCCAGCAATATTATAAGAACGGACAGAACGGATGGCCTGATAGGGTAGAGAGCACGGATATTATGGGCAATAAGAAATTCGATTATACGGCACAAGATACTTTCGCTTTTCAAGTATTTAAACAATATCTTGAAAAGTTCAAGGCTGAAAACGAAAAATCGGAACAGAATAGAGGCCAAAGCATAGGCGCTACGCCAACCGCACAGACGCCCCCACCGTCATACGCAACGCAGGCTCCATCGCAAACGCCTCCTCCATCATACCAGCAGGCTCCGCAGCAAGCGCAAGCTCCTTTGTTTGGAGGTCAACAACAACCTCCTCAATATCCTCCTTTTGGAGACGACAGTGATCTTCCATTTTAATTAGCTAATTAAAAATCAGAAAGTTAATGGAGAGTAATTTTAATATATCTACTAAAGTGAACCGTGTCTCGATGCCTACCCAAAATAAGGTAGATACGGTTATGAAGAACTTAGGGCATCGACCTTGTGTAGCGTATTCCGAGGAAAAGGATATGTATTATAAGGATGGAGAATGGGTAGCGTCAGATCTTGACGCTACTATCTTACCTCTTAGGGAGATGTTCGAAAAGACATCTGATTTGAAGTTAGGATTGAAGATCGTTTATTTAATAATCAAATTATAATGACCAGCATTGAGGATATTAAAAAACTTCTGGAGAGTAAGTCGTTTACATCAGCTAGAGACCTTGACGAGTTTGAGGAGAAGCCGGATGATAAGCTTGATGAGGTTCACATGAATTGCGATCCAATGGTAGGGATAGTTGAGAAAGATGGTAAAATTTTTCTTAACTCTTTAAAATTCTCTAAGGCATGGAACTCATTGGGAAAGGATATTCCTATCAAGCAAGGTAATGCCTTCCCGTTGGGTCAAGGTGATGTTCTTGATATAGATACAGGTGTATCGGCGTCGTTCCCGGATGATACTGTCGGGATGGTTATGATGCTGCCATCGTTCACCAACGATACAGGCCTCACTTTGGTAGGATCACCGTTCGTTTTCTCCAACAACGAGAATATTACGATCAGAGTCACTAATGTCCGCAAGGATATAGCTATAGTAGAGAAAGATAAGCATATAGCTGAGTTAATTATAGTCGGCAAGATAAAGGCCGATATTCGTAGAACTTATAAAAGTGTTGAGGATGTTCGGATTGAAGATAGTAAAGAGTAGTTATATAGATACTCTAAAACAGGATCTTGATGATGCTATTAGCTATTCAAGTAGATTAAAAAGAGATTATGAGGATGCCCGCAAGAAGATAACGGAATTAGAAGAGAAAGTAAGGTATCTTGATACGCTTGTCGATTCTCTTGATATGGATATAGATTCCAAGGATTCTCATATAGTTAAGATGGGAAATGAGCTTAGTAAATCAAGAGAGTTATATAATGAGTCGGTAAAAGAGAAAGAAACTCTTAAACGGGCTTATATGGATATCGAGAAGAAACATAAGTTATCATCTAAATTACTCGATGAGGCTAGAAGAAGATATAAGGAACTTGAGGATCAGAATAAGGCTATGTCAGATCGTATCAAATATCTTGAGGCAGAGCTTTTAGATAGCGATGTACCTGATGAGGTTGTTGTTGATGAGGATAAGATGGATCCTAATTCCGGTCATATTGATATACCTGAAAATAACGCTCCTGAGGTTACTGATGCCGATGCCGGTAATGATGTAAATGTCGAGAATAAGGTGGAGGATAAGAAGAAATCTAAGAAACGTAAAAAATCTAAAAAGGATGAATAAGATCTTGTTATTATTGATAACTATCCTTACCTTAGCGGTTGTCGGATGCGGTACGTCAAGAACCTACTATACGGAATATGATACTACTGATATATCTTATGTGGTGGATTCCATAGTGTCTTCCGGGACCGTGATGGGCCAATGGAAGGAGTGGCGGTTTACGCTGGACGACGGCCGGGTCGATAACTTTGGCTTTACCGCCCTGTACGACGCCAAGGGAAAGACTAGGGGGTCTATACAGGTAAGGCAAAGATCCGATACGTTTAATATCAAGATAATAGATTATCATAAAAAGGATAAGTAATGGAATACGGACTAGGTTACATACCATCACCAGTGGATGACAGGGACGCTATCATGAACATGCAGCACGAGGCTGTTCCTGATGAGTATAAGATCAATAATGTCGATAGCGTAGTGGATCAAGGTTCTTACCCTATTTGCGCGGCAATAAGCTTGGCTGAGATACTTAATTGGAGAAAGAGTATAAGGGCTATTAAAAGACCGGCTAAGATCTCTCCTTACGATATATATGATCTGAGAGAGGATAAGGATCAGGACGGGATGGTTCTTCGTGACGCTATCAAGTCTATCAAAAACGTAGGCGTAGATGGGGAGAAAATAAACAGTTACGCTAGGATCATAGATCCGGTATCGGCTAAGGTAGCGTTGATGCTGAATGGGCCTCTGGTTATAGGTCTGTATTGCTATAATTATGGTAATCGATTCTGGCAAGGCCAAGGACAGAACTTGGGAGGTCATGCCGTTATCCTCACCGGCTGGGACAAGGCCGGCTTCGTCCTACAGAACAGTTGGGGGACGGGATGGGGTAGGTCTGGTGTAGAGACGTTCCCGTTCGATGATTGGTGCTATATGCTAGAATGTTGGACAATAGTTTCATGATATTACTATATAATTTTCGAGAAATTCCGATCCACATCCTCTTGTGAAAGCCGATGTGGTTATTTAGGACCCGTAGATCAATTGGTTGGATCATCTGGCTCATAACCAGAAGGTTGTCGGTTCAAGCCCGGCCGGGTCCACGCTATTTTTTGGGGGAAAAACTAGCATAGGGTTTTGTCATTAGATTTAGAGTTTAGATTTTGTTTGATACCCTTGTCCGTGAGGATCAGGGTATATGCCCCAATAGCTCAAGAGGAAAAGTAGCACATCTCTCCTAAAGATGGGATCCACGTTCGAGTCGTGGTTGGGGTACATGGTGTTTTTTAACATATTCCCGTAGGTCGGTAATTAACGATAACCGGTAGACAGCCTACGGGAATCAATAAAATCCTACGTGCTTGGGATCGCTTTCAGTTCTATTTTTCGTGTGTAATCTATAGGAGGGTAGCACGGCCCTCCTATTTATAATAACTATTTGGGATGGATATTAATCAAATAAAAAAGTATCTACCAGCAGGATGGGATGTGGTTGATCTAATAGATCACGGTATAATCGATCTTGATATTATGAACGGAAAGATGATGGGGGAATATGTGGCTATGTTGATGATAAGGTCTTGTGAGAAGGCTACTAAGTCATATACCTTAACCAGTTTCTCGTTCCATGATAAAGATATGGATAAGTTGAGGATGTTGATAGGTAATGCTATAATGGCGGTAGGATATAGGAATAATCCTCTGACAGGAGATGGGAACACGGCAATCAAATAAAGGTACTGAATACACTGAAAGAGGGATATTGGATATCCTTAACAGACAGTTCTTGGTATCTCCTAGATGGATTATAAACAACTTATATGTCTATAACTGGGAGTCCGATTATCTGGCTATAACCAGATCCATGTACGCTTATGGGGTTGAGGTGAAGATCTCGTTGGCTGACTATAACAAGGATTTCGAGAAAGAGGGTAAGCACCAAGTAATGCAAGGCTGGTTCGAGGCCCGGAAGCAAGCCCTATACGAGACCGGGGACTGGGTCAGGTACGGTCGCCCAAATTACTTCTACTACTGCGTGCCAGATGGGTTGGTTGATCCTAAGGACATACCTCCGTACGCCGGGCTTGCTTATGTTTGTGGCAGGAATTTGAGAAAGGTCAAGGATGCCCCTATCCTGCACCGTGATAAATTTGACCCAGAAGCTTATAAGATGGCAGATAAATTCTACTATAATTGGTGGAATGAGAGACGTAAGGCCAGACAGATAGAAGGGAAGGATATGAAAGACGAGTTCAGGAAAAGCATGAAAAAGGTGAAGGAGAAGATAACCGTCGATGCCAAGATCAAGGCGATGGAGGCGTTCTGGAGCGTCTGCGATTATGCCTACTGGCCGTACGGGGGAAGAGGGGTGCCCGGAATGAGACCCAACTGTTCCGCTTGTGGTGAGGAATGTAAATTACAATGTCCGAAAGGAAAGGAATTTAAAAACAAGATACGATGAGTAAGATTAAAAATGTATTGGCAAGAGCCATTTCATTGGCGTCAGAACAACCAATGAGTTATAATGAGGTAGAATCATTACTTGAAGATATAGATACTTGTAAGGTCAAGATATGGCTGGAAAAAGGGGCTAAGCTGCCTGAATACGCTCATAAAGAAGACGCTTGCATGGATTTGTTCGTTAAGGATATAGAACTTGACGGAGACAGGATTATATATCATACTGGCGTACATGTAGAATTGCCAGAGGATTATGAGATGGAAATCCGTCCACGTAGTGGTTTTACTAATAGCGAGCTAATTATGCAAAACGCCCCTGCTACCATTGATGAAGGATATAGTGGGGAAATTATGATAGTTCACAGAAAAATGGATAGGAATAGTCCTTATTATTGTAATGTAGGTGGTAAGGTAGCACAACTTCTTATTCGTAGACGGGAACGTATCATATGGGAAGAAGTAGAGTCATTAGAGGATCTTGGAAAATCTGATAGAGGGGATAATGGGTTTGGTAGTACAGATAAGATAAATAAGGATGGCTCCATGACCGGCGAATATCGGTTAGGAAACCACCGCGGTAATGAATGATATGGAAAACAAAAATGCATCAACCACTACTAATGATGGGTTGAAAGAAATTGACAAACAAACAAATCCTGTTATGTATGGATGGAGATGTCCAGTATGCGGAAGGGTGTATTCACCTTTCACGTCTATGCGCGCTTATTGCGGCAATAATAACATGAATCATATTACATGTAAAGCTACTAGATAATTGATATGAGTGGAAGAGTTAAGATAAAGTCCAAAGATAAGGATAAGAAACCTAAGATCGATGTATTTAAGGTAATAGAGAACCGGTTCAAGAACATGAACGAGCTTCGGGATCTTATCGACATGGATCCAAGGAAAGGGTTGGTCAGGATCCGGGATGGAGCCGGATTCAGGGAGGTGGAGCGTGGCGGATGCCTGCATCGGAACTACCTTAACCTGTTGGAGGAGGAGCTGGGAGCTAAACTATCAATAGATCTGATTGATAAGTATGTTAAAAGAAAATAGCACATCACCTACCCTAGTAATTACCTAGGGTAGGTTCGTTTTTATATACCGAAGTATCTACCACGATCTGGCTATCCATATCACCAATCAACTCAATGATCTCATCCCTTATATCATAAGAAAGTAAGATAGGTATTATGGTTAATATAAAAGATAGTATTATTCCTGATCCTATTATGATAGCAATATCATCGCACTCTATATCTAACATCGGCATGACAAACATCAACCCGGACATGAATATCATCACGAATAACGCTGATATCTCATTTATCATATCCCTCTCCATTACTTCCTTGATCATATCCCCTCGACTTTAGTATGGTTTATTATCCTACTGATATGACGGATACCTAACCCCGTCCTGTCCTTTATCTTGCCATATACGTAGTTCCTTGACACGACAGTAGCCAAATCACCTAGCTCGTCCAGTATCTCGTTATACATCCTATGGATCTCGTTGTCGCGGATAACCGTACCGTCCCTTACATATATCTTCTCAACGTCATCGTCGCAGAAGAAGATCTTAAGCTTATGAAGTATGTCTAACATGATTATAGTTTTGTCCCAAAGATATGAAATTTTGAGGATAAAACCAGAAGGAAGCCAAAAAGAACGGGGAGGCGGCGTGAGGGCTGGGGATGCCCGGAAGGATGGAAGCCAGCCCGTTCTCTTGGATTCAGCGACATGATCTGAGAATAAATCATATATTTGTATGTACAAAATACATAATGATATGGAATTAATAAAATTAACTCAATGGGGGGGGGTATTTTCCGTCCTCCATAAAAACAATAGATTATGTTAAGAAGAAGAATGTTAAGTCAAATGCCATTCCCGCCATCTAGTAACGTGAATGACGCTTATTTTTACGTGGAAGCTCCATGGATAAAAGATCTATCAAAATATAATATGAATGTGGATGGATCTATGTATATGGATATTGATAAATATAATGGTAAATATGTATTTTCCATGGGAAGAGCAGGAACCTACAATTCCTATATCAAATTTGATAATGACTCGAATATATTACCATGCCCTCAACCAGATAACGAAATATCCATAGAAGCGTTGCTCTATTTAAATACACAACAGGAAGGAAGATATTATCTCTTCGCTCCATATGGAACCCAATCTACTACACAAAGCTATTTATGTATCGGTGTTAATGTCTCATCATATGGGACTTTCCTTTTTTATACCCAAGGACGATCTGTGGCTATACAACCATATCAGTGGATACATGTAATGGCGTCGTGGAGAAATGGGTATTTAAGGGAATATATTGGAGGAGTACTGAATTATGAGGATGCGACTAATGTGATGTATACACGAAACTATCAAACATATTATTTTAATATAGGAGGATATCCATCAGCCTACGACATGGGACTCCCGGGAATGTTTAGGTATGTAAGGATCTGGAATTATGCCAAGAACTTTGACTTGGATAAATTCGTGCCGGATACTTGATCATACGATATTAAGGTGGTGGTCGTGCCACTACCTATCTATTATTCCATAATAAAGATATATACCAAGGGAAGTAGCCGGCGGAAGCCCCGATGGGTAGGCCCGGAGGGATGAAGGGAGGTCTACCTCCCTTTGGTACTAAATCCTCCTCATAAGATATCATGATGGCGCTACAATTATTATATTTACGTTATAGGTATTATTGTAAATGCCAGTTCCAACGGCAATAGATTGACATCCCTCACAAGCATTGGCTGTTATACAATAACCACTTGTTATAAGATCACCTTGCCAAGTTATACGAGCTTTATTTGTAATATGATTATACAATTTAGGCATGTAAGTGAAATTGATGATCTCCTCAGGATCGGTTATCTCCGTTATAGGAGTAAATTCAGTTGTCCTATCCCCGTATAACTCCGTATCAGCTAAATCACAATGCACACCAGAATCATATAGATACGTAAGAGTCCCTTTTGAAACACCTCCAGTTATGCCTAATAAAACGTTGTACTCATATTGTTGATCCTTTTGAGATATCTGTCCACCTATTCTTATAACTTCTATTTTCTTATCGCGATATATATCAAGAGAAGATCCGTTAAAACTATGTTGATATGTATCTCCATCAATATATATATATCTACAGGATTAGGACACATGCTCTTGTCTATATTAATACGGTAGTGGATCTTACCGGAAGAAGAAGTCCTGCGCCTAAACATACCCCCTCCTTATCTGAGGGTTAAAATACCCCCCCCTCCACAAAGTTATCTGTAATATATTGATACATGATTAAATAATTTAAGTTACGTACAAATATAATAAATTATATTAGATGGGGGAGGGAAGATACCAAGGAAGGGGGCTGGCGTCATACCCGCCGGGAAGGCTATAAGGGATGGGAGCCAGCCCCGTTCTATTGGGTCAGTAGGGTGTATGATCACTCGATGTCACGTACAAATCGAACAGAAGAGGTTAGGCGCTTGTATCGGGTGAATGCGCGCCCATTGTTGAATAGTACGATCCATCCGGAGTTGGAGCTATGCTCTGAACTAGACCAATAATATCTGGTATCTAACGGCTGTCCACCAATAGCCAATAACGCGTTATTGACGCTAATCAAGTACATATATATCAATGAAAGCTGACCACATGATGGGATATACCAATCATCATATCCTTTAGCGTCAGCACTAGCTAAGAACGTATTAAGTACATGACCGGCTGTCGCATAGGAAGTATAAGAACCGCCACCGGTAGTCACCCCTTTTAATACATTGGAATTCGCTTTCCCATCCCAATCAGATAAAGCCCCGCTTGTCCAGGCGGTAACATTTGCCGAAAGGTCAGGAGTACCATTGTATGAACCCGACTCCGGTTTTAGGAAACCAAAATCATTGCTCCCGTCTACTTTGTCATAATTTGTAATGCCGGCCTGATCCGTACCATATTCACCCCAATAAAAAGAGTAAGTCTTGTTAGAAGAATCGGGCAAACCGGACGTGGCTGTTTTGTAGCTTTGATTAGAATCCTCATTCTTCTCAATCATGATCTTATGATCATCATGTACAATAGCTACGGATATACATTGATAATCCGCCTTTGACAAAGGTATTAATCTACCATCCTGTTTAACGGCATAAACGCCATTATCAACAGGGGATTTATAACTTGAATAAAATCTCCTCCTTATCATAAGAATAAATTTTTACGGAGGATATAAATACCCCCCCCATCATGTATTTAACTTCTTTATTCATAATATATTATGTTTTAATTATATCGCAAATATAACAAATTAAATGAGATGGAAGGTGATATGGTCGTGAGGAAGCATGAGGGATATTCGGAGAGGATGATATGCGGGACGTTATTGGAAGGATGAGGTGGGGTATGATGGGAGGGGGATATGCGGGACGGACCACCTCCCCGAAATCGGCCCGGCCGGGCTGCCGTTTTTGGACCAGCCCCCCCCCAATCCACAAAGGACGGGAAACAAGAACGGTAAACGATCTGCGAGCCGAAAAAAGAATGATTATTTTGTGTTTAACTTGTTGATTGTCAATCATATAAATCAATATTTTAATATATGTTTACATTTGATTAGATTTATTACATATAATCGTCGAATTTTTATTGCAAAATATTTGTTGGACAATAAAACATGTAGTATATTTGCTCTTGTAAGATAACAGCATTAACAAACAAGGCGTACCAGGTGCCATTATAAGTCCTAAAGGTATAGGCAAAGTATATGATAAGTAAAGAGATTAACAAAGTGCAGAATGAAGTTAAAAAATCAAACGAAAAGACATTAACAGGTGCAGTAAAAGCTTGGTGCAACCTGTTTAAATCTGGTAAAGAAATAAACGACATACTAAAAGAAAATGATATTAAAGTATCAAGGGAAGTCGTTCCCGCTTTGGTTGCTTTAGCTAAAGACAAAGAAGTAGTAATACAACTTTGCAAAGAAATACTCCCACGAGTAAATAATACGTTTTGCGCATACAAGGAAGTAGAGCGTGAATACTATGATAAAAACGAACAGGATAAAAACAAAAAGCTTAAAATGAGTGAAATAGAGGATATAGCAATACTAGGATCGTCTCATAAACGCTTTGGATATAATGAGCCTATAGAGTACGATTTTGGTATATATTACGAAACGTTTAACGGCGCAGACAAACGTATCATAAAGTGTGCCGTACCTATCAAACGGTATACGTTTAATCTCATTGCAAAGTGTGTTACTTACTATTTGACACACCCCAAAAATAAAAGATAGCAAATAATTAGCCCCTATATCATTTGTATATAGGGGCGTTATGGTAGCACACCTATGCGTTCCCGTCGCGCTACTGATTTAGACTAAATAGGTAAGATATTTGATATTTTGATATAAACATATTGCTGGTTGTTAGGGTATCGAGAACTTGCAATAGATAGGCCGCCGTTTAACAATGTGGTTTAGGTACTATTATAGTCCATGATAGTCCATTATCTTTAGGTTTATATCAATTCGGTAATTACGCTGGGTCTACCTAGTAGGCCGTGTAAAAACACGGGGTATATTGGTGTATATACGCATGTATAGGGCGTATGTCCATGTGTAGTAAGAGTAGCACGCATGGAGTGCATTACGGGGTTATAACCGTATCAATATATCAATGCAATAACATATAGGGTTGCTTAAATACTTGTATGTTATATGTATTAATTAAAATAACAACCCTTACAAGGGTATTTTGTGCGGTTAAATTGACGCACAAAGTGCGCCTTGTCGGTACGTATCACGGGAAACGTATGTGCGTATTTGGCCGGCTTCGTTGTCGGCAAAGGGACAAATACAAATTAATTGGCGGGCGTGCGGGCGTTCGGCTGGCTATATCGATAACGCCGGCCGTATTGTCCCAGGCTTACCGTTTCTTATTGGTGCAATTTAAAACGAATAAATTATGTATAGGAGAAAGTTTGATAATCTTAATAGAAAGCTAGCACTTAAAAAGGAAAAGGCTTTAGACGTTGCAAGAAAGTCTCAAATTGAGTTCTATATTGAGCTTACCAAAGAGCTATACAAGTCTAATAAATTAGATTGTAGTAGGGAATCTGATAAATGTAGGCGGAAACGTGTTAGTTACATGGCAAACAAATTACGACAATAGATCGTTTGTTTTTATTTGATTTAAAGTTTGTGCCCTTTCGTACTATAGTGATATAGGACGGAAGGGCTTTTTTGTGCCTATATTTTACAAAATGATAGCATATGTATATATTTTGCTTACGCATAAAAGTGTTGAGGCGGCAAATTTTAAGCCTTGATCGAAAATGTGTAAGCAAAATGCTTTATTTAGCATTATTTTGTATACATATATATCCATGCGGACGGGTATATTGTGCCCTTATGTATGGTTTCGTGCGTGAATCGATCCTAAAAGGTATATAATAGGCGGTACTTATTGTATATTTTTTATCTATGTCTGGGCTTATCTTTCCTTAGAGGTAGCTCTAAGGCTTGATATATATTATATTGTTGATACTCAATTAATTATATTATTTGGGTATTGTTTCTAAGTTACGGATACTTATTGTATATTTTTATGGGTATATTTATATATTTCGTACTTACCTTGTTTTGTGGTTACATGGCGTTTGAGTTGGGGCGGTATGTTATAGCTACGGGCGACGCCCTGCCTATAATCATAGTTTCTTTATTGGTTTTATTATCAATACATTGTATTAGGCAAGTATATAAGGCAATCAAGAACAAGGATCTCGACATCCTAGACTAATCGGGCGTTCCACGTGGAACAATCGGGAGGAAGGTCTCGGTTTTTGTGCTGGGAGTTGGTGGGGTTGATTTGTTTTGCGGGAGGGGACACCTCCAAACAAGGTAAATCAAGGTAAATCAAGGTAAATCAAGGTAAATCAAGGTAGATCAAGGTGGATCAAGGTAGATCAAGGGAAATCAAGGTAAATCAAGGTAAATCAAGGGAAATAAAGGGAAACAGGGGAATCCAAGGTGGGATAAGGAATCCCGGGGAGACAAGGGTATCTTTATGGTAAGGGAATCTTATGTGTATGAAGGTATGTTTATGTATGGGTGTGTGTGTTTCTTTGGGTGATGGTGGGAATGTAGGAAGCCAAGGGAGAACGGAGGCGGCGATGGCGTGGGGTAGGTCCCGCTGGTCGTCCGTCCCTGTTCCCCTTTGGCGTTAGTGTAATATTAAAAATCTGACAGTGATATGACGAAAGAAGAAGCAAGGAACGTATTTGGCGGTAGTATAGTAAATAATCTGCTGTCGCTAGGGGCTGAGCCTACCAACGTGGTAAGGCAAGACGGGTTGATAGAATGGAAAAGTGATGGATATATAGAGGTAGGAGGCGTACAGGTATGGGCTTACTATTACTTTGAGGATGGAGAGGATATTGATAGATGTGATTGGGCGGATCATATGGAGATAGAGGTAGAGGAATGTTGGATTTAAAACCGGTTGATGGTGGTGGAATAACACCAAGGGGAACGGGCGGCGGTGTCACGGCGTGGTAGGCGCGGTTGTCGGTCTCCGTCCTTTTCCTTGGCGTGGTAATATAAAATACTAATAACATGGACGAGATTATGGAATTACAAGATGAAGCGCTGCTTTATCTGCGTGATAATATTACAAAGGATGAGGCGTATTATATCCTTACGACCGATAAGGAGATGCTAGCGATTCTTATAGCTGATAAGAAGGACGGGAGCAAACGTATCAAGATTCTTGATGCGGAATATACTATAGAGAAGGATGATATGTTATTTCTATTCGATACTGATGGGGTGATAGATGAGTGTCTTTTGGTTGCCAGCTACATAGGGATAAATATGTATTTCCGCAGGCAAGATGCCAACGCTATTTTGAATAACATCAATAGAGAGAAAGTTATGAAATATCCTTACATAGCTATTCAGTTAGATAATATACAGACTATCGAAAAGCGTAGGGTTATTTTTGAGATCACCGGACATAGGATAGATGATAACAAAGAGAAAATAGATTTTATGTTTGTTTATTTTATGGCTAGAATATTATGAGAGCGAGGAGGACTGTGAAGGAAAGAGATATTGTGAAGATATTGGTATTCGGGTATGATAGGATGCTTATAAAATCCATTAAGGATTCCGGATTCAGAAGTATGTCGGATGTAATATCGTACGCCAATAATATGGTCGGGGATAAGCCCATTGATCATATTAGGGTATCAAATGAGGCTCGTGGATGGTGTGGGTCATATACTAATTATGGTAAAAGAATAGATTAGTTTGATAGTAGGATATGATATGAGAAGGATTATAAAAGAGAGAGACGATATCAAGGTATCTATATTTAGTGGGGATAGATTGGCTCGTGTTTTCATTGATTCTGGGTATAGGAATATAGCTATGGTGATAGCCGATTGCAATAGAATAGCTAATGGTTGTTATCATATACATCATATTGAGGTGGTAAATATGGATAGGGGATGGTATGGTACATACACCTTATATGGAAGGAAAATAGATTAGTCGGATAGTGAACAACAAAGGAGGTATATATGGATAATATTATAACAAACGCGGATGGCGTGAAAGTAAAAGTAAGAGTATATGATTTTGGTAATGAGGTGATAGATATGCTTAAATCAACCAATTTAAAAAGAAGAGACACTTATCTAAATAAATT
>OGQP01000820.1_pt1 | contig 19885 bp, 18 predicted proteins | sample 1553251 | NCBI WGS metagenome assembly OGQP01 (sample SAMEA2580016, study PRJEB22360) | human gut metagenome | biome: human gut; feature: human-associated habitat; material: faeces | place: Denmark | collected 2008/2010 | reverse complement strand
CGCTGTTCCACGTCTCGACGGACTACGTCTTCGACGGCACGGCCCATACGCCCTACAGGGAGGATATGGCGACCTCGCCGCTGGGGGCCTACGGGCGTACGAAGCTGGCGGGCGAAGAGGCCGTGAAGGCCTCGGGATGCCGTTACCTGATCCTGCGCACGGCGTGGCTCTATTCGGAGTACGGGAACAACTTTCTGAAGACGATGCTGCGTCTGACCTCGGAGCGCGAGACGCTGCGCGTGGTCTTCGACCAGGTGGGCACTCCGACCTACGCCGGAGACTTGGCGCTTGCGATCTTCTCCCTGATCGAGACGGGGCGCTACGCGGGCAACGAGGGGGTGTACCACTTCACCGACGAGGGCGTGTGCTCGTGGTACGACTTCGCGGTGGAGATCGCCGCGGCCGCGGGTCACGGCACGTGCCGCATCATCCCCTGCCACACGTCGGAATACCCCACGAAGGCCCAGCGCCCGGCCTACTCGGTGCTGGACAAGACCAAATTCAAAGAGACCTTCCAAATGGACATCCCCCACTGGAGGGAGGCTTTGATCTACTGCATGAAACGACTCACAGAAAATAACCCATGAAACGCACTATCCTGATTACGGGCGGAGCGGGCTTTATCGGCTCGCACGTAGTACGCCTGTTCGTGACGAAATACCCGGATTACCGGATCGTGAACCTGGACAAACTGACCTATGCGGGGAACCTCGCCAACCTGCGGGACATCGAGGATTCCCCGAACTACGTGTTCGAGAAGGGGGACATCTGCGACCTGGATATGCTGCGGGCGCTGTTTGGTCAGTATGACATCGACGGGGTCATCCACCTCGCGGCCGAAAGCCATGTCGACCGCTCGATCAGGGATCCGTTCACCTTCGCGCGTACGAACGTCCTGGGCACGCTCTCGCTGCTCGAGGCGGCACGGGAATACTGGAACGGTGATTGGGCAGGCAAGCTGTTCTACCACATCTCCACCGACGAGGTGTACGGGGCGCTGGAGCTGACCCGTCCCGAGGGAGATGCTGCGGGCGGGGAGAGCGGCGGCGGGCCCTTCGGCGAGGAGTTCTTCACCGAAGAGACGAAGTACGCCCCGCACAGCCCCTACTCGGCCTCGAAAGCCTCGTCCGACCACTTCGTGCGGGCCTACCACGACACGTACGGGATGCCGACGCTGGTGACTAACTGCTCGAACAACTACGGGCCCTACCAGTTTCCGGAGAAGCTCATCCCGCTGTTCATCAACAACATCCGCCACCAAAAGCCGCTGCCCGTGTACGGCCGCGGGCAGAACGTGCGCGACTGGCTGTACGTCGAGGATCATGCACGGGCCATCGACGTGATCTTCCACAGGGGCAAGGTCGCCGACACGTACAACATCGGGGGCTTCAACGAATGGAAGAACATCGACCTGATACGGGTGATCGTACGGACGGTGGACAGGCTGCTGGGCAACCCCGAGGGGTCGTCGGAGAAGCTCATCACGTATGTCACCGACCGCGCAGGCCACGATCTGAGGTACGCCATCGACTCGCGCAAACTCAAGCGCGAACTGGGCTGGCAGCCCAGCCTGCAGTTCGAGGAAGGAATCGAAAAAACTGTCCGCTGGTACCTCCAAAACCAATCGTGGATGGACGACATAACCTCAGGCGAATACCAGCAATACTATCAGAGCATGTATAAGGGAAGATAAATGACCCGTGACGAGAAAATATATTTTTCCTTACTAAGGATAGGATTGGGAACTGAAAGCCCGAGAGAAATTTTACCGGAATTGGCTAAACTCCAATGGGGTGAAATTTATCGTTTGGCTGTCCGGCAGGGGACGGGGGCATTGATCTGGGATGCTTTGCGGCAATTGCATGCAACGGAATATTTACCATTGTCTTTGCGTGTGCAATGGGCCTATAATGTCGAACAAATTGAAGATCGTTATCGAAAACAGGAAAAAGTATTGGCTGAATTGTCAAAATTCTATGCTTCCCATTCCATTTCGCTGATGCTCTTGAAAGGGTATGGACTGAGCTTTTGCTATCCGTGCCCCGAACATCGGGAATGTGGCGATATCGATATCTGGCTTTTTGGTCGACAGCGTGAAGCGGACGAGTTGTTATGTCGTGAATGGGGAATTCGGATCGATGAAGACAAACACCATCATACAGTTTTTCTCATCGACGGAATTATGGTCGAAAATCATTACGATTTTTTGAATATACATGCCCATGCCTCGAATCGGGATATAGAACGGCTCTTGAAAAAATATGCCGAAATACCCGGAGAAATGATCCGGTTGGGACGTGCGAGTATTTATCTTCCGTCGCCCCGATTCAATGCGCTCTTTCTCTTGCGCCATGCCGCTGCACATTTTGCCGCCGAGGAGATTGGTGTCAGGCATGTGGTCGATTGGGCCATGTTTATTCGACGCCATGCTGATGTAATCGATTGGCCGGAACTTTATGCAATGGCAAGCCGCATGAATATGCATCGCTTTTTGAATTGTATGAATGCCATTTCGATTGACAATTTAGGATTGGATGCAGCATTGATTCCTCCCTTTGAACGGGATATAAAACTTGAAAAGCGGGTCTTGAATGATATTTTACATCCCGAATTTAGCGAAAAATTTCCTGAAAAAGGATTTGTTCAGATAATCCGGTTTAAGTTTCGTCGCTGGATGGCAAATCGATGGAAACATAGGATTGTTTACCGCGAAGGTATAATAGGAACCTTCTTCAGGCAGGTATACAGCCATCTGTTAAAGCCTAAATCCATAACATATAATTAAACTGGATTTTACTCGAAAGTGGATTAACCGCTATATATAAAATAAGACCAATACAATAAATATTAATGAATAAGCTTGGAATAATAATTCAGGCTCGTACTGGGTCAACCCGGCTGCCGTCTAAAATGATTCTTCCGTTTTACGGAAATGATGGAATACTCAGCATTCTGCTTTCTCGGTTAACACAGTGTAAGTTGGCTGACAGTATTATTGTGGCAACAACATCATCATCTCCTGATGATGCCATATGCGATTTAGTTCGGGAACACAGGGTGAAATGCTTTCGGGGAGATGAAAATGATGTCTTGGATCGCTTTATTCAAGCAGCCCGATATTATGGGATTTCGAAAATTATCAGAATTTGTGCTGATAATCCTTTCTTAGATATTGAATCGCTTGATTCATTGATTTTAGCGAGTGAAAATATCGATGCAGATTATGTATCATTTTGTACGAGCAATCATACTCCAACCATAAAAACCCATTTTGGCTTTTGGGCTGAATATGTTACACTGGCAGCATTGGAACTTGTTGCTCGGAAGACGGCGGAGAAAGTATATCACGAACACGTAACAAATTATATTTATACTCATCCTAACGATTTTAAAATAATCTTAAATCCGATTCCGGCTGACCTTGAAAAGCGGACAATCCGCTTAACCATAGATACATTGACTGACTTTCGTATCCAGCAGAAAATTTTTCAGGCTGTTTTTGAGGTAAATCCTCGCTTCACGATAAAAGATGTCGTATCGTACCTTGATGGACATGCATGCCTGTATGCAACAATGGATGAGATTATTAAATCCAATCAAAAATAAAATATAAATATGAGAAAGACATATATTATCGGTGAAATTGGGCAAAACCATAACGGTTCCGTCGATATTGCAAAGTTGATCATCGAATTGATATGCAGACCGATAGAGGAAGATGTGTTCGGACTGGATCTGCAACCTATGGATGCAGTCAAGATGACCCGTCGGGATTTGAAAGAGGAACTTACTGTTTCTCAAATGAATAGACCATACAACACCCCAAATTCTTTTGGAGCTACGTATGGGGAACATCGGGCTTACCTCGAACTGGATGACCAAGCCCATTATGAAGTATATCGATATGCCAAATCCAAAGGGTTGGATTTTATCGAAACCCTTTGTGCTAAAGGGTGTCTTTCTCTTTTAAAATTGTTTACGCCGGATAAATTGAAGGTTGCAAGTCGTGATCTGACGAATCTGCCATTATTGGAAGCTATGGCTGAGACACGCATTCCCATCATTCTTTCTACGGGGATGGCCGGAAAAAAAGAACTAGATGATGCTCTGGCCACCATCACTAAATATCATGATGATATTTCCATCCTTCATTGTGTATCACAATATCCGACAGCACCGGATAACCTAAATTTGCAAACCATATCTTATCTGAAAAAAAATTATCCCCAGTATAAAATAGGTTTTTCGGATCACACGATTGGCATCTCAGCTCCTATAGTCGCGTTGGGGCTGGGGGCAGAAATAATCGAGAAGCATATTACGATCGATCGTCGTATGAAAGGTACCGATCAGGCTGGGTCATTGGGGCCGGATGGCGTATACCGAATGGTTCGGGATATCCGAGTTGCAGAGCGTTGGATGGGGACAGAAGATCTGTATATTGAAAAGGATGTGCTAAGCGCTAAAATTAAATTGGAGCGGTCGATTGCAACCCGGAGGAGTATTCGACAGGGAGAAATAATCTCTGAAAACGATATTCATCTCTTGAGTCCCGGGGATGGATATAAATGGGTGGATCGCGCGGAAGTGATCGGACGCAAAGTGCTCCATGATATTCCTGCAGATGAAATAATATACCCGGAAATGATTTCATAGAATGGATGCATTTGAGATATATCAACTTGTCCACTTTTAGAAATCAAAGACCTACTTCAGTGAGGAAAAGCTGGATTATGATGTTGAATTATATAAAAACGCTATTGATCAATTTATAGATGATTATCGTCGGTGGTATGATGGTGAGGTAATAGATATCCATCGGCTTAACATAACACCGCAATTACACCCTGTATTAACTTACAGATTGGCCAGATTACTTTATCTGAAGGGTAATGAAGAGCAAGCCTCTGTTTATTCTGTTTTGGAACGAATTCCCGGTCTGGTTGAAATTTACTATTCTGCTCAAATTGGTCGGGGATTAAAGATAAATCATGGTGCCGGCTGTGTTATTGGTGTCCGATGCGTAATTGGAGACAACTGTCTCAGGGTGTTACTATAGGGGATAGAAACGGCGGCCGGCCGATTATTGGCAATAATGTCATAATATATGTTGGGGCAAATAACCATAGGTGATTACAGTGTAATAGGGGCTAATGCTGTTTGTCTTCGCAGTTCCCCCCCCCTCCCAGGCTGTTTGCGAAGGTGTGCCTGCTCGAAATATAGCTGAATATGAATAATATAAAATTAATCCTTACCGATATTGACGGTGTTTGGACTGATGGTGGTATGTATTACGATCAGACTGGAAATGAATGGAAAAAATTCCATACTTATGATAGTGCGGGGGTTTTTTTCGCGCATCGGGCCGGTATACCTGTGGGTATATTGACGGGAGAAACCACGTCTATTGTCAAACGCAGAGCGGAGAAATTAGGTGTTGATTACCTTTTTCAAGGTGTGACAAATAAGCTTGAAATTGCCCAAGGGTTATGTGGTGAACTATGCATCTCATTGGATGAAGTTGCTTATATTGGAGATGACCTTAATGATATTGAATTGCTTCGGAAGGTCGGTGTTTCCGGAGTTCCTGCGAGTGCTCCGGAGTATATACGTCGGTTGGCAACTGTATCTCTTCAGAAACGAGGAGGCGAGGGCGTTTTCAGAGAGTTTGTCGAGGTATTGTTGCAGGATAATTTGGTGACGTTATTTCAGGGATATATTTCTGAAAATAGCTAGTGAAAAAAAGGTGTCAATACCAAGGGTGATGTCATTGGAAAGAGGATATTTTTACTATAAATGTGATAAAGGCTTGTGCTGAATTTTAAATGACAATCGCTAGTGTTCATATAAAATGAAGTCTTTGTTAAAGTAGTCTGGAGGCAGATATGATTTCATAATTCTGAGATGCTATTGTTTATTTAGGCATTATATCTATGCTTTAAAATTGTTAATAAAATGATTGAAAAATGTATATAGAAATTTGTGGTAATTCGATTCGTATAGGACGTGTGGAATCAGATGAGATTTTCTTGGATGATGGTGAGCGTATATTCTGGGCATATGGTTTAATGAATCGGAATATATCTAAAAAAGAATTTTTTGCGACGGTTTCAGTGTTAAGGAGTGAACTTTCCCACCAATTAGCTAATCGAATATTTGCCGGAGGATATTTTATTGTTTTGGTTGACCGGAAGAGCGGTATGTTAAATATGATGCGTGATTCAATGGGGCAGAAATCTGGATATTATTATTTTGATTCGCTTACAGAACGGTTAGTTGTGGCGACCAATATGCACGATATCGCTTATAATGTTTCCACAGACATAAATAAATTCTATACGGATTTTTTGCTTTATCAGCAGTTCATACCTGATGGTTATACTATTTACGAAGATGTGAATGAGGTGCGTATTGGTGAGATGTTGCACTATATACCAAGAGGAACCTTGCAATCTATTGAGCGAGAATCATTGCCGATCGAGTATTCTGAGAACGATTATTCGGAGGAAGAAAATATACGTCTGCTGCGTGAAAAGATATTGGAAGTACATGCTGATTGGGCTGGTGAAAATAATGTGGTTTATTTATCCGGAGGCATAGACTCTTGTGTAATGTTAGCTTCATTACATAATATTTGTCCGGAACAAACACGAGTTGTTTCCTATCGTATTGCGGGAAGTTCGCAAGATGAAACTATATATGCTCAAGAATTGGCTTCTTATTTAGGGTATAATACGGAAGTTGTGACGGTCGATCCAGCAGATCCTAAAATTGTGGCTGATTATGAAGATGATTTACAAAAGATGAATAATCCAGTTTTTGGAAATTGGATATTTCGGCCTCATTTATCAAACGACATTTCAGTGCGTTATTTTGCTGGACAGGATACCAGACTTCATACTCCTTCAGTCAATAGCGTAGATATGAAGGTAATTGATCGAATATCTCATCAGGGAACAGGTGGTTGGGGGGCATTCGGTAAAGGAGTGGTGGACTTGTATGAGCGGCTTTCCTGTCTTTTGAAACTCTATAATGCGGCTGACCGAAGAGTGAAGTACTCCCATCTGCTTGTCAATGCGTTGGTACCCGAATGGTTTATCCTGCGAAGGAAATTTATGGCCGATCCGGTCAAATACAAAACCTGGAGATACGATATGTCCAATTTTGAGAAAATCTGCGATTGGTACCGGGTTGATTTGCATGCTGGAATGAGTTCCAGGGAGATATTTAATCGACTTATCGAGAAAAAATGGCAGGAGCAGTATACCGATGATATTCGTTATATGGTCGATATGGCCCATAATCGCGGGGTTACTACGGTACTACCCTTCTACGAACAGCGTTTCAATCAATTTGCATCGACTATTCCTTGGAAATTGGCGAACAAGACTATGGCTGGACTTGATGGATTCAGCAATAAACCTGTACGCGTCAATAAATATGTTCTGCGCAAAGCTTTTGAAAAAGAATTGCCCTGGAATATTATGGTAAGAGCTAAAGCCGTATCACTCTCCAGTCATCTGATGATGAACGGTGTTCTGGGTATTCGGGTGGAGCAGACCTTGCGCGACGATTTACGCTCTTCCGACTCTTTTTGCCGGAGATTTGGCTACCAAGCCAAAGCCCGTGAAATCATTGCACACCGGAGTAAATGGGAGATGAAAAACTCTTATATGGTTACGTTTGCCAATTATCTGAGCGCCCTCTGTGTCTATTATCGGAAGAACGTAGTTAAAAAATAAAATAGAGAATCGATTCTTATGAAGCGTTGGCTTATCGCATCTATTTTGTTTCTGTTACCTTCGTGTATCGCATTCCCTCTTGTAAGGATATTTGGCGGGGAAGGGTATTCCTTCGGCCGTAAAAGCAGAATTGGGTTTTCACTGATCCTGACTTCAGGTATTTACCTGGGAGAAGGGGCTGTGATTCAAAGTGGGAACTTAATTCTCACGAAATCTATTCATCTGGGCACTCGATCGCGCATTCAACGCATGAATTTGCTTAAGGGGCGTTTCCGAGTGCAATTGGATGCTGAAGCCGTTATCAATAAATACAACAGGATTCTTTCGGCAAGTTCCAATCTGCGCGAATCGGAACTAATCCTGGGTATAAATGCCATAATCGGCGTATCGCATTTTATCGACATGACGGCCAGTGTCCGTCTCGGTGCAAACTCCATTTTAGCTGGCATCGGAAGTCAGCTCTGGACTCATGGGTTCTATCATAGCAGATCTGGAGCAGCACGCTGGAGAGTGGACGGCAGCATCTCAATTGGACAAAATGTCTATGTCGGTTCGCGCGTATTGATTTGTTCGGACGTATGTATTTGTGATGCTGTGACTGTAGGGGCCGGGGCTGTAGTGGCTAAATCGCTCACTGAGCCGGGGCTTTATGTTGGGCAGGCTTTGCGTTACAAAGAATTTGATCCGGATCAGGCCATCTGCCATTACGCTAAAGTGGCAGATCGAATTTATGAAAAGCGACAGTCTCACAAAAATGGTGGTGCACAATAAAAGCCTGCTCTTTAAAAAGGTGCGGGATAACATCCTGTTTTTTGTATTGTCAAAGGGAGTTGCCTTCTTGGCCCCTATTTTTTTTCTTAATTTTGTTTCCCTTGAAGAGTATGGTGTAGTGGAATTCTCCTACGCGCTGGGGAGTGTACTCGCCGTCGTGGCTATGTTGGGTTTAGGGGGGGCTTATCCTTATTTCGTGCTTCGTCGGGGGGAAAGGGATAAAAAGCAGGTTTTTATGCTCTATGGAGTTCCTGTACTGGGGATAGCCGTCATAGCCTGTTTGTTGCGTTGGTACGGAGCGATCGGTCAACGATTTTCGCTAATTTTGCTTTTTACCTTGATTTTTGCACTCCAAAGGCTCTACAGCTCTATCCTCAAATCGGAAGACAAGGGTTGGCTGGGTGTATTGTTCGACGGGGGATATTATTTCATATTGACAGGAGTGATTTTGGTCATATGGAGTTTCGGAATCACTCATCATGTTATGCTCCTTGAAGCGGCCATGCAGGTTTACCTTTTTGTGTTGGGCGGGTTTTATGTGCGACAGTTTTATAAGCTCCACACCAAAAGCATACCTGCCCTGCTGCACGACGACTGCGGCGAGATTCTTCGTTACAGCCTGCATATGGTTGTCTCCGGAATTATTATCTATTGGCTTACGTCCAGTGCCAGAATCTATATCGCTTACTTTATGGGGTATGAACAAGTGGGCATTTACAGTTTTTATTTTCGTCTGGCTGGTATCGCTATCATTATTCATCAGTTTTTGTATATCGCCTTTTTCCAAAAGCTCTATATGGGGAATAGCCGTCGACTCGATCTCTATTATACAGCGATTATGGGCCTAGTGCTGTGTGGTTGTCTGGCCTGTTATCTGTTCGTGCCCTTGCTTAGCCGCTATTTCTTAAAAGGTCTTTCGATCGACAATGCCCGGCTGTTTTTTCTAATAGCCCTTCAGATGCCCTTATGGGTGGGTATTTCGCTTTGTGAAGGTCTTGTGGGCAGAGAGAATCAGATTCGACAGATGAATTTGCGTGTCATTGTACCGGTCATGTTGTTGCCTGTAGCGCTATACTTACTTCAAGGCCGTCTGACGATCGAGCTTTTTACATTGCTCAATGCGGTGACTTTTACGATAGCTTTGGCCATTCAGCACCGTTTGCTGAGCAGGCGCGGCATCAAACTCCGCAAATGTTCTATTTTGAGTTTGGCTTTGTTTGCGGCATCCATTGTAATTTATTTTACGGTATGATATTATGAAAATATTATTTGTCGAAAATCGTTTTCGGACGAGAATATGGGAAGCTTTTGCTGATTGTCTGATTAATGACGGGCACCAAGTCCTTTTTTTGGTGCAAAATCATTTGTTCCATCCTCGATGTGGGCGTGTTTGGGTGATACCTTATCCGAATAAAACCCAGTTAGAAGAGCCAATAGAAGCCGATCGCTCATTAATATTATCCGATCGTAATATAAACTATTTCGGACATCGGTCGACGGGGCATTATACCTATTATCGCAAGCTGATCCGTGATTTTCTGGAGAAGGAACGACCCGATGTAACTTTTGGTGAAAGTACTGCTTTCCATGAATTGCAGACGATTGATCTTTGTCGAGAACTTTCCATTCCCTATTTACAACCTTCGACCTGCCGGTTTCCTCCTGGCCGTTTTTCCTTTTATCGTTACGATACGCTCGAACCCTTTTCCGGCTCGGGTGAAACAATGTCTGACGAACAGGCAATAAAATTGATCAACAGTATTGTCCATCGCACTATTAAGCCCGATTATATGCAAAAGTATAGGGCGACGCTTTCAACTCGGTTGAAACGATGGAATGATTTGATACACCTTTCGGTCGCCTATCTTGGTGGAGAACATTACAATACACCTGCTCCCTGGGTGAAATTGCGGATTGAACGTCAACGGCGTAAACTGATCCGTAAATGGAATGCATTGGCCGAAAGCCGTAATGTGGGTTCGTTTAAAAATAGTTTCCGGTTACTCTATCCAATGCAAATGCAGCCCGAGGCTAATCTGGATGTATGGGGACGTCCTTATCGTAATCAATTGGAAATGCTCCATCATTTGTACGACAGCCTACCTAGTGGTGCGGTGATTTTCGTCAAACCGAATCCCAAGTCGAAATATGAACTCACGGAAGAGTTACTCGCTTTTATTGCTTCTCATGAACGGATCGTTCCTTTGCGTCATTCAGTTCGTATGGATGAGGTGCTTCCCAAGATAAATATGGTCGTGACAGTGACTGGAACAATAGCAATCGAGTGTATACTTGCAGATATTCCGGTTGTAACAATGGTGCGCACGCTCAATAATGATATGAAAAATTGTCCATTTGCTGCGTCGTTTGAAGAATTGAGAGCATGGATGGATAAAGTCCCTCGCGGTGAATTTCCGCGCACGGATACTTTGGATAAAATCCGATTTATCAATCGGTTGAACAATACCAGTTTTCCGGGAATCCCCTATGAGACCGTATTAAACAAGCAGAATGTCGAGACCTGTATGATGGCTTTTCGTAAAGTGTTGAAAGAGTTGAATAGCAAATAAAATTTCCACATGAATGAGCAAGCCTTAAATATATCTACAGGGCGTAAATACTGGATAGATGTGTTACGGGCTTTAGGCATAATCCTGGTAGTTCTGGGGCATGTTTCGAAAGAGCCGAATACGGTGATTTTTATTTACGCGTTCCATATGCCTTTGTTTTTTCTTCTTTCCGGTTTCTTGTTTAATAGGCATCGTTATGATCTGCGTACCTTCATCATTCGCCGGTCTCAAAAATTGCTGCTACCTTATGCATTCTTTTATCTGTTGACGCTGCTATGGTGGTGGCTGGTAGAGTGCAATTTCCCCCCCCCCTGTCTGCTCTGGGATCACTTGGTGGCAACGTCTGATACCGCTAATGTGGGGATCGAATATAAACGGTTGGATGAGTCATAACATCGTATTGTGGTTTTTGCCCGCACTTTTTTCGACCGAAGTATTGGCGCGGTTGTTAGCTGACTATATTTGTTGTCGAAAAACAATCTTTGTAGTTTCTGTCCTTTGTGCTGTTTTGGGGCTGGGACTTTATACAAAGGGAATTGAGTGGCTTCCAATGGGGCTGAATGTCGCGCTGGTTGCCCTGCCTTTCTATGTGACCGGGTGGATGGTTGCAGAGCGGGTTCAGTATTGGACGCATGTTCGGCATGTAATACTTGTCGCTGTTGGTTGCTGCTTATTATTGCTCATTGCCGTGCATGAAGGTTGGGCTACGAGGATTGATATGGCCAGTGGCCAGTATGGCTGTTTTTTGCTTTTTCTCTTATGGTCGGGTGTCGGTTGTATGATGATGATAGCCATTGCAATAGCATTAGGTCGTGTAAGCTGGATAGAACATATCGGATATAGTACATCGACACTGGTAATCATGGCTATACATGGTATTATCTTGCGTATTGTAATTTTCACAATAAGTCGGATGACAAATGTGGGAACAGGCGATTTGCGCGAAAATCTATGGATTTGCATTCTAATTACAATGATTGTAATCGGAGTTTGTCTCCCGTTCGTAGGGTTGTATAAAAGATGTGTAAATAAGTTAATATGCAGATGTATAAAAAACTAATAGTTTTTTTTATCTTTTTAATGTTGTTCGGAGAAGCCTATGGTGAAACGCTGATTGGATCAACATATAGATATGTATTCGTGGTATTGATTATTGTGCTATTATGCAGCTATTTGTTTATCTCGGGGGGCGTGCAAATTAAACCTCTTGATAAATTCCCATTCAATTGTGCTGTATCATCGTGGTGTTTATTATTGATTTCAGTCCCTTTTTGGTCTTATTATCATAATATTTATTCATATGGAGGCATCGTTGTAGCATTTATAGTTTATCTGTTAGATTTCAAATTCGTTTATAAATTAATCGTCGGGTTTGTCTTTTTGTCTTTAGGTTTGACGGCTTACGAATTTGTTACTCATAAATTGTTATTTGTTAATGTGTTGAATGGAGTTGTGTTTGATGAAGCTTTGTTTGGCGGAAATCTTGGTGTTTTTCGGGCAAAGGGGCTATTTTGGGGGCCTACTGTACTTGGAATGTTTATGATAACCGCATTTATTTTAGCCAATAAGAATTTATGGTTATTGTTTTCCGCTATTCTGTCTTGTTTTTTTGCGAATGCTCGACTAGGGATTATATTATTGTCAATCCCGTTAATTGTTTTGTTGTTTAAACGGAAAAATATAAAATATTTATGGATTGTTGTACCAATATTTATTGGCATAATGAACTATGCTTATATGCATGCGGGAACTTCTGTAGAAAGGCTGTTAGCATTGAGTGAAGGTGAAAATCAAAATGCCAGAATCTATTACTGGACGAAAGGGATAAACTTGTTTCTGGATTATCCGTTGCAAAGTATCATTTTTGGAAATAATGGGTATTATAACAGTATCTATGATAATAACCCAGAAAGTGGTTGGATTTGTTTATTAACAGATAATGGAGTAATAGGATTTTTTTTCTATCTCTTGCCTTTATTGTATTGTCTACATCGATTTTTAATAAACAGGAAGTGGTACAATTTGATGCTTACCTTATTATTTATCGTTTTTAATTTTACCATTACAGGACATTTGTCTGGAACAGGGAATTTCATGTATTGGTTGGTAGTTTTTGAACTTTTTAACAAGGCAAAGTATGGATGCGGTAAGTTAGATTCGCCGGTACTTTTAAAATATCATTATCCCAAATTGGCATGAAGGTTTTACATATTGGTAAATTTTATCCCCCGTTCTGTGGCGGTATCGAAAAAGTGAATTACGATTTAGTTGAAAATTTGAATAAGATTGAGAATTGTAATGTGGATGAACTCTGTTTCCAACATTTGGCCGGCAACGAAACGGATGACTTAACTCCCGCTTATCGATTATTCCGGGTGCCGATTCGTACCATTTTTCATTCGACTCCCATCTCGATGCGTTATTTTTCCGTTTATCGGAAAATTCGCAACCATTATGATATTATTCATCTTCATTTACCTAATCCATGGGCTGCTTTAGCTCCTTTATTGTTCCGGACAAGGGCGAAAATCGTACTCCATTGGCATTCGGATATTGTCAAACAAAAGAGTCTGATGATATTTTACCGCCCGTTTCAGACGATGCTGTTACGTCGCGCAAGCCGAATTATCGTTACCAGCCGCAACTATTTCGATACTTCATCTGATCTGCAGCCTTATGTTAAAAAAGTCCGGGTCGTCCCGATCGGTCTCGATACCGAACATCTTATGTTTTTACCTGGAATTGATCAAACAATCAAAACGCAATATCCGGGAAAGAAAATCGTGCTGAGTATCGGTCGGCTTACTTATTATAAAGGTTTTAGGTATTTGATCGAAGCGGCTTGTAAGCTGAGGGACGATACGATCGTCCTCATTGGCGGTTGTGGGGAGTTGCAGGATGAATTGGAACGTCTCATTAAGCAGAAGGGGGTTGCTGATCGTGTGAAATTAATCGGGCGTATTCCGCAAGAGCAGATAGGAGCCTATTTTGCGGCGGCGGATTTATTTTGTTTGCCTTCAATTGTTCGCACGGAGGCTTTTGGCGTGGTATTGGCCGAAGCCTTGGCGATGGGGGTGCCGATTGTAGCGTGTGATATCCTTGGATCTGGGGTTAATTGGGTAAATAAACATGGAGATACGGGGCTGAATGTCCCTGTATGTGATTCTCAAGCTCTAGCTGCTGCAATTAATAAAATATTGGACTCTCCCGAACTGTTAACTCGCTTCAAAATGAATTGCAAAAAGAGATATGAATCTTTTTTTTCTTTGAAAAAAATGGTTTATAAAGTCTATGAAATTTATGACGAGATATTGAATAGTAAGCTTGGATAAAAGTTAGAGATAAAATCACTTATAGCTGTTATGTGTATGTCTATGAGAAGAGCTATATATTTTCGACTACAAATGTTTGTCAGAATGGGACGATAAGTTCGATTAAGTCTAAATAAAATGGTAGGTATAGACTTATTTTAATACAGATGAGGTGGTTGCTTTATTTATTGATATTACTTATTTTGTTTTATCTTTTTCTGTGGTGGAGCATTCGCAAAGCCCCGGTTATGAAGGACGATGAACGAGACGTGCGGCGTATTTCCCGCCTTCTGGAACGCCTTAATGAGAAGTGGAGCCGAAATAAAAAATAAACAAAAGCCGGAGAATTCTCCGGCTTTTGTTTACTGAAATTCATTGTACGATACCTCGCCATGCATTATAATTCGAAGCGCAACGATAATCCCTATTGCTCGCAGTCGATCTGCTTCCTGAAAATATTTTCGGGTAATTGTTTTGCATTTTTTGATTCCTATCCATCTTTTGTATCTTATCAGAAACTGCACCGTCTATGAAGACTTCAGACCCTATTGCTAAACCCGTACAGCGAGATTGGAACCTCGTCAATTTGAAAGTTTTTCTGATCCTATTGGTTATCTTCCATCATGCCGGGCCGGCTTACAGCGATAGCGATAATTGGATATACCAGCCTTCGCTTGATGAGTGCGCAGTTTGACTGCGGAGTTTCTTTGCTGTCAACGCTTCATTCCTCATGGGACTTTACTTCCTGTTTTGCGGTTACTTTCTCCCTTCCAGTTGCGACCGTCACGGTTTTCAGGGCTTTATATCGGCAAAATTTCCTCATTTGGGAATTCCGCTCCTCTTTTTTTACTGTTTTGTGCTCTGTAGTTACGGGGCATGTCGAGGTCGGTCACCTCTGGTTTGTCGAACGCCTGCTTTTCTATTCGCTGGTATATGCCCTTTTTTGGTTTGTCGTGCGCAAACCCATGCGCGTGCAGAGCGGGGTGAACGTGGTGTGGATCGTTTTTGCTGTCATAATCGTTTCTGCAGCTAATTATCGGGTACGTCCTGCCTGACCGATTAACAACTGGAAATGTTTGAGCGGTTTGCTTTGAGCGGAACCGACTCATCTGGCGCAGCATGTGGCACTTTTCGTGACGGGGACGGTTGCATGGCGAGGCAAGCTGGTTTCTTCGAATAACGCGACGTATGGGCATGATGCTCTTCGGCCTGGAATTGTTGTTGGCCCTATCGGTCTATCTGCAGGCCTTTTTCCAGATCGGTCGTTCATGGTGGTGGTATGAAACGCTGCTTTGTTTTTCGCTATCGTTCGGGCTGATCGTCCTGTGCTGTTTCTTCTTTGGCAAAACATCTCGGATAATGCTGTGGATCGCGCCGCAATCGTATGCCGCTTACCTGGTACACATTTTCGTGATATTGGGATTGTAATACCACTTCGATCGGGTACCGATGGGCGGCGGAACGGGAAAATTTCTTTTTGTCGGAGTGATGGCAAGTGCACTCGTATGAGGTCACCTATTTTTGCACCGCATTCCGGGTGTCGGACGCATTGTTTGCCCGCTTTTTGCCGAGTCGGTTTGGGACTGCCTACCTTTTGGGCGGCTTTCCTTCTTCGAGCCATTCTTTTTACCCGGAATTTCTGCTTTCCCGGCCGGCCGTTCATCGAAGAAATAGGCTTTCTGCCGCCGTTTCTCCTCCTGCGAACGGGCGACGTAGACTTTTTCATGTGTATAGGGGTTCTCCCCGGTGTAGAACATCACCGACGAGAGGGTCATCGGCGTCGGGGTGAGATCCTGTACCTGTTCGAGGTTGAAATGGAGCTTGCCGAGTACTTTCGCCGACAGCGAGCGCATGTCACGTTCGGTGCAGCCCGGGTGTGACGAGATAAAGTAAGGGATCAGTTGGTAGGGCAGTCCCTCGCGGCGGCAGATATGCTGGAAATCGGCGTTCAGTTGCTCGAAAAGTGCGAACGGAGGCTTGCGCATCAGTTTCAGCACGGCATCTTCGGTGTGTTCGGGGGCGACCTTCAGGCGTCCCGAGGTGTGGTGTTTCACGACCGTAGCGAGGTAAGGGCTGTCGTCGAACAGGTCGTAACGGATGCCGCTGCCGACAAAGGCCTTCTTGATGCCCTTCACGGCTCGGATCTTTTCGTACAAAGCCAACAGAGGCCGGTGGTCGTTGTCCAGATTTGGGCACATCTTCGGGTGCAGGCACGACGGACGGCGGCACCTGCGGCACAATTCCTTGTCGCGGCCGCCCCTGCGGGACATTGTGGGCCGAAGGTGCACCGACGTCCGAGAGGTAACCCCTGAAGCCGGGCATCGAGGCGATCCGCCGCACCTCGTCGAGGATCGAGCGCTCGCTGCGCGAGTTGATGAATTTGCCCTGGTGAGCCGATATGGTGCAGAACGAACAGCCGCCGAAGCATCCCCGGTGGATGTTGACCGAGTGTTTGATCATCTCCCAGGCCGGGATGTCTCCTTTGCCGTTATAGCGCGGGTGCGGTGCCCGTTCGTAAGGCAGGTCGAACGAGTGGTCGAGCTCTTCGGTCGTGAGCGTCGTGTTGGGCGGCGTGACGACCACATAGCGGTCGCCGACGGCCTCGACCAGCGTCGCTGTCGGTTCCATCAGGTTGCTCTGTGTCTCGATAACCGTGAAATTCTCCCCGAAAGCCCGTTTGTCGCGCGCACACTCCTCGTAGGAGTGCAGCCGGATCGTCTTCGCCGGGTCGAGCCGCTCCACGTAATCTTTGCCGGCCATGAACGCCACCTGCCGCAGTTTGCGCAGCAACTTGGCATTGTATCCGTTGCGCAGTGCCCGGGCGACCTGCTGTACGACCCGTTCGCCCATGCCGTAGATCAGCAGGTCGGCGCCGCTTTCGGCCAGCACCGAAGGCTTGAGCGAATCGCTCCAGTAGTCGTAGTGTGTGGTGCGCCGCAACGATGCTTCGATGCCGCCGATGATGACCGGCGTATCGGGATAGAGCTGCTTGAGGATGCGGGTATAGACTGTCACGACATAGTCGGGCCTGAAACCCGCTTTACCCCCGGCCGTGTAGGCGTCGTCGCTGCGCAACCGCTTGTTGGCCGTATAATGGTTCACCATCGAGTCCATCGCTCCGCCCGAGACGCCGAAGAAGAGGCGCGGCCGTCCCAGTTTGCGGAAGTCGCGCAGGTCGTCCTTCCAATTGGGCTGCGGCACGATGGCTACTCGCAGACCTTCGGCTTCGAGTAGGCGTCCGATCACCGCTGCGCCGAACGACGGGTGGTCGATGTAGGCGTCTCCCGAGAAGAGGATTACGTCGAGTTCATCCCATCCCCGTGCCCGCACCTCCTTGAGCGAAGTGGGCAGCCAGTCTGCCGGTTTATAGGCGGGTGCCTTGCGTCCCGGTGTATGTGTATCGTGTACGGTCAACGTTGCAATTTTGCGGTAAAAGTAGCTGATTCCGCGTCAAAGTCAAAAGGAATCCCTACTTTTGCCATTTAAAAGAGGCGACACGATGGGACATCCTGAACGAAATACAACGACTGCGGTCTCTGCGGGCGATCATAGCATGAAAGGGCATTTGGCATTGTTGCTGGCGAATACGATGTTCGGTTTCAACGTGCCGATCGCCAAAGGGGTGCTTGCAAGCGGCATGGTGTCGCCCTATGCGCTCAATCTGTTCCGTATGGGCGGGGCCGCTTTGCTTTTCTGGATCGCATCGCTCTTCGCTCCCCGCGAGAAAGTCAGCCGAAAGGACCTCGTTTTGCTTTTCTTCGCATCGCTCTTCAGCATCCAACTTAACCAGACCTCTTTCCTGATAGGGTTGTCCATGACCTCGCCGATCGACGCATCGATTGCCGCTTCCACCGTGCCGATCCTGACGATGCTGATCGCCGCCGTCTACCTCAAAGAGCCGATTACGTGGAAAAAGGCGATTGGCGTCGCAGTCGGCGCTTCGGGTGCGTTGTTGCTGATCCTGAGTAACGGAACGGTCGATACGGCGGGACGGTCGGGCAGTATTGCAGGCGACATGATCTGCCTGATGGGTGCGCTGTCGTTTGCCATTTACCTGGCCGTATTCAAGCGCCTGATCGCCCGTTATTCGTCGGTGACGTTGATGAAATGGATGTTCCTGTATGCTGCGATTTGCGCGATTCCGCTGTGCGGCGGCGATGCGGCGGCGATCGATTATGCGCATTTGTCCCCCGCTCTTTGGGGCGGCGTGCTCTATGTGGTTTGCTGCGCCACTTTCTTTTCTTACCTGTTGATTCCCGTCGGGCAAAAGTACCTGCGTCCGACGGTGGTGGGCATGTATACCTACTTGCAGCCTTTCATCGCGTCGGTGGTGGCCGTACTGGCCGGGCTCGACCGGTTCGGGTTTGCAAAGGGGATTGCCGCAGTGATGGTTTGCCTCGGCGTTTATATCGTTAACCAAAGTAAATCCCGTGCACAGTTGGATGCGGAACGGGCCGCCCGGCAGCAGGCCGCTTCGGCAGCCCAAACCTCTCCCCGGGCATAATCATCGAAAAGTGCGTAACCGGCCGCATCATGATCTGTATTGAGTCAGGGAAGCAGCAGCGAACTGTCTCCGTAGCTCAGGAACCGGAAGTCGTTATTCAGCGCGAAATCGTAAACTTTGCGCCAATCTTCGCCGATAAATGCCGAGACCAGCAGCAGCAGCGTGCTTTGCGGCTGGGGGAAAGTGGTAAAGATGCCGCGGACGATCCGGTAGCGGTACCCCGGCATAATCATGATCTGCGTAGCTGTTTTCAGCTTATCCAGACGCTCTTGTTCCAAATAAACGGACAGGGCCTCCAGCAATTCCCCCGTCTCTCGCTGGGCGGGAACGTCGTAGATTTCCCACTGTCCGACGGGCCGTTCCGCATCGGGCGATCCGGACGAAAGTATGCGCCAGCCGAGCGCGCAGAGTGATTCGAGGGTGCGGACGCTGGTGGGGCCTACGGCGATAACCTCTCCCAAATGGTCGATCAGGTTGCGGATCGTCGAGAGCCGGATCTCGAAATGTTCGGTGTGCATCTTGTGCCGTGTTACTTCGTCGGTCTTGACAGGCAGGAATGTACCGGCTCCAACATGAAGCGTCACTTCATCCGTCAGGTGCCCGGTATTTCGCAGTTCCGCGATGATCTCCGGCGTGAAGTGGAGCCCTGCGGTCGGTGCTGCGACCGAACCCTCGAATTTCGAATAGACGGTCTGGTAACGGCTGTTGTCGAGCTCTTCGCTTTCGCGGCAGAGGTAAGGCGGGATCGGGATGCGTCCGAGTGCTTCGAGCAACTGGCCGAAACTTTGGTCGCCGTTCCACGAAAATTCGATGATTTGTTCCTTGTCGGTCTGGCCGGCTTTCCGTGCCGTCAGGCGCTGCGCCCGGCTCTCCGCCTCGAAATCGATGTGCAGTTCGTCGTCTTTCCATTTTTTCAGGTTCCCGACAATGCAGCTCCAACGGCAGGATCCTTTGACGGCGAAAGCCCGCTCGTAAACCGACTACAAC
>OGQP01000812.1_pt1 | contig 19969 bp, 10 predicted proteins | sample 1553251 | NCBI WGS metagenome assembly OGQP01 (sample SAMEA2580016, study PRJEB22360) | human gut metagenome | biome: human gut; feature: human-associated habitat; material: faeces | place: Denmark | collected 2008/2010 | reverse complement strand
GTCCGTCGTCTGCACACCCCACCCACCGGATTTCATAAAATAAATCAAAAGGAGACAAAACATGAATAATTATTTTTATAACATGGTAGACCCTGATGAAATGACGACTCTGGAATATATTCCAACTATTCCAAAGTTTCTTGAATTTATTAAGAAGCAATATTCTGATTATCCAGCCATAAGTGACAAGGTTACTACATATACATATGAGGAGCTTGTTTCAAGAGTTGCAAAGAGAGTTACATTTATTAATTCATTAGGGCTTGAGAAGGGCTCTAACATAGCTGTACTTGCAAAGAACGATCTTGATGCAATGGAGCTTTTTCTTGCAATTCCGGCGGCCGGACATGTACTTATTATGCTTCCTAATGCACTTAACGATAAGGCACTTGCAGGAATCAGCATGAAGTTTGACCTTGCCGGTATGTTCGTTGGTAAGGAATTTACAGAGGTTACAGCTAATCTTCCTTGTAAGACATGGTCAAGCACTTCTATTGGTGAGACTGAAAGCACATTTGCAGATGTTGAAAAGGATACTACAGCAGCAATTTTCTTTACAGGTGGAACTACAGGAGCACCTAAGGGTGCAGTTCACAGCCACGGTTCTATTATGAGAGGCTCATTTAACGGAGTATTTGGTCCAGGAAGTATTCTCCATAAGAGATATATAGCTATGCTTCCTCTTTCACACATATTTGGGGCAATTATGGGATATATGGCTAAACTCTACACAGGCTCACTTACATACACATGTACTGATATGAGAGCCGGTATTGGTGATATTCCTGTTGTAAGACCTACAACTCTTGTACTTGTTCCTGGTCTTGTTGAGATTATTCTTAACATTGCCAAGCTTAAGGGAAGAGCATTCTTAGGAGATCTTGAGCTTATCATGTGCGGAGCTGCACCTGTTCCTCCAAGACAGATGGAGGAATGCAGAGAGTTAGGAATTACATTATGTGCAGGTTATGGACTTACAGAGTGTGCTAACCTGACATCAGGCAATTGCGATACAGATAAGAAGCCTGAGTCTATGGGACATATTTATCCAGAACAGCAGGTTAAGGTTGTTGACGGAGAACTCTGGATTAAGGGTGACAATGTAATGAAGGAATATTACAAGGATCCTGAGCATACAGCAGAAGTATTAGAAGACGGATGGTTTAAGACAGGTGACCTTGTTGAGTTTGATGATAATGACTGGATATACATAACAGGTCGTATCAAGAACCTTATTATTCTTCCTAATGGTGAAAAAGCGACAGTATTCAGCTCTTATGATGAATCTACCGTTATGAAGAGATTGAGGAATTATTCTATAAGCAGCCACTTGTAAAGGATTGTCTTGTACAGGAGATGGAAATGAATGGAAACACTGTTATCGGTGTTGAGATTATTCCATATATGCCTGAATTAGATGGTGCATCTGAGGAAGAAATCCAGAACAGATTGCAGGAAACTGTTAATGAGGTTAATAAGGAACTTCCTTCATTCAAGAGAGTGCTTAAGATGAAGGTGAGAACAGAGGATTTTAAGAGATCTGGAGCGATGAAGATATTGAGAAATCAGGTGTAGTGACAGACGGACGGGCAGCCAGCCTCCGGCTGGCGACCACGCATTTAGTTAATAAAATTCGGGAAGGTGTCAGTCGTAGGTTCATGGTTTATGGGTTTGTGTGGAAAAAACCGTCTGAGGACGCCGGCACTTAGCAAATGCGAGGTGAGAGGACGAAGTCCTCGCACCGAAGCAGGAGCTTAGTGACCGCTGCGTCCGAAGCCGAGCGGGAGCGTGTTTTTGGAGCATAAACCCATAAACCGTGAACTGTCCGTCGTCTGCACACCCCACCCACCGGATTTCATAAAATAAATCAAAAGGAGATTTTATCATGGTATTTGAGAAATTAAAGGAAATTTTTGGAAGGGTTATGCCACAGTGCGACCCGGCAACTATTAAAATGGACAGTGTTCTTGCAACAGATTTAGGAGTTGATTCTCTTAATATGATGTTACTTGCTATTACTGTTGAGGATGAGTTTAAGATCAGATTCAATTCTGATGCCAAGCTTGAAACTGTTAAAGATATTGTTGATTATGTAGAAGCTAACGCTAAATAAGAGGCGCTTATGAGCAAAGTAAAGACAGGGCTTGTACTGGAAGGCGGGGCTATGAGAGGTATTTTCTCAGCCGGAGTTCTTGATTACATGCTTAAGAAGGACATTTATTATGACTATGTTATAGGTGTGTCTGCGGGGGCAGGTAATGCGGTAAACTATGTTTCCAGACAGGAAGGAAGAACGAAAAAGATAATTACCCATGAAAATGCTGAAAGCTATTATGGAGTCGGACAGCTTTTCGAGAATAAGAAGATTCTTAATCTTGAAATGCTGGTAGCCGAATATGCGCTTAAAGATATTCCTTATGATTTTGATACATTTTTCGCATCTAAAACAGAGTGTGAGAGTGTTGTTGTTAATTGCGAGACTGGAAAGGCTGAGTATAAAGGAAATTTTAAGACGAAAGATGAATTTCTGAAGTGTCAGATGGCAAGCTGCTCTGTGCCATTTATATGCGAACCTGTTGAAATTGACGGTTATCATTATCTGGATGGAAGCATTATTGATTCAATACCGGTTGAGAGAGCAGTTGAGAAAGGGTGCGATAAGATTGTTGTTGTACTTACCAAGCCAGAGGGTTCTAAGCCTACGGATTATTCTAAGATAAAGAAGCTTATCGAGTGGAGTTACAAGAAATACCCAGAGCTTTGTGAGGTTATGGCACACAGAAGGCAGGCTTATGACAGGCAGGATAAGTTCATGAAAAAGCTTGTGGAGGAGGGGAAAGTCTTTGTTATCCGTCCGGAGGAGCAGATGATAAGACACTTTGAGAATAATAATGAAAAACTTCTTCAATGTTATCAGTATGGATATGACACGATGAGAAAACAGTTTAAAGCATTTGAGAAGTTTATGGAGGACAAATCCTCTCCTCGCTAGAGAGACTCGGATTTTCCTGCGGAAAACAAGGAGGATTAATAATGAAGGTTTTAATAGTAAACGGAAGCCCTAAAGGACCTAAGAGTAATACTATGCAGATGACAAATGCAGTTCTTAAGGGACTTAAGGAGACTAATCCAGAAGCAGAGATTGAGCTTCTTACAGTTAAAGATATGGATATTAAGCCATGTATGGGATGTATGAGCTGTTGGGGAAAGACAGCAGGTCAGTGTGTTATCAATGACGTTATGCAGGATGTTCATGTCAAGTTCATGAACGCTGACGTTATTATATACAGCTTCCCATTGTATTTCTTTGGCATGCCGGGTCCAATGAAAACATTTGTTGACAGAATCATGCCACTTATGGAGACTTACAAGGGCAAGGTAAGAGATATCGGAGATAATGCGTTCCACGAATTCCGTTATGATGTAAGCGGCAAGAAGTTCTATGTTATATCATCATGTGGATACGGAAGGACTCAGGAGATATATGACGCACTTATCAAGGAATTTAATTTTATCTATGGCAAGGGCAGATATCAGGCACTTCTTTGTCCACAGAGTGAAATGTTTGCAATTCCACCAATGGTAAACCAGATTAATGAATATCTTAAGAGATATACAGAAATTGGTAAGGTTATGGGAAAAGGTGAGGATATCCCTCAGGATATGATTGACTACGCTTCGCAGCCAATGATTCCACAGAGAGCATTAGAGAAGCTTATGAACAATTACTGGGATGCAGTTACACCAGAGAATCCTCTTCCGGCTCCTAATTTAAGATAAGAGGCAGCTTATGAAAACATACTACATGTTTGGTGACTCACTTATGCGAGGAGTTATGCCGGATGAAGCATGGAATTATCACAGTTCAGATGCAATTGGATTTGAGGCAATGCAGGCACAATATAATATGAAGTTTTTAAATTTTGCGATGCCGACATTCACATCAGAGAGAGTAAAAATGTGGCTTACACAGATAATGTCAAATCATCCGGTACCTGATGTGGCATTTCTTGAATGCGGCGGTAACGACTGCGACTATAACTGGAAGTCAATATGTGAGGGCAGATGTGATTATGAACATAGGCACAGAGTTGCCCCACAGGATTTTAAGAAGAATTATGAGAATATGATACATTTGTTACAGGAAAAGGGAGTAGCAGTAACAGCAGTAATTGCACCACCGATTGCTATTGAAGTGTATCTGTCATATCTGCTTAAAAGTGGAGTAGACAAAGATATTATGTCAGAATATGTGAACTCAGTTCAGCAGATGCAGGATGAATATGCCGGATACGGTGACATAATGAGAGACACAGCTAAAGAAAACGGCTGTGAAATATTAAGTCTTCGTGAGAGCTTTCTTGCACTTGGCGACATGAAGGCATATTATAGTAAGGATGGGATGCATCCTAATGAGGCAGGATATGCACTTATTCGTGGTGATTTCGAAAAATATTTTGCATCTGCAGCAGGTATTATATAGAAAGATGAGGAATTATAATGTTTAATCTGCGTTTCAAATGTACTGTTATATCAAGCTGGCACATGGTGCTTCATGCTGTACCTAAGGCTAATAAAATGATTGCCAACAAGAACCGTTATTCAGAAACTGAACGGTTTGTGTATGCCAAGTGGATTATTAATTACATGAGAAAGCATGCCAGAACAAGAACCAGGGTGTATGGCAGAGAAAATATTCCGACGGACAGCAATTACATAATGTATCCTAATCATCAGGGCAAATATGATGCACTGGGAATTATTCTTGCACAGGAAAAGCCGTGTGGTGTCCTCTGGGGGAAGAAGCAGGCTGAAAGACTTATGAGCCGTCAGGTATGTGGTCTTATTGATGCAGTCGTTATTGATCTTGACAATAACCGTGACAAGGTAAGGGCTATTATGGATGTTACCAGACAGGTCAAGTCAGGAAGGAATTTCCTTATATTTCCTGAGGGAGGTTACACTGACAATAAGAATGAACTTCAGGAATTTCAGGCTGGCTGCTTTTCGTGCAGCTTACAGACTAAGACACCTATCGTTCCTATAGCACTTTTTGATTCGTATAAATCCATGAACAGCAATACATTTGAAAGAGTAGATACACAGGTACATTTCTTAAAGCCAATTCTTTATTCAGAGTATGGCGAGCTTAAGAAAAAAGAGGTCGCTAAGCTGGTTAAGAGCAGGATTGAGGAAAGAATGGCTCAGATTAAGGCTGGGAAAATTAATGAAAGCTATGAATTAATTGGATAATAAAAACACAGGCTCAGGGAAATAATATGTTCCCTGAGTTTTTTGACCAAATTCTAAAATATTCGTTTCAATGGTTGACATGTTCTAAGTACATTGATAAAATATTTAAGGTTTACTTAATAATAAGATAGTATAAGGAATAGTATGTTGTTTGGTAATAATAAGAAAAATGCAGAGTATATCGTTGATGTACATTGTCATATAATGCCAGGGATAGATGATGGTTCAAGAGATATAACAGAAACTCTTGAGATGCTTAAGATAGCACAATCAGAGGGAATTACACACATGATTGCTACTCCACATTTTAAAAGTGGGCATCGTAATGCTTCACCGCAGAAGGTTAAGGAACTTATTCAATCTGTTGGAAAGGAAGCAGCCGCACAGGGAACAGATATTAAGCTTTACCAGGGCAATGAGATTCTGTTTCATGATGAGATGTGTGAGGAACTTGATAATAGAAGGATAAGCAGAATAAACGGAACTGATTATGTTCTTGTTGAATTCATGCCATCTGATCCATATCAGTATATAAGAAATTCTCTTGATGAGATTATGAGTGAGGGATATCAGCCTGTTATAGCACATGTTGAAAGATATGGATGTATGGTTGATGACATTGAGAATGTCAGGCGACTCAGCCGCATGGGGGTAGAGATTCAGGTTAATGCATCAAGCATTACCGGAGATACAGGTAAAGAAATTAAGAAGTTTGTACATAAGCTATTAAAAGAACAGCTTGTTGATTATGTAGGAACAGATGCCCATCGTTGCGATGGCAGCAGAACACCTATGATGAAAGAGTGCAGCAGGATGCTTTATAAAAAATATGATGAGGGGTATGTTGACAGTATATTATATGGCAATGCATTTGATAGACTGTTAGCAGATACGAATAATTAAAGGAGAATTAATGATGGAAACTAATAAGAGTACAGATGAGATTGAAATCAATCTTGGAGAAATATTTGCGTTATTGCTTCATAAGGTGTGGATTATAATACTGGCAGCTGTTGTATGCGGTGCAGTAGGATTTCTTTACAGCTATTTTCTTATAACACCTCAGTATCAGTCTACAACTAAGGTTTACATCCTTAATAAGCAGAACAGTACATCAGTTACTTATAGTGATGTACAGCTTTCAACAACTCTTTCTAAGGATTATGAACAGCTTGTTACAAGCCGTTATGTTATAGAAGGTGTTATTAAACAGCTTAATCTGGATGAAACTTATGAAAGCCTTGTGGAAAAGGTTTCTGCAACTAATACAGATGATACACGAATAATTGCTATTACAGTAATAAATCCGGATCCTGAGCAGGCTCAGAAGGTTGCTAATGCGGTAAGAGATCTTGCAGCACAGCATATTACACAGGTTATGGATATTGAGGCTGTTAATGTGGTTGATTCAGCTAATCTTCCAACAAGCCCTGTTTCACCATCAGTTCCTAAGTGGACACTGATTGGAGCTGTTATTGGTATTATAATTGCGGTTGCCGTTGTTGTTATACAGCATTTGCTTGATGATTCTATTAAGAGTTCTGAAGATATCGAAAAATATTTAGGTATCAGTACACTTGCACTTATTCCTATGAATCAGGCTGAGGAAGAAACTGCCAGCAGAAGGAGGTCTCCCCGGAAAGGTAAAGAGAAAGTAGTACTTGGCACTGATGATGAGAAGGCAAGAAGTTTTAAATCATCTGATATTAATAAGAACACTAATAACAAGAACAGTAAAAGAAATGCTGATGGCATAGAGTTTATGGAGGACTAGAGATGCAGGAGTTTTCAGTAAAACAGAGCAACCTTGATTTCAGGACCAGAGAAGCTTATAAGATGTTAAGAACTAACATAGAATTCTCTGGTGATAATAATAAGGTAATATTTATAACAAGCAGTACACCAAGTGAGGGAAAGAGTACAGTATCTTTTGAGCTTGCTATGTCTTTTGCACAGAATGGTATGAAGACACTGCTTATTGATGCAGATACAAGAAAGTCAGTTATGAAGAACAGAGGTAAGAAGGGTAAGATTAAATATGGGCTTACTCATTATCTTTCAGGAAAGAATGAACTTAAGGATGTTATATGCGTAAGTGATGTTCCTAATTTCTGCATGATATTTGCAGGACCTGTACCACCTAACCCAAGTGAGCTTGTCGGTAACGACAGATTTGTCAAGATGGTAGAAGAAGCAAGAGCTACATTTGACATGATTATCATTGATACACCACCAATAGGAAGTGTTATCGATGCTGCTGTTATTTCTAAAGTATGTGATGGCGGAATTCTTGTAATCGGAGCAGGTGATATAAGCTATAAGTTTGCAAGAAAGTCTAAGGAACAGCTTGAGATGACAGGGTGCAAGCTTCTTGGCTGTGTACTTAATAAAGTTGATATGACAGGAAATTCTTATTATGGTAAGTACTATGGCAAATATTACGGTAAATATTATGGCAAGTACTATGGACATGAGGATAATAATTAGTTATGGATATGAAGGCGGCACATAAGTAAGATGTGCCGTCCTTTTTAGATTCAAGGAAGAAAGGATGTGTGTATGAAGAAGATATTAAAATATACTGGACTGTTAATAAGTATTATTATGCTTACAGTATCTGTGGTGTTTATAGCTCTTTTAATAAATGTCAGGGTTGTTCCAGTTAAATATTGCATCATTGCTGCAGTGGTGCTTGTTATACTAACGGCAGTAACAGCATTTACACAAAAGTGGTTTGTTCCAGGAATTATTACGAAGATAATTGCCATTATTATGATTGTTGTGCTTATTATGGGAAGCATTTACCTTAATCAGACAAGACATATGATAAACAAGATTACAACAACTCAGGAAGAAAAAATTGTTATGGGTGTGTATGTACTTAACGACGGCGGATATGACAGCGTAGATATGCTTAATAATAAATCCATTGGTATAGGAACAGCTGTGGATCGTGAAAGTACTGATGAGCTTATTAAAAAGATGGGTGCAGGTGGATTTATGGCGGAGTATCCAGAGTATTCTAATATAATGGAGCTGGCAGATGCTTTGCTGCAGGGACAGATTGATGCTGCCATTATGAAAACAAGCAGTATTGAAATGATTGATGAGATGGGAGATTTCACCGGGTTTGCGTCAGATGTGAAGCTTATATATAGTGGTGAATTTACAATTAAAGTGGCAACGACAGAAGAGAATGTTACAGATAATTATCTTTCAAGTGATGATGTTATAAATGTATATATATCAGGAATTGATTCAAGAGGCGGTATTAATGAGGTGAGCCGTAGTGATGTCAATATTATTATGTCTATTAATAAGAAGACACACAATATTCTTATGATTAATACGCCAAGAGATTATTATGTTCCACTTTCTATATCCAATGGTGTCAGGGATAAGCTTACACATGCAGGTGTTTATGGAATTGAGTGTTCCAGAAATACTCTGGAGATGCTTTATGGTATCCAGATTGATTATTATGTAAAAGTTAATTTCAGTGGATTTGAGAAAATAATTGATTCACTCGGAGGTGTTGATGTGACACTTGATTATTCAGCAACTCTTAGTCAGGCTGGAAATCTCACAGTACATAATGGTGTTAATCATTTTAATGGTGAGCAGGCACTTGCATTTGCAAGAGAAAGATACGCATATTCAGATGGGGACAGACAGAGAGGCCGTAACCAGATGATGATAATGGAGGCAGCAATTAAAAAAGCTTGTTCTCCAGCAATTATATCAAATTATACATCTGTATTATCAGAAGTGTCTAAAAATGTAATTACAGATATGAGTTATGACTTTATTGCAGATCTTGCACAGACACAGCTTAATGATATGGCAGCATGGAATATTACACAGATAAGTGTTACGGGAGTTGGAAGTTATTCATCAACAACATATTCAATGCCAGGGTGGTCGTTATACATAATGGTACCTGATGAGGAAAGTGTGGAGAATGCAAGGGAGCAGATAAGAGATAATTATAATTAATATTTTAACGAAAAACATAGAAACTTATATGAAGGTATGATATTATTTTATTATGAAACATACGTGTTAATTGAATAGAGAAAGGAATTGACTATATGAGAATTAAAAGGTTATCAGCGTTATTATTAAGTGCACTTCTTATTACAAGTCCTATTGGATATATGACTGTAAATGGAGACACAATTGACGCAAAAGATTATTCGCAGCAGGTACAGTCTGTGGATTCTGCGTATATAGGAAGTTACATACCAAGTAGTCTTGATAGTGATGCTCCGGTATATGTATCGGATATTGCAGCATATGCACAGAGAAATGTACCATCGGCATACCCAGAGGATGTTTCTTCATATAAGAAGGAACACCCATCAAGAAATCAGAATCCTTATGGAACATGTTGGGCATTCTCGTCTATAGGACTTGAAGAATTTGACCTTATAGCTAAGGGTCAGAGAGATTCTAGTGTTGACCTGAGTGAATTGCAGCTTATACATTTTACATTTAACTCAGTTATTGATCCGCTCGGTGGAACCAAAGGGGATTATTCTAAGTATTATAATAATAATACCAACATGTCATATCTGGAAAAGGGTGGTAACTACGAGTATGCAGTAAAGAGACTCAGCCAGTGGGTAGGAGCTGTCAATGAATCAGATGTTCCATATGCTGATGCCCAGGCAGTATATAATAATGGTCTTGATAACAAATATGCTTATGATTACGATGTGGCACATTTGCAGAATGCATACAGAATTAATGTTAAGGAGCAGCCTGATGTTGTTAAGCAGCAGATCATGGAGCATGGTGCTGTTGGTGCAAGCTATACTCATTATTATGCAGGAGAGAACCACCTTAATAATTCATATTATGATATGCAGGGAATTGTAAGCTCAGGTGGTGGACATGCAGTTATGATTGTGGGTTGGGACGATGATTATTCCAAGGATAATTTTGCGACAACTACAAAGCCTTCAAATAATGGTGCATGGCTTATAAGAAACAGCTGGGGTGATTATTTTGATTATTTCTGGATGTCGTATGAAACTTATTCGCTTGCAGATACTGTTTGGGTATTTGATATGTCAGCAGAGGATGGGCTGGATAATAATTATCAGCTTGATGGCGGGCTGCATACAGCAACAGTAGGATATTATACAGGTGCAGCTAATGTATTTTATGTATCAGAAAAAGAAGGTGTTGCATCTGAAACTCTTAAGTCAGTATCTTTATCTTTTACACAGACAGCAGATGTTGGATATACAATTGATATATATACTGACCTTAAAGATGCCAGCAACCCGATAAGCGGGACTAAGCATGCTGAGGCGAGTACAAGCGGAAGAACAACTTTTGCAGGAATACACACTATTCCTCTGGAGGAAGAAGTGATTCTCAATCCTGGAACTTATTATGCAGTTGTTGTTAATATTGATAAGAAAGCATTTGAAGTTGAATATTCGTATTCAGAGAGCACTAATCCGGGGAAAACTGATGATAAGATGGTCTGGGAAAATGTAGTAAGCTATGATTCTGACTGTGAAGGAAGTTATTATTATAATGGTTATGGCAGATATGGAAAATATTATTATAACTTCTGTATAAAAGCATTTACATCAAATAATGTTGATTTGGGTGATGTATTAGAAGGATATACATTAAGCATGGACGGAAAGATTGATATGAATTTCTACATGAATCTTCCTGATAAACTGGTTAAGGACAGCAGCACGTACATGGAATTTACTATGCCTGATGGAAATGTGTCAAAGGTTATGTTAGCCGATGCAAGAAAGACAACCGATGGTTTGTATGTGTTCTCTTGCGGAATAGCAGCAAAGCAGATGGCTGATAAGGTAAATGCCAGAATCGTAAGTAATGGCGTTAAGGGTGAAGTTCATACATACTCAGTAACAGATTATGCTGAATCTGTAATTAATGCTGCAAGTGGAGTTTATTCTGATAAAGCTGTAAATGCAGTTAAAGCAATGCTTAATTATGGAACAGCTGCACAGCAATATTTTGGATATAACACAGATAATCCTGCCAATTCTATAATGACGGATGATGATAAGAATATGGATATGGTTGGATTCAATACATATACAGGAAAGCTGGTTAATGCAGACAGTGTTTCAGGAATAAGCTATTATGGAAGTTCTCTTGTTCTTGAATCAGATACAATATTAAGGAATTATTTTGAGTTGTCAGACGGATATAGTATTGATAATTATACATTTTATGTGAAAGATAAAGATGGAAACAAGAATATCATTGCTCCACAAAAGACAGATGCTTCATTATATTATATAGATATCAGTAATGTGAAAGCGTATGAGCTTGCTGATAATGTTAATATATACGTTCAGAAGAATGGAGATAGTGAAGATAAAATAATGATGCTTGAGTATGGTGCATATGTTTACGCCAGATATGTCGATAAATATTTAGATAATACAGCACTAAAGAATCTTATGACGGCAATGTATCATTATTGCAATGCTGCTACAGAATATGCAAATATATATTGATATTTTTAATATGTGACTATATAATAATTAGCAAGGTTCATTTTGGAATGTGAGCTGATTAGCGTATTTCAGTTGGGGAAAGTATATTTTAATATGTAGTATTAATACACGACTTGTTATGAAAAGTTAAAAAATAGCGGGGAGGGTAAGACCAATTAACGTATGGTTAATGTAAACAAAACCAAAGAGAGTATTCAGAATGTTTTAATATTTATTACAGATGCAATAGCGCTTATAATGTCTTATTACATGTCTGGTTTTATATGGCTGATGGAAATAAGAAATAATACATTTTCATATGTAATGAAAGTGCTTAATGGCAATATAGTCACAATTATTATAGCTGTATTAATAGCTGCTTTATTCTGTAACATTAAAGGCGATGTACTTAATCGTGGCAAATTTGAAGAACTTGCTTCTGTTATGAAGAAAAGTCTTATTTCATCAGCTGTTATAGCTGTTTATGAACTTTTGAGTAAAACTGCACAGGGTGTTCCAAGAAGTGTGTATGTAATTACATTTTTTATGGGAACAGTGCTTATGTTTTTATTAAGGATGCTTGTCAAGGTATATATGAAGCATCGTAATGGAGGAAAGCGTACCAACAGTATACTTGTTATCACTATTAAAAACAGGGCGGAAGATACACTTTCCAAAGCTGCGGCAAGGAATGACTGGATGCGTCGTATAGATGGTATTGTAATTACTGATGAAGATATGACAGGTCAGTCAATAGAGGGATTTCCTGTAGTTGCTAATGTACATTCAATGATGCGTTATATTAAGAACGAGATTGTTGACGAAGTGTTTATTGATGTGGATTACAAGACCCGCGAAAGTATCAAGCCTATGGTTATGGAACTTGAGGATATGGGAGTAATTGTTAATCTTAAGCTTGAGATTCTTGACAGCTATAAGGATTTTGACAGTAAGCTGGGTTACATAGGAGCAGTTCCTGTCATTACATTTGCTAACAGAATATATGACTGGAAGGGAATGCTTGTTAAGAGATGCATAGATATTCTCGGAGCAATTGTAGGACTTATAGTTATGTTTATTGCAATGATTTTTGTAGGTCCTGCTATTATGATAGAATCGCCAGGTCCAATCTTTTTCAAACAGAAACGTGTTGGAAAGAATGGCCGTTATTTTGAGATATATAAGTTCCGTTCTATGTATATGGATGCTGAAGAACGAAAGAAAGATCTTATGGCACAGAATGAGATGAGTGGTCTTATGTTTAAGATGAAAGATGACCCTCGTATAACTAAGGTTGGCAAGTTCATAAGAAAGACAAGTATTGATGAGCTTCCGCAGTTCATTAATGTTCTTAAGGGAGATATGAGTCTTGTTGGTACAAGACCACCAACGGTAGCAGAGTTTAAGCAATATCAAGGACATCATAAGAGAAGGCTTTCTATGAAACCAGGCATCACAGGAATGTGGCAGGCTTATGGAAGAAAGACGGTTAGCGATTTTGAAGAAATTGTTAAGATGGATCTGAATTATATTGATAACTGGAGCATTATGCTTGATATTAAGATTTTGTTTAAGACAGTTCAGTCAGTATTAACTACTGGTGGACAGTAGAATAATTACCCCCCCTGTAGTATCATCAGATACTGCAGGGGGTAATTGTTTTATCTAGACATTATGTACATTAATACTGGATAATTATAGCAGAATTGCACAAAATTCGTTGGCAATATAGAAAATATACATAAAAATTAACCATAATGCTTATTGACGCAAATCGGCGGTTGGGTTAAAATGATAGTAACTTTTGGTATAGGGGACATGCTGTAGTGCAACATGTCGAAAAGAACATGTTATATGCTGTTAGTAACAGGAACTTTACTATGCCTACAATATAATAAGGAGGATTTTATGAAAAAGGGTAAAAGAATTTTAGCCGCTTTTTTAGCAGTGCTGATGGTTGTTGCTATTATGCCATTTACTTCATTTAGTGGTATATTCACAAGCAAGGCAAAGGCTGCAGAGAGTGGCAAGAAGTACACTTTTGAGGGTACTGAACTTGAAGCAGCAGCGGCAGGAAAGTATACAGATGGTCAGGCTGTTACTGCAGGAACTGATGGATATTTTACTTTTTATATGAGTGCAAAAACTAAAATCGACTCAAGTGATAAAACATGGGAAGATGGTTACGCTTGTAAACAGAGAGTAAACTTTGGTGGTAAAGCAGATGTTGCTAATATGAAGAATCTGGTTTCTTTCAAGACATCTAATGCTGCAAAAGTAAAAGTATATTGGGTAGAAGGTGGAACAGACAATCGTCAGATGGCAATCTTTGGTTCTACAGGAGATGTAGTAACTAAGACAGAAGTAACGGCAGCAAAGAATGATCCAGTAGTTTCTACATTAGAATTAGCAGATGCAGGAACATATTATCTTGGAGGACTTGAAAATAACAATTATATCTTCAAGGTAGTTGTTACAGATACAGTTGGTGGTGATGCACCAGTTGTTACAAGAAAAAATTGGTCAGAAGTTGCTGCACCAGTAATTGGAGAAGTGGCTCAGGACGGAGCAAATGTAACTGTTCCATTTACAATGGTTCTTGGTAATGATGGTGCAGATAAAGTAAGCGTTGTTATGACAGATGCTTCAGGTAATACAGAAACAAAGGGATATGCACTTGAAGGTGAAGGCGGAAAGGTTTCATTCTCTCCAGCTTCTTCAGGTGAGTATACATTTACAATCACAGCTTCTAGAGAGAATGAACAGGATAAGACTGGTAATACAGTTAAGATTAACTTTGCTTATCCACTCTCAGCACCATCTATCAGCAGTGCAACAAGCATGGGTAATGGTACAGTAAGTCTTGTATGGCAGTCAGTTAAGGAAGCTACATCATACAATGTTTATGTTGGCGGAACAAAGGTTGGTTCAACATCTGCTACATCTTATGATGTTACAGGATTAACTGTTGGTACAAAGTATGATTTTGCAGTTGAAGCAGTTAGAGAGACACCAGCTGCTGTATCTGATAAGTCAACAATATCTGCAACAGCAACAGCTGAAGCTAAGCAGGTATGGGGATATATCGTATATGGTAACGGTGCAAGCGAGTCTAATTCAGCATATGAAGGAAACATTAATGAAACTGGTTCAGTTACATTAAGATCTGGAGCAGTAGATGCTAATGGAGTTCTTAAGGGAAGCGGTAATAATGGAAAATTAGTTCCAGCATCATTCGATGGTCTTAATTTCTATTATACAGCAGTACCTACATCACTTAACTTTACATTAAGAGCTAAAGTAACTGTAGATCAGTGGAGTTTATCAAACGGTCAGGAAGGCTTCGGTCTTATGGCAGCAGACAGACTTGGTGGTTCTGGATGGAACAATTCTTATATGGCTGTAGTTTCTAAGACAGAATATTACTGGAATGAAGAAGCTGGTAAAGTTACTAATGATACAACAGCACTTAAGGTATCTCAGAAGATCGGTATTGCTTCACAGGAGAAGAAGGGCCTTACTAAGGATAACATTGCAGCAATAGAGGCTAATGATACTGAAACAGTAAAACAGTTCCAGAGTGCTATGTATCCTCTTGAGCAGAGATATGCAGAGAATGTCAATGTTATTGGTAATGCTGTTAAGCCAGTTGATGCAACAATAGAGAATCCTGTTACTGAGATGTATCTTACAATTCAGAAGAATAACACAGGATATTTTGTATCATACGAATCAGTAGATGGAACATATTCAACAACTAAGAAGTATTATGACACTGAAACATTATCACAGCTTGATTCTGATAATGTATATGTAGGTTTCTTCACAAGTAGATATGCACAGGCAACATTCTCAGATGTAACATTTACAACAATTAATCCATCTGATGATGCTCCAGCAGAAGAGAAGCCAATTGAAGAATTAGTAACTAATGCAGCATTTAATTCTAAGACTGCAACAGGTTCAAGTGATTATGAATTCAGATTCACAGCTAACTGTGATGGTGTTCTTTCTATCTGGGATAGTGAAGATAACGCAATTGCTACAGATGTAGCTGTTGCAGCTAATACAGTTGTTAAGCCTGCAACAACAACACTTAATGTTGGTAAGAATTCATTTAGATATGTGTTTACACCAGATGCTGGCTATATTCCAGAAAAGGATATGGTTATGTCATCATATGAGCCTATTGAAGGCACATTTACTGTAACATACAGAACATATGGCGTTGAAGGACAGTCAATTTATGTAGCACCAGGTAAGTATGGTGTTGGTACTAAGGAAGATCCAATGAGCATCTATGATGCTGTTAAGTATGTACAGCCAGGACAGACTATCGTTGTTATGGAAGGTACATATTACCTTGAGAAGACAGTTAAGGTTGAGAGAGGTGTTAATGGTACAGCAGATAAGCCTATTCAGATGGTAGCTGATACAGAAGCTTCTTCAAGACCAGTATTTGATTTCCAGGGATTATGTGCAGGTATGGTACTTGCAGGTGATTACTGGTACTTCCAGGGATTTGATGTAACTAATTCAGCTAATGCACAGAAGGGTATTCAGCTTTCTGGTAAGTATAATACAATGGATAACATTATGACTTACCACAATGGTAATACAGGTCTTCAGGTTAGCAGATATCTTACAACAGATGAATTTGATATGTGGCCAGCATATAACTTAATTCTTAACTGTACATCATATGGTAACGCCGATGCAGGTTATGAAGATGCCGATGGTTTTGCAGCTAAGTTAACAGTTGGTGATGGTAATGTATTTGATGGTTGTATCTCATACAACAACGCTGATGATGGATGGGATCTTTTTGCTAAGGTTCAGTCAGGTTCAATTGGCGCTGTAACAATTAAGAATTCAGTTGCTTATGGCAATGGTTACCTTGAAGATGGTACAAATGCTGGTAACGGTAATGGATTTAAGCTTGGTGGCGACAGCATGTCAGGCAAGCATGTTCTTGAGAACTGCGTAGCATTTGATAACAAGGCTAAGGGTATTGATTCTAACTCTTGTCCAGATATTAATGTAATTAACTGTACAACATTCAATAATGAGTCTTATAATATTGCTCTTTACACAAATTCAGCTAAGAATACAGATTTCTCAGCAACAGGTGTACTTTCATACAGAACATATATGAAAGATAATGTTGAGCAGTTTAAGTTACTTGGAACACAGGATAAGACAAAGGTTGATAACGATACTAACTACTTCTGGAATTATGAAGGAACAGCTAAGAATTCAGCTAAAACTGTAACAGATGACTGGTTTGAATCAGTTGATACAGCAATGGATTATGCAACACATGTATATGCATCACATAAGGTAACAAGAAATGCTGATAACACAATCAACATGAATGGTCTTCTTGTACTTACAGACAAGGCAGCAGCTAATACAGGTGCAAGAATGACAGGTACTCCATCAGCTAAGATTGAAGTTCCTGAGGGAATTAAGGGACATAAGACAATATCTATAACAGGTAAAGATGTTGTTAAGGGTAATACAACAGATGTTGCAGTTATTCAGGGAACATCTACAGATATTGTGTGGACAATCGATGCAGATGCATCTACATTTGATTATATTATGGTTGATGATGTAGTTCTTGATGCTTCTAAGTACACAGTAGTAGCTAATGGTAACACAACAGTTGTTACATTCAAGGCTTCTTACATTAAGAGCTTAAAAGCAGCAGAGCATACATTCAGAGCATGCTTTACAGATGGTTATATTGCAGAGACTAAGCTTGAGGTTCTTCCTAAGACAGGTGATTTCTCTAGAAATATGATAGCTGTATATGCAGGAATTATGCTTATGGCATTACTTGCAGCAGCCGTAGTTCTTTTCGAAAAGAAGAGAAAGAGAGCTTAGTGTAAGCAAATAGTATAATAAAACATATGAATGAGGTCTGGTTATCCAGACCTCATTTTTGTATATAGATATATGATAATTGTTGTACAATTATTACAAAGTAATATCTAGTTTTAACGACTTTTAGAAAAACATTTACTAAAAGTGTTATTGACTATTTGTTCTATTAGATGGTACTCTTATTACAGATTTATAAAAAGGAAAAGGAGGCTTTTTTCATGAGAAAAAGAACTAAAAGAATGTTGTCTGTTCTTATGGCAGCTTTAATGGTTGTTAGTATTATGCCGGTTACCGGCTCTAATAACATTGTTGCTAAAGCATCGACAGCAAGTGCAGAGTCTTCTGTTGTGACATGGTCAGCAGCAGATATTCTTGCAGCACAAGAAGGAGATTCAGGATTAGTGTTATGTGGCTCAGGCTGGGCTAATAATAATGCTACAGATGACAAGACATTTGAAGACGGTTTTAGTGCATTAGGAGATAATGCTAAGGCAGGATCTACAAAGGCACAGACAGATGGAAAGACAGCAGCAGGAACAGTACCAGATAGTGGTTGTTATATAAAGTATACAGCAGCAGCTAATGGAGAGTTAGCAATTGATACTAAGATAGGAAAGGGCAAGACTTTCTATATAGTAGCGGAAGATGGAACTAAGGCAGCAGAGGTGAAAAATTCCACAGATGCAAGTACATATAATACTGTTAAAGCAAAGGTAGAAGCTGGCAAGACATATTATGCATACCTTGGAGGAGCAACAGCTCAGATCTGGAAAGTATATTATTCACAGTTAAATAAGAAGACTGTAGTTGACTGGGAATCAGTAGCAAAGCCAGTTATCAGTAAAGTAGAAGCAGGCGCAGATGGTTTTACTGTTACTGTTGAAGGAATTGTGGATGAGTATAATGGGGCTGAAGATATTGTGGTAACAATGCTTCATAATGATGGACAGGCTGGAGAAGCTGTTATAAAGAGATCAGAAGGAACAGCAACAGTTAATTTTACAGCTCATGAAAGTGGTGATTATACATTTGTAGCAACAGCACAGAGATTAGGTTGTGCAGATAAAGCTTCAGATGTTTATGAAGTAAAAGATTTCATACTCGGTGTTAAGATGCCAACTATTACATGGGCTGAAAACAAGGGTAATGGAGAAGTATATCTTGACTGGGTTAATATAAGCGATGCAAAGGATTATACTTTAACATATAAGGTTAAAGGTTCTGATGAAAGCACAGCAGTTAAGATTGATGGAATCACAGAAGGTGATTATACAGTTAAGAATTTAACAGTTGGAAGTACATATGAATTCAGTGTTGTTGCAAATAGAGCAGATGGATATTGTTCAGCTGTTTCAGAAAAAGAGTTATCAGTAACTGCAGATACACAGAAGAACTGGTATGTGTCAACTGTTGGTTCAGCTCAGGAGACTAAGGCAACTATCACAGAAGCTGATGGTAATGCACAGGTTATAAATATTGCTAATGGTGATACAGCATCTAAGAAAGTTGCTACAGTTGAAGCAAAAGATATTACTAATACAACAGGAAGTATGGAAATTCAGGCTAAGGCTTCAGGAAAGATTTCTGATGATGAAGATGGATTCTCATATTACTACACTAAGGTTAATCCAGAGAAAGAGAACTTTGAATTAACTGCAACATTTACAGTAACAGATGCATCTCTTACCCCTGATAATCAGACAGGTTTTGGTGTTGTAGTTGCAGATACATTAGGTGTTAATAACTGGGGTACACCAAGTTATGTACACAAATATTTTAACTACTTCTCATCAATGATGTACAGCTCTAAGATTAATGCACCAACAATGCGTTATATCACAGGTTATACATCAGCAGATACATCTAACAAAGATGGTGTAGACAGAGTTAATAATAATGTTAAGTTTAACCAGTTAACAGGAACAGATATGTTCAAGGTTGGAGCTGAGTATACATTTACAGTAAGAAAGACTGATGATGGATACGAAGCAGTTGCAACAACAGAGAATGGAACACAGACACAGAAGCTTACAGCTAATGATTTTACATCAGTACAGGAAGATGGAACAGTAGTTGTAGGTGTTATGGTAGCAAGAAAGATTGGTGTTAAGATTACTGATATCAAGTTTACTACATCAGAAAGTAAGGGACTTGCAACATCTGAGGTCGTAGAAGACAAGGTAACACCATCAATCAGAGTATATTCTTCTAACACATGTGGAGCAGGTGAGTATGAATACACGGTAGTTCCTAATTGTGCAGGAACTTTAAAGGTAACAGGAAGTGCTGACGGTAAGGCTATTTCTAAGGAAGTAACAGCTGATGAG
>OGQP01000810.1_pt1 | contig 20044 bp, 8 predicted proteins | sample 1553251 | NCBI WGS metagenome assembly OGQP01 (sample SAMEA2580016, study PRJEB22360) | human gut metagenome | biome: human gut; feature: human-associated habitat; material: faeces | place: Denmark | collected 2008/2010 | reverse complement strand
CCTGCCATAACGGCCTCTGCCTTATTGGAACTTTCCACCTATATAAATAATAGTGATTCTGCATCTTTCTATCGGAATAAGGCTGTGGAAATGCTTCAGATACTATCTTCTCCGGCATATCAGGCTCGCAATAAAAAAGATGCTTTTTTATTGCATTCGGTTGGGCACATGAACAAGGGATGGGAAGTTGATGCTTCTATTAGTTATGCAGATTACTATTATTTGGAAGCATTGGTACGATTGAAACGTTTGAAAGAGAAACAATCTGTTTTGGCTAATTTATAAAATCATTGTTAATCCGTTCATATTATGAATACACAATCTATTGATATTAGTCTTTATCAAAAAGGGGATATAGCCTTGGAAGATATTTATAAGAAATTTAAGAATTGTTTTATGCGGTATGCGGGCAAGGTGTTATCTAGTGAATTTTATGCTGAAGATGTAGTGCAGGATGTATTTATAGGGTTATTTCAGCAGACAAATTATTTTGTATCTGAGGCTGCAGCCTTAAAATATATTTATGCAGCAATATATAATCGTTGTATTGATTTGGTACGCCATAGGCAGATAGCGCAAAGATACGAGGAAATCTATAGTAACGAAAAAAATAGAGTGGTACATATAAATGGATATAACGATTTGTAGGCAAAAGAGTTTTTTGTGATTGTGGAGAAAAGGATTAATTCCCTTCCTCCTAAATGTAAACAGATATTTATCATGAAATTCCAAAAAGAGTTTTCTAATCCGGAGATAAGCAGAAACTTAGGCCTATCATTGAGAACAATAGAGAATCAGCTATATATAGCTAGGGGAGTTCTTCGTAAACAGACGGATAGATATTTATGTTCTTGAATATGTGAGTGATAGAAAATATTTTTTCTGTCTTTTGAGTGTATTTTATTTTAGATTCGTTTAATAAGTAAAAAAAGAAAATGAAAAATAGAATGATTTAATAAATTAAACTTTAAGTACATGCTATGAAACAGAAAGACAAATTTTTATTACTTATGGTATTGTCTTGTTTGCCGTTAGGAAATGCGGTTGCAGAGCAAACAGGTGCAGGGTTGTACTCTCCGATTAATCAAGAAGTATTGCAGAATACGGTGAAGATTACGGGACAAGTTATTGATCCAAATGGAGAACCGATAATAGGTGCTACAGTAATGGAGAAAGGAACTACCAACGGTATTGTAACTGATTTGGATGGTAATTTTAGTTTGACTGTTTTTCCTTCTCATAAGTTACAGATATCTTACGTTGGTTTTCAAACTCAAGAATTGAATATTGGTTCTAACCGTTCTTTCAAGATTGTTCTAAAAGAAGATACTGAGCTGTTGGACGAAGTTGTAGTGGTAGGTTATGGTTCGGTAAAGAAATCGGATTTGACAGGTGCTGTAGCTTCTGTTTCTACTCAGGATTTGATAAGAAGTGGTAGAACGGATGCAGTAGGAGCTATGCAAGGGGCTTTGCCAGGTGTGCAAATTCAACGTTCTAATAGTAAACCAGGAGGGGAATATAATATTCTGATTCGTGGTTTGAATACAATTAGCGGAAGTACATCTCCCTTAATTGTTGTAGATGGTGTGCCAGGAGCTTCTTTATCTAACCTGAATCCGGATGATATAGAAAAAATTGATATTTTGAAAGATGCATCATCTACCGCAATCTATGGTTCCCGTGCTACTAATGGTGTAGTCATGGTTACTACTAAAAGAGGTAAGATAGGTAAAGTAAAAATAGATTATAGTGGATATGCCGGATATAGGAAATATACGAATATGCCCGATATGATGTCTGGTGAAGAATATGTGCAATTGGCACGAGAGGCTAAAAGAGCCGGAAATAATAATAAATATGTGGATGATAGTCAGATTTTCACAGCATCAGAGTTAAAGGCTATTCAAGATGGAAATTATTTTGATTGGGTGGATGCTGTTTCTAGTCCGGCCTTTATGACAAATCATACTATATCGGCTACCGGAGGTAATGAGATGGCTACTTATGCTTTATCTGCCGGATATTATTTTGAAGATGGTATGTTGGAGCCTCAAGAATATTCCCGTTATAATCTGCGTGCTGTTGTGGATGTAGAACCTAGCAAATACATGAAATTTGGAATTAATATGTATGGAACCCATTCAGTACGTGATACGGGTAACTCTGACTTGTTACAGGATGCTTTTCGTCTGCGTCCGACTTATCATCCGACTGATTTGGTGACAGGAGAAGAAATGTGGGCTTATTCTAATGGTCAGTATAATGCGTTAACTACCATGAAGAATGAACTGAATAAAACCAAAAAGTACAATTTGCTGAGTAACATTTATCTGGCAATAACTCCAATTAAAGGATTGACTTTGAAGACCACTTTCTCGCCGGATATAAATTTGGAAGAAATTGGCCAGTACAGAGGTAAATACACTAAAGCTAATAAAGGGCAAAATAAGGCAACCAGTAATTATGCGAAAAATAGCTATGTAGATTGGGTTTGGGATAATCTTGTAAATTATAACTTTGAATTGAAGGATCATCGCGTAGATTTGACCGGAGTGTTCTCTATGCAGCAATCACAAGATGAAAAGTTAAAAGGAATTGGTAATGGATTGTCATATAACTCTTTGTGGTATAATTTGGCAGGAGGATCGGCAAGTAATACTTCTTCTTCCGGTTTTACCAAAACGAATTTGATGTCTTATTTAGCACGTGCCAATTATGTGTATAAGGACAAGTATTTTGTAACAGCAAGTATTCGTTTTGATGGTTCGTCAAAATTAGCTGAAGGCAATAAGTGGGGAAGTTTTCCATCAGCAGCTGTAGCATGGAGAGTGTCAGGAGAAGAATTTATGAAGAGCTTGTCTTGGTTGAGTAATTTGAAGTTACGTTTAAGTTATGGTCAGACCGGTAATGATAATGTAAGTGCGTATCAGACGCAAGGATCTATTAGTGGTGCCAAATATTATACATTCGGTTCTAGTGAGTCTATTGGATATGTTCCCAATAATTTACGGAATTTGGATTTGGGATGGGAACGTACTACAGAATATAATGTAGGTCTTGACTTCGGATTTTTCAATAATCGGATTTCGGGTAGTGTGGAATATTATAATCGTTTGACAGAAGACTTGATTATGAATAAGACAGTACCTGTTACTACCGGTTATTCTTCTGTAAAAGCAAATGTAGGGTCTGTTAGAAATGAAGGGTTTGAGGTAAATATTAATTCGGATAATATCCGTACTAAAGATTTTTCATGGAGAACTAGTTTGAATTTTGCCTATAATAAGAATAAAATTGTAGATTTACAGTATAAGGAGAATTTGACTTCCCGTGGATTGTCTTTAGCTGGTATGAGTGGTGATTATAGTAATCTTTGGATTATTGGTCAGCCTATTGATATAAATTATAATTTGATGACATTGGGAGTATGGCAGCTGGATGAAGCTGAAGAAGCAGCTAAATATGGTTGTAAACCTGGTCAATATAAACCTTTGGATTTGAATGAGGATGGTGTGATTGACGATAAAGATCGTGTGATTGATGGTAAACGTACTCCGGATTGGACAGGTGGTATGACTAATACATTTACATATAAGGAATTTGATTTGTCATTTCAAGCAGCTTTCCAAGCAGGGGCAAGAGCTAGAAATCAGTTCTATGTTTCGTATGCATTGGAAAACAACAATCTCAATTTTAATAATTTAAGAAAAGATTATTGGACTCCGGAAAATCCTACCAATGCTTCTGCACAGCCTAGTAACATGGGTACTTATCGAAGCAAGGCAGGATCATGGGGAAATGCAAAATCGGAAATGTCACATACGATGTTTTCCAGTAATTTCCTTAAGATTTCTTATATTACTTTGGGATATACTTTTAAACCATCGGTTCTTGAGAAAATGAAATTAGGCAATTTGCGTTTATATGCAACAGTTCAGAATCCATTTATTTTCTGTGCAAAGGATGTGGTTGATCCTGAACAGTTGAATGTCAGCATCAATACATCGGATGCAATGACTCGCAATGTAATATTTGGTATTAATTTATCATTCAAATAATTAGGATAGTATGAAAGCAAAAAATATATTTACTAAAGGTTTCCTGTTGGCATCTGTGTTTGCTCTTTCGGGATGTTCGTCTTTTCTGGATGAAAAAAATTGGTCTAGCCAGTCTGCTGAAGAATATTATGCTACGGCTGAAGGATATGAGTCTCTTATTAATGGAGCCTATTCCACATTAAAATCTGTTTATAATACAACCAACTATTTTCTGTTGACCCAACTTGGTACGGATTTGGGGACTCAGAATGACGGAACAGCAACCAATGCTTTAAATCAGTATACAGTAGATTATACCAATGATAATGGCACTGTCTATAATCAGTGGAAGGTATTATATGAGTCTTTGAAAAATGTAAATGCTGCTATTGGTCGTGCTGCTATGGTAGTTACAAAGGATCAAGATATTTTTGATGGTATTGATAAAGAAATCTTGGCCCAACGGGTTGCGGAAGCTAAGTTCTTGCGGGCGTTATATCTTTTTGAAATTGTAAAAAATTGGGGGCAAGCTCCATTGATCTTGGAAGAACCGACCTCACCTTCTACAACTTCGCAATTGGATAGTGGATCTGATTTTTACAGACAAATTCTGGCAGATTTGCAGGACGTTATGGATTCTTCTCTTCCCATGAAGCAGACTTCGGCGAATTATGGACGTGTATCAAAAGCGGCTGCTAAACATCTTCGTTCTCTTGTTTATTTGACTCGAGGATATCAGAGTTATGCAGAAGCTGATGATTTTAAAAAGGCTTACGATGATGCTGTAGATGTAATTAAGAATTCCGGACATACATTATTGGATGATTATGCAATGGTTCATCGTCAGGCAAATGAAGAGAATGATGAAATTATTTTCAGTCTTAACTTTTCTGCCGGAGCAGGATGGAATAATAATATTCAGACAGAATTCTATTTGTTTGTTTATCGTGAAGGTTGGACTGATTTGGGCTTTTCTTCAATTTATTGTAATGATTATGCTTCTGTTATGCCAACCAAATATAGTTATTTATTATTTGATTGGAAGAAAGATAGACGTACGGAAGTTACTTTTATGAGTCCATTGAATGGTGACCCGGCTACTTCTATAGACGGACGTGCTTATGGTAGAAATTGGTTTGAGAGTACAAATGGGGTAAATGTGGCAAAGGGTGATACCGTAATTTATTTCCCTGTTCCCGGAGAGAGTGGTTATAAACAATATACAGATGCTGAAAAAGCGGCTGCTAATAATCGTGGACGTTTTTTCTATAATTATCCTGAGGGTTCTTATGCTGATGCTGGAAATGATGATTATTATAAAACCGGTTATCAAAGCTTTAATGCAAAATCACGTGTTTGGCTTCCTGTTTGGAAATTTAAAGATTGTAATACCCGTTATAACAGTTCGGGAACAGTAGAAAATGGAACTCGTGATATTTATTTGTTCCGATTGGCCGAAACTTACTTAATTGCTGCTGAGGCTGCTGTTAAAATGGGAGATAACTCTAATGCTTTATACTATATAAATCAGATACGTAAACGTGCCATGAATAATGCTCCGGAAGGTGGACTGCAAGAATATGTTGGTACTGTTACATTAGACAATGTATTGGATGAAAGAGCATTGGAACTTTATGGAGAAGCACCACGGTGGAATGACCTGCAGCGTACAGGAAAATTGGCAGAAAGAGTTTTGAAATACAATTGGGATGTCACTAATATTACAGGTGGATTGATTCAGACCCAATTAAGTGAAGCTACCTTTAAAAGTAAATATGGTCTTCGTCCTATTCCTGTTACATGGTTGAATACTTTATCCAACGGTCAGGAATTAGGAAATAATCCGGGTTGGGAGTAATTGAATTATCTTAATATTATAATAAGTTTATAGCGTATTCTTCCTTTTTTGTTGATCTATAGTAAAGACGGTTTTTTAATCTGTCAATGACATAAAAAATAGAGAGTACGCTATAAATGTATAACTTTGCAAGGTATAAATAGTTAGTATGATGAAAAGATTATATATAGGTGTATTATGGATGGTATTTTCTTTATCCATCCTTCAGGCAAAAGAGATAAAGATGTCCTCGCCGGATGAAAAGTATCAGTTTACTTTAAGTGATGAGGGTGGGAACTTGCATTATTCTTTGAATTGGAATGCTAAAGAAACGATAAAACCATCTTTATTGGGTATTAAGGCTAATACTATATGGCGTGATCATTTGTCATTAGGTGACATGACAACTGCCGAACAGGATACTGTCTGGCATCCTGTATATGGAGAACGTAGCACCATAAAAGATCAGTATAAAGCTTGGTCGGTAGTCATTAACCGTCAGAATTCTCGTGACAAGTTGGTTTTGGATATACGGGCGTATAATGAAGGGATTGCATTCCGTTATCGGTTTCCCGGCGGACAATATTTGAAGATCACAGATGAATTTACTGAATATACTTTACCGGAAGGAACAAAAGCTTACTTTACATCCAGGGCTCAGACTCCTTATGAATTTCTCCCATTGGAAGGATGGCCCGGTGAATCAGACCGTCCGTTGCTTTTGACATTACCTGAAGGTCCTTACGTATGTCTGGCTGAAGCGCAAGTGGTAGACTATGTGCGTACAAAATTCAAGTTATCGACAGAAAAAAAGAATACGATTCAATCTGCTATGTATGGTCCCGTAGAAGATATTGCTCCTTATCATACTCCTTGGAGGGTGATTATGTGTGCTGATAAACCGGGACAAATATTGGAACATAATGATTTGATTCTGAATTTGAACCCTTCTTGTAAAATAAAGGATACTTCATGGATAAAACCCGGAAAAGTGGTGCGTGAAGTGACATTGACTACAGAAGGAGGAAAAGCTTTGGTCGATTTTGCCGTGAAACGCAATCTGCAATATATTCATTTTGATGCGGGATGGTATGGATTTGAAAATGACAAGGTTTCTGATGCTACTACAGTGACATTAGACCCTCGTAGAAATCCGGATATAAATGCTTTGAACCTGAAAGAGGTGGTAGCTTACGCTAAAGAACGGGGTATAGGAGTTATCCTGTATGTTAATCAACGTGCATTACAACAGCAATTGGATGAGATTCTTCCGTTGTATAAGTCTTGGGGGATAGCGGGTATTAAATTTGGTTTCGTACAGGTGGGATCACAAGTATGGACTAAATGGATGCATGAAGCGATCAAGAAATGTGCTGATTATGGCTTGATGGTTGATGTACATGATGAGTACCGTCCTACAGGGTTCAGTCGTACATATCCTAATCTGATGACTCAGGAAGGTATCCGAGGTAATGAGGAATTTCCTGATGCAACACATAATGCTACTCTTCCCTTTACCCGGTTTATAGCTGGAGCGGCGGATTATACCATTTGTTACTATCGTCAGGATTTCGGTCGCTTGAATGCAGACAAGGATAGTTATGGTGTTCCTCGTTCTAAATCTATCCAGACCACTCCTGCGCATCAATTGGCTTTGGCGGCAGTTTATTATAGTCCGTTGCAATATATGTATTGGTATGATAAACCATCAGATTCTCAAGACGAACCCGAGTTGAAATTCTTTGATGATGTATATACTACATGGGATGATACAAAAGTGTTGCAAGGGGAGGTCGGTGAATTTATTACTATAGCCCGTCGTAAAGGAGAGGAATGGTTTATCGGTTCGATAACAAATAATGAGAAGCGTGTTTTATCTGTAAGCTTGGATTTCTTGCCCGAAGGAAAGAACTACATAGCGGAAATTTATACGGATGGGGATAAATCAGTGAAAACACGTACTAAAGTCAGAGTTTCTACTTATCGTGTGAGCAACAAGACGAAATTAAACTTTTGTTTGAAAGCATCCGGGGGGGGGGCAGTTCGTTTAGTTCCTGACGATGGAAATATAAAATCTGTCAAAAACTATAAGCAGCAGCGGTTATGAGAAAGTTTAAAATATCAGTCCTGTTGAAATTGGGTTTCTATTGTCTGTTTTTGAGTATAGGACTTGAGATGCAGGCCCGAAAATTTGTGCATCCGGGAATATTACATACAACAAAAAGTATTGAGCGGATGCGTGCTCAAATCGCTGATAAGGAATATCCTGCCTATGGTTCTTTTGAATTATTGAAAAGTCATCATTGTTCTCAGGCGGATTATCAGCCTTTCGGACCTTTTGAAATCATTTCAAGAGATGGTGAGTTTCGTCATACAAAATCAAAAATGGAGCAAGACTTTAGTGCAGTCTATCAGAATGCATTGATGTGGGTTTTGACTGGTGAAAAGACTCATGCCGAGAAATCTTTGGAATTATTGTTAGGCTATGCCGGAACACTTAAAAGAATTCCGGAAACGAATGATGCCCCTTTGTTGGTGGGGTTGGAAGGATTAAAGATTATTTATGCTACTGAAATACTGCGTCATACTTATAAAAAGATGACAGTTGTTCAGTTTAATGAGATCAGTAGAATGATAAGGGAAGTGTTCTTGCCTGTAATGGAAAATTTTTACCATCGTAAGCCTTATACAAATGGGAATTGGGGACCTATTGTGACTAAAGCTTATATGGCAGCTGCTATTTTATGGGATAATGAGGAAATGTATAATAAGGCGGTTGATTTTTATCTTCATGCCAATGATAACGGAACAATAGCTCATTATATCAGTGGGGATACCGGTCAGATACAGGAGAGTGGTCGTGATCAGGGGCATAGCATGTTGGGTATAGGTGCCCTGGCAACTGTTTGTGAAATAGCTTGGCAACAAGGTGATGATTTATATTCGGCTCTTGATAACCGGCTTATGAAAGGGTTTGAGTATGTCGCAAAATATAATTTGGGGTATAATGTTCCTTTTGCTGTGTGGAAGGATGTCACAGGAAAATATAGCAACTGGACTGAGATATCTAATAAAGGAAGGGGTAGATATATGCCGATTTTTGAAATGACCTACAATCATTTTGTTATACGGAAAGGGATGCAGATGCCTTATACGGAACAGGTTCTTCGGCAGATTCGTCCTGAAGGATACGATCGTGATCAGCCTGCTTTTGGTTCTTTGTTGTTCAATGAAGCGGGGACTAAAAAGAATTATGTTGACTTGGTAAATCCTTTTGTTGACAGTCACCGTTCCCGATGGTTTTTTTTCAGTTCGGCATGTCGTCCGTTTGGTATGGTCAGCCTTAGCCCTGATACGGATACCGAGCACTCTTGGGGATCAGGATATCTGTATGACTCAAAACAAATACGCTGTTTTAGTCATGTTCATAATTGGCAGATGTCCGGTGTGGCGGTGATGCCTACCGTTGGCGAGTTTAAAGGGCATTTGGGTATGAATGCTTATCAATCGGCTTTTACTCATGATGGAGAGATAGCTAAACCGGGATATCATAAAGTGAAACTGACAGATTATGACATAACAGCAGAGTTGACTTCTACTATGCGCGTAGGCTTTCATTGTTATACTTTTCCGAAAAGTGATGCCAGTTATATTTTATTTGATACGGGAGCGTTTTTGGCACATGGACCTACAGCTTATTCGGAGGTTTGGAAAGTAAGTGATAAGGAAATAGCCGGATGGGAGATGATGGAACGTACAGGACGTCGTCCTAAAGATACTCCTGTTTATTTTTATGCACAATTGAGCAAGCCAATGGATAAGGTTGTATCTTGGCGCGAAGGCCGGATAGAATCTAATAGCAATCCGGAAAGAATATCAGGTAAGAATGCGGGTATGGCAGTCCGATTTAAAACAGAAAAAGACGAAAAGGTGATGCTGAAAGTGGCGATTTCATATGTCAGTGTAGAACAGGCACGTAAGAATATGTTAACGGAACTGTCAGGCTGGGATTTTGAGCAAGTAAAGCAGTCTTCTTTTTCCGAATGGAATGATTGGCTTGGAAGGATAGAAGTGGAAGGCGGTAGCAGAGAACAGCAAATAAAACTCTATACGGATTTGTGGCATGCCTTATTGGGACGCCATGTAGTCAGTGATGCCGATGGACATTATATGGATATGACTTCCGACTTTCCGCGCATACGGCAAATTCCTTTGGGAGAAGATGGAAAACCTTTGTATAATCATCATAACTTTGATGCATGGTGGGGAAGTCATTGGTCACTGAACATACTCTGGTCTATGGCATATCCTGAAGTTATGGATAATTTCTGTAATACAATGATAGATATGTATCAAAACGGAGGTCTGATTCCCCGTGGACCATCAGGAGGAAATTATACGTATGTGATGATTGGTGATCCGGCTGTTTCTTTTTTTGCTTCGGCTTATAATAAAGGAATTCGTAATTATGATGCGGAACTGGCTTATGAAGGTTTGCGGAAAAATGCTTTTGTGGGAGGTATTCGCGACCATGCCGGTTATGAACATAGCAAGACAGCTTATTCCGGTGGCATGAAATATTATGAGGAATGGGGGTATGTGCCTGACGGACGGAAAGATGTTGAAGGGATGCATACTACCGGAGCTTCCATGACATTGGAATATGCCTATCAGGATTGGTGCTTGGCACAGATGGCGAAAACAATGGGGAAATTACAGGATTATGAGTTTTTTATGAAGCGGTCAAAGAATTATCGTAATCTTTGGAATCCGGAAAGTGGTTATATGCAACCTCGTGGAGAGGATGGCAACTGGTTACCTTATTTTGATCCGTTGGAATTGACAGAAAAAGGAGGATTTTGCGAGAGTAACTCTGCTATTTATTCACACTATGTTCCACATGATATGGCAGGATTGATAGAACTTTATGGAGGTGCCGACCAGTATGTTAAGAGATTGAATGCTAATTTCGAAAAGAGTGAGTCGTATGGGTTTTTCCGTTCTAATAAAACAAAGGAAGGCAATTGGACAGATTATGGTAATCAGCCGGGGAGTGGAATGGCTCATTTGTTTAGTTATGCAGGAGCACCTTGGCTTACTCAGAAGTGGGTGCGTAAAGTAAAAGCTGCTTATTGTGATGTGACTCCCTATGGAGGCTATCGGGATGATGAGGATCAGGGACAGATGGGGGCTTTAGGTGTTCTGATGGCAATCGGACTGTTTGAGGTGGATGGTGGTTGTGCGGAAAAGCCTTTTTATGAGATTACTTCTCCGCTTTTTGATAAGGTTACTATTCATTTGGACAATCGTTATTATTCCGGAAAGACTTTCCAAATCATAACGAAAGGAAATTCAACTGATAATATGTACATTCAAAATGCTTCCCTTAATGGGAAAAAGTGGAATAAATGTTGGTTTTATCATGAAGACTTTATTAAGGGGGGGACTTTGGAGTTGAAATTAGGGGCAAAGCCTAACAAAAAATGGGGTGTAGAAGAACTTCCTCCTTCATTTATATCTTCAAAATAGAGATTAAAAGATTCTTGTTCAAAACATCGGTAAAGGATCTGTGAACATAAATTAGATGTGAACTGATTATTTACCGATGTTTTAATGAAATACTGTATTTATAGGAATCTGAATATTCCTGTCATTCCATGCTGAGTTAAAATGGTGGGAGGTTTAGGGCGTTATTTCGAACTGACCATGTAATCTGATGTCTGTAGAAGAAGCTCCGAGCATTACTTTGAAACTACCCAGTTCCACACGGAAATTCATATTTTTGTCCCATAATCCTAAATCTTGTGGTCGCAATCTGAAATGAACAGTTTGTTCTTCTCCAGCTTTCAGACTGATACGTTCAAAGCCGCGTAATACTTTGGTATAAGTGGTAACGCTGCTGATTTCATCCCGTAAATAAAGTTGTACTACTTCATCTCCTTTTATTTTTCCTGTATTTTTGATTTTACAACTTACATGGATATCTCCTTGTACTCCTTGGTGTGATGGTGATATATGTAAATCACTGTAAGTAAAAGTAGTATAACTTAAGCCATGCCCGAAAGGATATAACGCTCCGTAAACGGAAGTAGAGGAACTTTCGTCTGACCCTGGTTTAAAGGGAAAAGCAAAAGGAATTTGCCCTACAGATTTAGGAAAAGTAACTGCCAGTCTTCCCCCCGGATTATAATCGCCGAACAAGGCTTCGGCCACAGCTTGTCCGCAAAATTCTCCGGGAAACCAAGCATGTAAAATGGCAGGTATATGAGCTGCTGCGTAATTTATAGAAGAAGCGCGTCCGTCGAGCATTACTAGAATGATCGGTTTCCCGGTTGCACAAACAGCTTTTAAAAGTTCTTCCTGCCGTCCGGGAAGGTTAAGGCTGGTTCGTGAACGATCTTCCCTGACGGTCAGTTCATTCCCTCCTAATACCATGACTACCACTTCGGCTTGTTTAGCTGCACGAATGGCTTCTTCCATTAATTGGACTTCTTCCGCAGTTTTCGGAAAATCAAGGATTTCACTTTCTGGGAAATGAGGATCTATGATGTCACATCCTTTTTTATAGATCACTTCTGTATGAGGCAACAGTTCTTTTATACCTTGGTAAACGGTTTTAATAGGAGCATTGGCCGGACCGTATCTGCAAATCAATTGAGTCTGTTCGTTGGCGTTGGGACCGATAACAGCAATGGAACGGATAGATTTGGATAAAGGAAGCAGGTTAGTTTCATTTTTTAGTAATACCAGCGACTGACGGGCAGCTTCCAATGATACAGCTTGGTGTTCCTTACTATGGACTATTTGTTCTGCTTGTTTACCATTGCCACGATAGGGATTGTCAAATAAGCCTAGCCGGAATTTGATACGAAGTATCTCGGCTACCCGTTTGTCGAGAGTCTCCTGAGAGATTTTGCCATTATCAACAGCTTTACGAAGAGGCAAGATAAAATCGGCAGGCGGAGTGAAATGGGTACGGATATTCAGTCCGGCATTGACCGCCTGTGCTATTCCGTCTTCGTATGTATCTGCTACTTTATGCTTGTTGGAGATAAATTCCACAGCTTCACTATCCGATACTACGTATCCTTTAAATCCCCATTCTTGACGTAATATTTCGGTCAGAAAATGGTAGCTTCCCGTAATGGGTTCCCCGTCATAGTCATTATAAGAGCTCATTACTCCCAGCGCTCCGGCTTCTTGAAATGCCATCCGGAAAGGTTCTATATATAAGGTACGCATTTCTCGTGGGGCTACGTGTGGGTCGGTTCGTGTCTTTCCGTCACGTCCGCCTATCGGGATACTATAAACTGCAAAATGTTTCGGAGTAGCTACCAGATTATATTTTTGCAAACTGGTAATCATTTGTTTTCCTAATTCTCCTACTAAATAAGGATCTTCTCCGTATGTTTCTACACATCTTCCCCAGCGAGGGTCTTGGGCGATATCAAGAATGGGAGAATAGATGTTGGTATATCCTAATGCCACTGCTTCTTTAGCTTCCACTTCTCCGATACGGGCTATTAATTTTTTGTTCCAGGTGGCACCCTGTCCGCACTGGGCGGGGAAGTAGGTTGCCCGGTCATGACATAATCCGCGAATACCTTCATTGGTGAAATCTACTGGGATACCTAAACGTGTTTTTTCTACAAACCAGCGTTGAATGGTGTGTTTGGCATTCACATGTTTGGCGTATGGAAAAGAATATTCGGACTTGAAAGCCCCTAATCCGTTATGTTCTTCATCTATGTTTCCTATTCCGTCTTTCCATACTTCTGTTTTCCAATTGTTTTGAGGCAACGCATCTTTTAGTACGCGTCCTGAACCGTAAAGTGTGGCCATTTGACAGGTTTTTTCTTCTAGTGTCATTTGTGAAAGCAGGTCTTGTACTCTGTCTTCCAGCGGGGCTTTAGGATTTTCATATAGATCCATTTTCCCGTTCTTGTTGAAGTCTATCCATCCTTTGTGGTAAATTCCGTCCGGTATGCCCCCTGATATTGGGGTACAGAATAGGAAAGTGATTGCTACAGATAAAGTGTGTTTATTCATGCTATTTAAGTTTTGTATATGTATCTAATACGTACAAAGATAGGTTTTTACTCATTTCTTTGGAAGATAATTTTAGAATAAAGTTGAGTGTTTCTTGATTCTGATTCGTTTTTATAATAAACAATGAAGATAGCTATGAAACATGTATTTTTATTTGGAATATTCGGTTGGCTTTTATCATTTACGCTTGTTGCACAAACAGGAATTTGGCAATGGTCTGTACCCGTCCATAATTTTAGTACTCATCCCAAAAATCCTGAGTCAAGGGCTTACTTGTGGATTCCCGGGCAGTGTGAACAAGTAAAAGCAATCTTGGTTGCCCAACACAATATGGAGGAAATTTCTATCCTTGAAGATGAGGCTTTCCGACAACGTATGGCTGAGCTTGATGTTGCTCAAATATGGGTATGTCCTTCTTTCAATCATGGATTTGATTTTACGGATGGGGCATGGGAAACTTTGGATGGCCTTTTGGCAGATCTTGCTGAAGAATCTGGATATAAAGAGTTGTCTACAGCTCCTTTAATAGCCATAGGACATTCGGCTGCTGCTAGTTGGCCTTATTATCTTGCTGCCTATAAACCGGAACGTACATTGGCATGCATTTCTGTCAGTGGTCAGTGGCCATATCATCGTGATCGCTGGCTATGTCCGGATATTTGGGGAGAACGTAACATCAATAAAATTCCTTGTCTGGAAACCATGGGAGAATATGAATCAGCACATACATGGAGCAATGAAGGTTTGAAAGAACGTAAGGAGCATCCATTGCTGCCTTTAAGCATGTTGGCCTGTCCTGCTGAAGGACACTTTGCCTATACTCCGGAAAAAGCACAATATATAGCTCTCTATATCAAGAAGGCAATGCATTATGGACACGTAGATCCGACAAAGGAGGGATGGTTGATGGAGCGATGGAAAAAAAATGAAAAGCCTTCATGTATTCCGGCACCGGTAAATCAATTTAAAGGGGATCCTGCACAAGCATTTTGGTTTTTTGATCGTGAGATGATAGAGGCTACTTTGGCGTATCAATCCCGATATTACGATATGAAGCCACAATTGGTAAGTGTGTCTCAAAACGGAAAAACAGTATCCCAACAGAATACTCATTTACAAGTTCACCCGGCTTTTATACCACAGGAAGATGGTATCACATTTCAATTGACCCCTGTTTTTTTGGATACTGTTCCAGGAGAAAGTCCCCGACTTTCCAATTGGACTGATTTGCCTGTTGGGGCATCTATTGGTCATGCTGGAAAAGCTCCGGTCTTGCAGATGATTACCGGCCCAGTTGTTTTAGTTGATTCTGTGACATTTCGAATACAATGGAATCGGGGAACTTTATGGACGGACAAGAAATCGGATATTGTTTTTTCAATAACTCATCCGGGAGATGAAGAATATAAACCGGCTGTTCAGCAAGCTCAGATGATAATTCCGGTTAAAAATACGGAAGGACAGCAGCAATATATTAAGTTTGCAACGTTACCGGACATAAAGCGTGGTACTAAGTACGTTTCTTTATCTGCTGTTTCCAGTTGTGGCTTGCCGGTAGATTTTTATGTGGAATCGGGACCGGCTTATGTGGATGGTAATCGATTGATATTAACTGCTATTCCTCCTAAAACCACCTATCCGGTAAAAGTAACTGTAATAGCATGGCAATACGGAAAAAACTCTGATCCTAAGATAAAGACTGCAGAGCCGGTAAAGCAAACATTTTATATTCGGTAACTTTAAATTTGAATGGAAGAGGCGGATGATAAAATAATTCATTTGGATTGAGTGGAATAGCTTTATGATACGTATTTTTGTGAAAGAGAATGAATAGAATTATGAGAAAGATCGTTTTATGGATATGCTTGCTTGTAACAAGTGTATTATATGCACAGGAAACTTCCTTATCGGTGAAACTGTCACAAGGTCATCCCCGTTATCTGACGGATAGTAATGGCAAAGTTGAAACGCAGAAGTTGATAAAGGAAGAACCGTGGGCACAGGAAGTGTTTGAAAAGTTAAAGCAACGGACTGACCGGTATGCTGACCGAGGGCCTGAATGGCTTACTTCCCGTTTGCAAATGTATTGGAAAACTCATGCAACGGAGGTATATATTAAAGGAGAATATTATGATCATGCAGGAGGAGAGAAGGCGCCGGCTCCTACGGTGATGTATACCGGTGCACGCAGTCATGCAACTAACTATGTACGTCCCAAGCTGGAAGATTTGAAGCCTTATCAGGAAGATGCTCGGGGAATGTATCTGGCAAATGGGACGTTGGAAGGCAGACCGTACGAATGGGTGAATATCAGTAAAACCGGAAATATCATCCAAAGTATTAATGTAGAGATACTGGGTATCGCCCGTGATGCCGCTTTTCTTTGGTGGATGACCGGGGAGAAGAAATATGCTGATTTGGCAGCTTCGGTATTTGACACTTATATGACGGGGATTTATTACCGGAATGTTCCCAAGGATTTGAATCATGGACATCAGCAGACTTTGGTGGGTATGAGCAGTTTTGAAGTCATTCACGAGGATGCTGTGAATGCTTTGGTTCCATTGTATGATTTTTTATATGATTATTTGAAAACCGATAAGGCTGATAAGATGGACATCTATGCCGGAGCATTCAAGAAATGGGCGGATAATATCATTGATAATGGAGTGCCGCATAATAACTGGAATCTGATGCAGGCACGTTATATCATGAGCATCGGCATGATTTTGGAATCTGATGCTTCTTATCCGGATAAAAAGGGAGGCGAGTATTATATTGATTATGTGTTGAATCGTTCTTCCATCCGTCAATGGTCACTGAAACAGCTTGCTGATTATGGTTATGATGCTGAAACCGGTATTTGGGCTGAATGTCCGGGTTATAGTCAGGTAGTTGTCGGGGATTATACGGATATGGTCACTATCTTTGACCGTAATTTGGGTATGGACCTGACCGAGGAGATTCCTGTCATAAAAAAAGCGGTGGCCGCCGACCCGCAATATTTGTTTCCGGATTGTATGACAATGGGTTTTGGCGATACACATCCCGGTAAATTGAATCCTGCTATCTTTGCCCGTATGGTAGCTAATGCCCAGAAACATGGTAAAAAATATCAAGAAAGACAATTTACTGCTATGTTGAAGTTATTTGATCCCGATGCCTCCAAACCGGCGACTGAAAAGAAAAATGTGAGGGTGGCGGTAACTTCTTTTTTCAGTGACAAGCCTTTGGTAATTGATGATAAGATACCTGCCGGTGATATCAATGATTATGTAACTCCTACTTTTTATGCTCCCAATGCCAGTTGGTTGGTGCAACGCAATGGCATGGACAAACGTCATAGTTTGATGATTGCCCAAAATGCCAGTGAAGGGAATCACATGCATGCCAATGGCATCAGCATGGAACTTTATGGAAAAGGATATCGTCTGGCACCGGATGGAGGTATTGGCTTGACCCTTTATTCCGGTTTGGATTATTTGGAGTATTATAGTCAGTTCCCTGCACACAATACGGTTTGTGTAGATGGAATCTCTTCTTATCCGGTTATGAAAAGCAATCATGCTTTCAAATTATTGAACTGCTACCCCGAAGCAGGGATGAAAGTAGATTATCAGCCTGTGAGTTATAGTGAAGTCTTTTTCCGTGAACCTGAATCACAAGCTGATCAAAACCGTATGATGAGTATTGTGACTACAGGAGAAAAGAACGGATATTATGTCGATATTTTCCGTAGCAGGAAAGTGGAGGGAGGAGATAAAATGCATGATTATTTTTATCATAATATGGGACAAACCATGAACTTGACTGCTGCTGATGGGAGTAGCTTGTTTCTTCAACCAACGGAGGAACTGGCTTTTGCTGGGGCACATATATATGCCTATTCTTATTTGTTTGACAAGAAAAGTGCCGAGACCTCCAAAGATATTAAAACAATGTTTACTATACAGATGCCGGATGAGGATAATATCAGTATGAATATGTGGATGAAAGGTGCTCCTGAACGTAAAGTCTTCTCGGCTTTGAGCCCGATGACTGAAGGATTGAGCCGGATTCCGGATATGCCTTATGCTATCAAAGAGCAACCTACGTTGACTTTTGTAGCCCGCCAACAAGGTGAAGCTTGGAATCGTCCGTTTGTAGCTGTTTATGAACCTTCTTCGGTAAAGGAGCCGGGATGTATTTCCTCCGTTACTTTTCCAGAAGTGGAAAGTGGTGTGGCTGGAAGTCATGTCGGAATTTGTATTCAACAAAAAGAGGGGCGTGTGGACCGGATTATTTCTTCGGATGATGCAGGTCATTTGTGTAAAAGTGGAGAAATGACTGTACAAGCTGCTTATGCATTGTGGGGAAATAAACAAGGCGATGATTGTATTTTCTTTTTGGGAGGAGGTACACTATTGAAAACTCCACATGTTGAAATAAGTTCATTGACAGTAACAGATGTGATGTTGGTGTATAAAGAGGGCGTTTGGAAATATGCAGCTTCTGCACCTTGTAAAGTCAGGATGAATGGAAAAGAATATAATTTGTTGCCCGGACATGATTTACGCAAACTTTGATATAAACTTTCTTTTATAAAGTAATCTTTTTAAATCATCATCCTTTCTTTTTCATACAGCAAATAAGAAGTGGATGATGATTTTTTCTTTTTTTGATAGGGAAAATATATTCCCTTTTCACTATATTTGCATTATTTGATAAACACGAGGTTCCAAATATGCACAATGTAATGAAAAACATTTTAAGATTTATATTTATATTGTTTCTTATATTCTTGTCTTTACCCATTTTCTCTCGTTCCTACGCTTTTCGTGGCTTGTCTGTAACTGAGGGATTATCAGATTTAGTGGTAAATGCCATCTATAAAGATTCTTTAGGTTATGTGTGGTTGGGGACCGGCAATTCGTTGGAATGTTTTGATGGAATTCATTTCAAGCATTATCTTATTCCGGGTTCAGATGAAAAATTGAAACGGGTAAATGCCATTGCTGAGATGCCTGGCAATGAATTGTGGATGGGGAATGGTAGTGGATTATGGCGTGTTAGCAAGCAGAAAAATAGTTTGGAGCCCATTGCCCGTGAAACGATAGGATATGCTGTGCGCTCTCTTTTACATGATGGGAAAGGAATACTTTATATCGGAACAGAAAGGGGGCTTTTCATTTATAAAGGAGGTAGCTTGAACCAAATTATGATAGATCCTAATATGTTGTCGGCGGCGAACTCTATTGGTGGCTTGAATTTGGGAGAAGATGGAATACTTTGGATGGCTACGGAGAATGGTCTTTATTCTCTGCGACTTTCAGATAGAAAAATAGAGGCTTATCATAATGTGATGGAAGAGAAGCATGTTTGTTCTTTTAAGAATATAGCTAGGATTGGGAGTATGCTTTATTTAGGAACGATGGGGCAGGGAATCATCAGTTTCGATACACAAACTAAAGAATTTGCTCGTTTTGTTGATGTAGGTTGTAATGTAATTTCTTCTTTATCCGGTGATGGGAAAAGCCTTTTGTATGTGGGAACCGATGGTAACGGAGTTCATTTTGTATCAACGGATAAAAAGAAAGTTGTTCGTTCCATGCGTCATGAAACAGGGAAGGATGAAACTTTGCGTTCTAATTCCGTTTATTCTGTTTTGGTTGATAAAGAAGGTTTGATTTGGGTAGGATTCTATCAGCTGGGGTTGGATTACACATTATATCAGAGTGGGCTGTTCTCCACTTATACGTATGCTCCTTTTTTTGATTCCAGAGATATGCCAGTACGTGCACTTGCTATCAAAGAGAAAGAGAAACTGATTGGATCTCGTGACGGACTTTTTTATATTGACGAAGAAAATCATCGTTATAAAAGTTTCAAGGTTCCACAGTTACGCTCAAATATGATTTTCAGTTGTCTGTATTATCAGAATGAGTATTATATAGGTACATACGGTGGTGGAATGTATGTTTTAAATCCTGCGACTTTGACACTCAGAGATTTTGAACCGGATGGAGGAATGCCTTTTAGTAAGGGACATATTTTTTGTATCAAGCAGGATCGTGAAAAGAATTTGTGGATAGGAACATCTTTAGGAATATTCTGCTATAAAGACGGCAGACAGATAGCTCAT
>OGQP01000807.1_pt1 | contig 20071 bp, 16 predicted proteins | sample 1553251 | NCBI WGS metagenome assembly OGQP01 (sample SAMEA2580016, study PRJEB22360) | human gut metagenome | biome: human gut; feature: human-associated habitat; material: faeces | place: Denmark | collected 2008/2010 | reverse complement strand
CGGCGGCGGCCATGCGCTGCGCCTCGGCGAGGTGTTCGGGTGCGATCACGGGCGACTGGAAACTCTCGCGGTAGTCGCCGCCCTTCTGCACATGGCCGATCGGCGGGCAAAAGAGCGTCGGGCCATCCTTCTGCGTGACGGTCAGCAGCGTGATCTCGCTGTCGAAGGGGATGAACTCCTCGATGATGAGTTCGCGGATGTCGCCGCGGCTGCCGCTGCACCCGTATTCCCAGGCGTGTTCCAGTTCGTCGGGGGTGCGCACCAGCGACTGCCCTTTGCCCGAGGAGGACATCAGCGGCTTGACGACGCACGGGAAACCGATCCGCGCGGCGGCGGCTTTCAGCTCGTCGAACGACCTGGCGTAAAAGTACTGTGCGGTTTTCAGCCCCAACTCTTCGGCGGCCAGGTCGCGGATCGACTTGCGGTTCATCGTGAAGTTGACTGCACGCGCGCTCGGCACGACCTGGATGCCCCGCTCCTCGCAGGCGTAGAGCCGTTCGGTACGGATCGCCTCGATTTCGGGAACGATGATGTCTGGATCATGCTTCGCCACGACGGCTTCCAGTCGGTCGCCGTCGAGCATGTCGAAGACCTCGCAGGCGTCGGCCACCTGCATGGCCGGTGCGCCTGCATACGAGTCGCAGGCCACCACGTACTGTCCCAGCCGCTTGGCGGCGATCACGAACTCCTTGCCCAGTTCTCCGGAGCCCAGTAAGAGAATCTTTTTGGTCATTTCAATCTATGTAAGTTTAAGCGATGTACTGTTTCTCGCGGTTCCATGTCGAGGCGCTGAATCCGATCGACAGGACGCAGGCGCCGATCAGGGCGATGAAGCCGCCGTCCCAGCCGAAATGCTGGAAGATGTAGCCCATGCCGATGTTGGCCAGGAACGCCGAACCGATCAGGTAGCCGAACAGGCCGGTGAAACCGGCGGCCGTGCCGGCGGCCTTCTTCGGCACCAGGTCGAGCGCCGAGACGCCGATGAGCATGACGGGGCCGTAGATCAGGAAGCCGATCGTCCCCATGGCGACGTTGGTCACCAGTTCGGAGCGGCTCTGCCAGTAGACGTAGACGGCCACCATGACCAGCGCCATGTAAATGATCGTGGCCGGGGCGCGGCGTCCCTTGAAGACCTTGTCCGAGAGCCAGCCGCAGAGGATCGTGCCGAAGATGCCGGCGATCTCGAAGATGAAGTACGACCAGCTGCTGCCGTCGAGCGCCATGCCCTTGCCCCCGTCGGCGACGGAGGTCGTCAGATAGGAAGGCGCCCAGTCGAGCACGCCGTAGCGGACGAAGTAGATGAAGGCGTTGGCGAAGGCGATGAGCCACAATAGTTTGTTATTCAATACATTTTCGAATAGAATCTGCCGCACGGTCATCTCCTTCTCGTTCGAGGCGGAGTATTGCTTGGTTTCGTGTTTCCAAATCTCGATGGGCGGGAGGCCGCACGATTGCGGCGTATCGCGCACCATGAGATAGGCGATTACGGCGATCGCCAGCGCGACGAGTGCCGGAACATAGAAAGCGCCGCCCAGCGGGTCTCCGAAAAGCGTGTACCCCAGCGTAATACCGAATGCGGCGAGCGGAGCCATCGCCGCTCCGCCGATGTTGTGCGCCACGTTCCACACCGACATCTTCACGCCGCGTTCCTTGGTGCAGAACCAGTGCGTCATGACACGCCCGCAGGGGGGCCAGCCCATGCCCTGCATCCAGCCGTTGACGAACAGCAGGCAGAACATCGCCATGATGGCGACGGGAATCGAGATCGACCCCCACGGCAGCACGCCCATGAAGATCATGATGAGCGCCGAGGCGATCAATCCCAGCGGGATGAAGACGCGGGCGTTGCTGCGGTCGGAGACCGTGCCCATGACGAATTTGCTGATACCGTAAGCGATCGACACGGCCGAGAGCGCCCAGCCCAGGTCGGCCTTGTCGTAGCCCATGGATTCGAGCGCCGGCATGGCGATCGAGAAGTTCTTGCGTACGAGGTAGTAGCCGGCATAGCCGATGAAGATACCCCAGAATACCTGACGGCGCAGGCGGGAGTACTCTTTGTCGACCTTTTCGGCGGGCAGTTCGGGTTTGTGTGCTGCCGGTTGTAGAAATTTCCACATAATGACGTAGTATTTAGGTTTGTTTTCAACGGACATTTTCTCGCCCCGGCATAACCCGAACGAGTTCGGTGCTGCACTCGGCTTAACGAAAACACGCTTCGTTTGGCGGCGGTTGTGCGATACGAAACACAAAGATACGAATAAGTGAGGGTAATGTCAAATTTATTTGAACATTGCCGAGCAGGAGTATCTAAGACGGAGTCAAAGATAGGGAAAGTCGAGTGCAGAAGCAACCTTTTTGATTATGCCGGGACGAAGGGAAGCATTTCTTACGAAAAATCTCCTCGCGGCGGCGGTTTTCGGTTGAATTTCTTTCGTCTATTCCTCGCCTCGGCATAGTCCGAACTTCGTTCGACTCTGCACTCGGCTTAACGAAATGGTTCGCGGAGGCGTGATTCGCCGGTTCCGCTCCGGTCGCGGCATGGGCTTTGCGGCGTTTGCGACGGGCGAAACGACTGTGAAATAAGTTTGTTAGTTCGGGAAAAAGTCCTACCTTTGTGATCCGTAGGCGGAGCGTTCCGTGGCGCGCTTTGAAAAAGCGCGTGAAAGAAGTATGACGCCGTCCGCTTCCGGAGCGGCAGGGATGCCGTACTCCGGCGAATGTATTTAAGTTAAGTTGCAAACGACAGCGAAACCGATTCATATTCATGTTTTTCTCTTTGGTTAAAAGGCTGCATCTGGACGGCAGTTATATCCGGTCGTGGTTGATTTTGGCCATTGATCTCGCGGTATCCGCCACGGCGACGTTGGTCGCTTTTCTGGGTATCGATTATTTCGTCAGGAATTCCGGCTTTTCCCTGCTTCATTATCTGTTTTTGCTGGTGTCGGCGTTCTTTTGCAGCGCCGTCGCATTCTATATTTTCCGTACCTACCGTACCGTCATCCGCCATTCGTCGCTGCGCGAAGTATGGAAGCTCGGGGCCGCTACCCTGCTCAAAGAGCTGCTGATGCTCCTCATACTATGGTTCTGGCCCGACGGGATGACCTTCAAGGCGATCGGCCTCTGCGTGGTGCTGGATCTGTTCGTGACGGTTTGTATGCTCATTACGGTGCGCGTGCTGATGATTCTGCTTTACGATGCGATCATCCTCTCGCACATCCGGCGGACGAACCGTATCCGCACGCTGGTATACGGTGTCGAGTCGAAGGAGGTGGCGCTCGTCATGCGGTTGCAGAACTCGCCGCATTACGACATGTGCGGATTCATCACCTACGGCCGCCGGCTCAAATATTACGAGATCGCCGAACGGCCGGTTTATTATTTCGAGACGGAGGAGAATATCGAATACGTGCTCGACAAGTTCGGAATCGAAGCCATTCTTTTCGGCAACTACGCCAATGCGAAGGCCGAGTCAGACCGCCTGATCAAATATTGCGTGACGCACGGCGTCAAGGTGTTGATCGCCCCGCCGATCGACGAGATCGTCGACGGGAAACTGGCGCATCAGGGCGGTATCCGCGACATCAAGATCGAAGACCTGCTGGGACGCGAGGAGATAAAGATTTCGCTGGGCGAGATTATGGACAATTTCCGCGACAAAACCGTGCTGGTGACGGGTGCTGCCGGTTCGATCGGATCGGAGCTGTGCCGCCAATTGGCGACGTTCGGCATCCGGCAGCTGATCCTGTTCGACAACGCCGAGACGCCGATGCACGAGATACGCCTCGAAATGGAGGATCGTTTTCCCGATCTGAAATTCGTCCCCGTGATCGGCGACGTGCGGATTCCGAAACGGCTGGATTTCGTCTTCCGTACCTATCGGCCCCAGGTGGTATTCCATGCCGCGGCCTACAAGCACGTGCCGCTCATGGAGGAGAATCCCTGCGAAGCGGTGCTGGTCAACGTCGTCGGATCGCGCAACGTGGCGGACCGTTGCATTCGCTACGGCGTGGAGAAGATGGTGATGATTTCGACGGACAAGGCCGTGAATCCGACCAACGTCATGGGCTGTACCAAACGGTTGGCCGAAATCTATGTACAGAGTCTCGGACAGGCGATCGTAAGCGGGCGGATCGAAGGGCGCACGCAGTTCATCACCACCCGCTTCGGCAACGTGCTGGGGTCGAACGGGTCGGTCATCCCGCGTTTCCGCGAGCAGATCGAACACGGCGGCCCCGTGACGGTGACGCATCCCGAGATCCGGCGCTACTTCATGACGATTCCCGAGGCGTGCCGGCTGGTGATGGAGGCCGCGACGATCGGCCGCGGCAATACGATCTTCGTCTTCGATATGGGCGAGTGCGTCAAGATCGCCGAACTGGCCCGGCGGATGATTGCACTGGCGGGTTTCCGGGTCGATCAGGACATCCGGATCGTCTACACGGGACTGCGTCCGGGCGAGAAACTCTACGAAGAGGTGCTGAGCAATACGGAAAATACCCTGCCGACCGCACACGAGAAGATCCGCATCGCCAAGGTGCGCGAATACGATTACGAGGAGGCGTGCCGCGACGTCGAGGAGCTGGAACGGCTGGCGCGCGAGTTCGATATTCCGAACGTCGTGCGGCTGATGAAACGCATCGTTCCGGAGTATCATTCGCAGAACTCCCGCTTCGAGGTATACGACCGGGAACTGGAAGAGGAGAGAACAGCTTGACAGAGACGTAAAACCCATACCTGAATGAAAGGAATCGTATTGGCGGGAGGATCGGGCACCCGATTGTATCCCATTACCAAAGGAGTCAGCAAACAACTGCTGCCGATCTACGACAAACCGATGGTCTACTACCCTATTTCGGTGCTGATGCTGGCCGGAATCAGGGATATTCTGGTGATCTCCACCCCGCAGGATCTGCCGGGATTCCGGCGGTTGCTGGGCGACGGTTCGGACTACGGCATCCGTTTGGAATATGCCGAACAACCCTCGCCCGACGGGCTGGCGCAGGCGTTCCTGATCGGTGAACGATTCATCGGCGACGATACGGCCTGTCTGGTGCTGGGAGACAATATCTTCTACGGCGCGGGCTTCTCCGAAATGCTCCGCGAGGCTGTCCGCACCGCCGAAGGGGGGAAGGCTACGGTGTTCGGATATTGGGTGAAAGACCCCGAGCGTTACGGCGTGGCCGAATTCGACAGGGAGGGCAATTGCCTGTCGATCGAGGAGAAGCCCAAGGAGCCGAAATCGAACTATGCTGTCGTGGGGCTCTATTTCTATCCGAACAAGGTGGTCGACGTCGCCAAGCGGATCAAGCCGTCGGCGCGCGGTGAGTTGGAAATCACTACCGTTAACCAGGAGTTCCTGCAAGCCGGCGAGTTGAAAGTGCAGACGCTTTCGCAGGGCTTCGCATGGCTCGATACGGGGACGCACGACTCGCTGGCCGAGGCGTCGATCTTTGTGGAGGTCATCGAGAAGCGGCAGGGGTTGAAGATCGCCTGCCTGGAAGATATCGCCTTCCGCCAGGGGTGGATCACGGCCGAAAAGATGCGCGAGCTGGCGCAGCCCATGGCGAAAAACCCCTACGGGCAGTATCTTCTGAAACAGTTGGAACAGATAGACCATTGAACCGGATGCGGCCCTTGCGGCCGTATCGTCAGTTTAGATAGAACGTGAAAGTCATTCAAACAGAGATCGAAGGAGTGGTGATTATCGAGCCGGACGTATTCGGCGATGATCGGGGTTACTTTTTCGAAAGTTACAATCAGGCGCGCTTCGACGCCGCCGTGCGTCCCGTGTGTTTCGTACAGGACAACGAATCGAAATCGAAATTCGGCGTGTTGCGGGGGCTGCACTTCCAGTGCGGCCGCGCCGCTCAGTCGAAACTGGTGCGCGTGGTGAAGGGAAAGGTGCTGGACGTGGCGGTCGACATCCGCCGCGGCTCGCCCACCTTCGGCCGTCATGTCGCCGTGGAGCTGACGGCAGAGAACAAACGTCAGTTCTTCGTTCCGCGCGGGTTCGCCCACGGTTTTTCGGTGCTGAGCGACGAGGCGGTATTCCAATACAAATGCGACAACCTCTATGCTCCCGAAAGCGAGGGGGCGATCGCTTGGAACGACCCCGCGATCGGGATCGACTGGCGGCTGCGCCCCGAGGAGGTGATTCTCTCGCCGAAGGACAGCTGTCACCCGACGCTGGCCGAGTGCAAAGAGTTGTTCGATTATAATACGGACTATTATGCGTAGGATTCTCGTAACGGGTGCCAACGGACAGTTGGGGAACGCCATGCGGCTGTTGGGAGCGACGTCGCGGAACGAATATCGTTTTACGGATGTGGCGGAGCTGGATATTACCGACGAGGAAGCCGTCCGGCGGGCGGTGTGCGACGGGCGGATCGACGTGATCGTCAACTGCGCCGCCTACACCAACGTCGACCGGGCCGAGGAGGACGAGGCGACAGCCGATCGAATCAACCGGCTGGCGGTGGGTAATCTGGCACGTGCGGCTGCGGCTGCGGACGCCACGCTGATCCACGTTTCGACCGACTACGTCTTTTCGGGCGACGCCAACCGGCCCTACGACGAGACGTGCGAAACGCACCCGCTCGGCGTTTACGGCCGGACGAAGCTGGCGGGTGAAGCGGAGGTCGAACAAAACGGATGTAAATCGCTTATTATCAGAACAGCATGGCTTTATTCGGAGTTCGGACACAACTTTCTCAAAACGATGCTGCGCCTTACGGCCGAACGCGACCGTCTGACGGTGGTGTTCGATCAGGCGGGGACGCCGACCTATGCCGGCGATCTGGCGCGGACGATCTTCGACATCGTCGAGAGCGGGGCCTATGCCGGCCGCGAAGGTATCTACCACTTTTCGAACGAGGGGGTCTGCTCGTGGTACGACTTCGCCCACGCCATTGCCGCCGAGGCGGGCCACACGCAATGCACGATCGAACCCTGCCACTCGTCGGAATATCCGTCGAAAGTCGAGCGCCCGGCCTATTCGGTGCTGGACAAGAGCAAGATCAAGGCGACGTTCGGGGTGAAGATCCCCCACTGGACGGAGTCGCTCAAAGTATGTATGAAAAACCTTAAAAACTTATAGATCATGAAAGTAGTTATGATGAGCCTGCTGATGCTGTTGCTGGCAGGCGGCAATGCCGAAGCCAAGAAGTACAAACCTGCGCCCCGCACGGCCAAGAACATCGTGATCGCGCACCGCGGATACTGGAATACGCCGGGGGCGTTCGAAAACTCGATCAAGGCGATCGACAACGCCATGAATTTCGGTATCTACGGCAGCGAGTTCGACATCAACTTTACGGCCGACGATTCGATCGTGGTGGTACACGGTTCGAAGCATCCCGTGGTGAAGGATCTCGTCATCCAGGAATCGACCTTCGACAAGGTGCGCAATACGCTGCTGGGCAACGGCGAGAAGGTGCCGACGCTGCGCGAATATCTGCTTGCAGGAAAGAGCGATCCGTCGACGCAGCTGATTTTGGAGATCAAGAAACATCCCACGCCCGAACGCGAAAACGAGATCGTGGCCAAGACGATGGCAATGGTCGAGGAGCTGGGGCTGGAAAAACGCGTGGAGTACATCTCGTTCAGCTGGAACATCTGCGAGCAGATACGCAAGGCCGACCGCAAGGCCGTAGTCTACTACCTCAACGGAGAAAAGTCGCCCGCCGAGTTGAAGAAGGCCGGCATGAACGGATTGGATTACAGCCTGAAAGTCATCAAAAAGCACCCCGAATGGGTGAAGCAGGCGCACGACCTCGGGTTGAAGGTCAACGTCTGGACCGTCAACAAGGAGGAGGATATGCAGGCGATGCTCGACCTAGGCGTGGATTTCATTACGACGAACAATCCCGTCGAGCTGAAAGCGCTGATCGGCAAGTAAACGGAGTGCTATTTCGCCCGGAGAGATTTCCCGCCGATGGGGAATCTCTTCGGGCGGACTCGTACAAAACAGGATTTTTATGTCACGGAACATTTTGATAACGGGCGGCGCCGGTTTTATCGGGAGCCATGTTGTGCGGCTTTTCGTCACCAAATACCCCGACTACCGCATCGTCAATCTCGACAAGTTGACTTATGCGGGGAATCTGGCCAACCTGAAAGACATTGAGCAGGCCGAGAACTACCGTTTCGAGCGGTGCGACATCTGCGATTACGAGCAGGTGCTCGCCATTTTCCGCAAGTACCGGATCGACGGTGTGATCCATCTGGCCGCCGAGTCGCACGTCGACCGTTCGATCAAGGATCCCTTTACCTTCGCGCGCACCAACGTCATGGGTACGCTCTCGCTGTTGCAGGCGGCCCGGGTCTGCTGGGACGGCGATTGGGCGGGGAAACTCTTCTACCATATCTCGACCGACGAGGTTTACGGAGCCTTGCAGTTCGACGGCACGCTCTTTACGGAGACGACCAAATACGATCCGCATTCGCCCTACTCGGCATCGAAAGCCTCGTCCGACCATTTCGTGCGGGCGTTCCACGATACCTACGGAATGCCGACGCTGGTGACGAACTGTTCCAACAACTACGGGCCCTACCAGTTCCCCGAAAAACTGATTCCGCTGTTCATCAACAATATCCGCCACGGAAAGCCGCTACCCGTATACGGCAGGGGTGAAAACGTCCGCGACTGGCTTTACGTGGTCGACCACGCACGTGCCATCGATACGATTTTCCATCGCGGAAAGGTCGGCGACACCTATAATATCGGAGGGTTCAACGAGTGGCGCAACATCGACCTGATCCGCGTGGTGATCCGCACGGTCGACCGGCTGCTGGGGCGTTCGGAAGGTGCGTCGGAGCATTTGATTACCTACGTGACCGACCGCGCGGGACACGATCTGCGCTATGCGATCGACTCGCGCAAGTTGAAGGATGAATTGGGCTGGGAACCCTCGCTGCAATTCGAGGAGGGAATCGAGAAGACGGTACGCTGGTATCTCGACAACCAGGAGTGGATGGACAACATCACCTCCGGCGAGTACGAAAAATACTATGAGGAGATGTACCGCAACCGTTGACGCCGGATTTCGGTGAGGTTGCGGCCGGAAAGCCGTATCGGAGGGGCTGCCTGCAAATCGTCGGGCAGCCCCGACCCGTTGTACGGGGAGACTGCGATTTTTCGTTTGGAAGCAGCCTTTTCGTTCTGGGCCGTATTGCGGGGATACGTGCTGCCCCCCCCCTCCTTGGGGGAGAAGGCGGACCCGGATTTCTGTTGCGGGTGCGGGGCTTCGTTTTGCCGAACCGTCGCAGTCCGGACGGCGGTTGTGCTGCAAGGCATCTTGTCCGAATGCTTCTCTGCATTCCTATCCCGACGATGTTTCGAGGCGGCGGTTCGATGCGTTGTGCGATGCCGGCAGGCAAGCCCCACTCCGCGGCGGAGTGCCGCTCGCCGAAGTTCGTACAGTTCCGCCGCCGATGGACGCTGTCGTCTTCGGAGCGTCCGTTAAAATATATTAAGGGGTATTTGGGATAGAAATATATTATCCGGCGGAGACTGAAAATTCGCCCGCATCCGGTTCGATCCGGCTCGATTTCTCGATTGCAGCGGGTACGAAAAATTGCCGCGTTGTATCGATGCGGCGAAGAGTATCGTTTATTTTGCATATATTTTCCACTGGAAATTTGTTTTGTTGGAAAATTGTTGTATCTTTGCAGTGGAAAGGAGGAGAGATGCACCTTCAAGAACGGGAGGTACGAGTTTGCACTCTCTTTGCAACGAATCGGCAGGGATCGTCTGCAAAGAGGACGATCTCCGCGAATCGATAAAAAATGAAAAGTATGTTGAAAGCAATGAGTTTGGTGGCCACACTGACCCTTATGGCGGGTGCGGCGCATGCAGAGAAACCGAGAGAACAATCAAAATCGAAAAAAGTTATGGTACAGGAATTAACGCTGGATCAGTTCCAGCAAAAAGTCTACAATCTGTCCGACGCCAATGCGTCGTCGTCGCTGACGTATCTGGGCGACAAACCCGCGATCGTCGATTTCTACGCATCGTGGTGCGGCCCCTGCCGCATGGTGGCTCCGATTCTCGAAGAGCTTGCCGGTGAGTACGAAGGCAAGATCGTCGTCTATAAGGTCAATACCGAGAAGGAGCCCGACCTGGCGGCGGCATTCGGCATCCGCAGCATCCCGTCGATTCTCTTCATTCCGATGAGCGGCAAACCGCAGATGTTGCAGGGCGCGATGCCCAAGGATGCGTTCAAAAAGGCGATCGAGGAGTATCTGTTGAAATAGTCCGATGAATACGCTCTGCCGCATACGCGAAGTGTCGCGCGCGATCGCCGAGTTCGAACAGTGTTTCGAGCGGGAATATCGCCTGTCGATGAACGAGGGAGTGTTGCTCTGCTGCCTCGCACGGCATGGGGAACTCTCGTCGGGCGAGATTGCGGAGATGCTCCGGCTGACCTGTTCGAATACGTCGAAGGTGATCCGGTCGGTGGAGGGCAAGGGATTCGTGATACGAAAATTGGGCGAAGAGGACAAACGCCAGATGTACTTTTCGCTGACCGAAGCGGGCCGTGCGGAGCTCGAAAGGCTGCAACCGTGCCGTGTCGCGCTGCCGGAGCTGCTGGCGCGGTTCCTGACCGAGGAATAAACGCAAGGAGAGGGTCGGATTGAAATTCCGACCCTCTCTTCTTTTCGGAACCTGCGTTTCCGTGCAGAAACGTTCCGGCGGAGTGCAGTCCGTATCGTCGGGATGCGCGAGTTGCGTTTCGGGACATTGTGTGAAATGCTTCTCCGGAAACGCATCCCGATTTTCGTCGTGTCATTCGCCGTTCGCGGCAGCGTCAGGGGGCTACCCTCTCCATGCTGCGATTTTCCTGCCGGCATCGCCAGCGATGTCGAAATGGAGGCATCGGATAGGAGAGATATTTTTTCGAGAAGCATGTTCCCTGATCCGACGTGCAGCGGGGCGTTATTTCTGCTTTATCCGTTTTTTGCGCTGGTGTTCCAGACGTGCCTGATACCGTGCTTTCTGACGGTTGCGATACTCGGCGAGCAACGTCGGGAAGTTTTCGGCCTCTTTGAGTTTCACCAGACTGCGGAACGTATTTTCGCAGACGGCGAATTTCTTCAATATTTCATTGTAATAGATGCTTGTCTGCGAGGTGTCCCCTCTTTTCAGAATCGGGTTGGCGACCTTTTGGATTTCATAGGCGAGCCCGAGGCGCCTGAGCTGTCTCGCGATTAAATTATCTTTCATATAACTTTGATTTTAAATATATATCAAAAATCGCAAAACAAAAATTGCGCGTCAATCAAAATACCAAATCTTGGTGCAGGAAATTTTGTTTGTCGGCGGCGTCACCTCTTGCAATTTTGTATTGTATAAAATCATTGAAGGCCGTCGTCTGCCGCGGAGAATGAAGGGGTTGGGCGAAAGTATTCGGCAGAGAGGAAATTTACGGGTGGATTCGGGTATACGGATATTACGGTCTCCGACGGAAATATTCGAGGGGGAACGGAACCGCCGATGCATGCATCCGTCAGCATGCATACGGCGTGGGCCTTGCGGATGGTTTCCGCACTGACCTCGCACACGCTCCGGCGTTACACCTCGCCCTCGTTCGTCAAGCCGGCGACGGTCGACGCCACCTCTTCCGCCGGAACATTCGGATCGGCGCGATGCTGGTAGGACGTGGAGCCGTACATGGCTTGTCGTTTTTCGTGAAAAAGATCTATAAACGAAAAAAATCGTCGGAAAGCAAGGATTTGCCTGACTTTTTCACATCGTTCGAATGCCGTTGTCGGGCATTCGCTGTGTATTTATTTTTTATACGAAAATAGTTTATATTATGGGAACAAGCATCAATGTCGGGAAAAGAGGCCTCTTGGCGATATTCACCTGTATTTTAGCCTCTGCATCGTTGTCGGTCTCTTGTAGCAAAGACGACACGGAGAAAACTCTTTCCGAAGAGACGGCCTCACTGACCGTTACGCTGAACGGTCAGGCGCCCCGCACCAAAGCCGTCGTTCCGCCGGAAGATGCGGATGAGCTGGAAAAGGCCGAAAATACGGTCAAGAATGCGACGGTATTCGTGTTTAACGCCAACGGTACGCTGGACAAGCGGCAAACGCTCGCCGCACCGAGTCTCTCCGCGACGATCTCCGGATTGCTCGCCGGGGAGAAGAGAGTCGTGGTAGTGGCGAACGTTCCTTCCTCCGTCACCTTTCCGGACGGCATCAATTACAGTTGGTTCGCCGATGCGGGCAATGTGATCGATCTGGACACCCAATCTCCGGAAACGAACGGACTTTTCATGAGTGGAGAGGATATGGTAACGCTCACGGCCAATTCCACCGCAACGAAAACCATATCCATCAGCCGTATCGCCGCAAAAATCAAATTGGGGACGGTTACGATTTCTCCGGATCCCGGGCACGACCCGGATAAATTCGTGCTGAACAAGGTGATCGTCATGAAAACTCGCGGTTCAGCCATGATGGGACTTCCTTCGGCGGCTTACACTCCGAATGTGTTTTACGGGGGAATGGCGGGAGATAAAAGTACCGTAAAGGCTTATCTGTCGGAGACCATATCGACGAGCGACTATTCCAACCGTTATTTCTATGTCTTGCCCAGCGACAATGACGACGGTAATACCACGCTCATAACGCTCGCGGGTACCTATGACGGGCAGCCCGCCTATTTCCCGTTCCGCATCAACGACAAGGCGGGAACAGGCGAAGCATCCAGCGACGGAACTTTCATTCGCCGCAACTATGTCTATACGGTCAACGTGAAACTCAAACGTCTGGGAGGCGGTAGCTCCAATCCGGAAGTCCCGGCCGATCCGGCGTCGCTCGATATTACCGTCGAGCCGCAGGACTGGACTGCGGAACTCGTCCAGGACGTAGAGTGGTAGCAGGAAATGGATGATTCCGTCCCGAAGAGTATCTTTCTTCGGGACGGGGTCAGATCGTTTGAACGACACGGTGGTGAATACGGTTCGACATCTGTTCCGCAGAGGATGGCCGCGGGGCTTTTTCCTGTCCGGTATGCTCCTTCCGCTGCTTTTCGGTTGCATCCGTGAGGATCGGAGCGACTGTTTTCCGGTAGCGGAAACGAGATTTGTCGTGTTAAAGATCGTGGATGAAGCGACGGGACAGGACATCACGCAGACGGGAGAGGCCGGCAGTGCCGTATTGTACCTGTTTTCGCAGGGCGGCCGTTTCGTCGATCGAATCTCCGTAACCCGAGAGCGGATCATGAAGCGTGCGCCGATTCCGTTACCCGACGGTACGCCCGGCCGTTGCCGTGCCGTTGTCTGGGCCAATGCCGGAACGGGCCAGCGGTTCCATTCTCCCGCGGCAGGAAGCCGGATCGAAGACCGGGCCGTTTCGCTGATAGAAGAGGACGATACGTTTCATCATACGCCGGACGATCTGTTTTTCGGGCGGGCCCGACTCGGCCCGACAGGGGAAGCCGCCTCCGAAGAGATCACGTTGATCCGTAAGAATGCGAGGATACATATCACCGCCAGGGGATTGGACCGGAACACTCCCGAAGACCTCTATTATTTCACGGTTGAAATACCCGACGACGGTTATGATTTTGCGGGGAATCCGATCTCCGGAACGGCCCATGTACGCAGAACGGGCACGTTCCGCGACAACGGGGATTTCTCGACCGACGGAACGTTCAATCTGGTTCATACCGATGAGGCCGATTCGCAGGCGGACGAGGTGATCGTGAATCTGTATGAACGGATGTCCGCCCGTTCGGCGGATCGTCTGCTCGCTTCGGTGACAGAGGTCGATGGCGACCGGATTTCATTGCCGGCGGGCCGTACCCTCAATTTATTGATTGAGCTGAATGAAGGCGGCGGGCTCTCCATTCGCATGGAGATTACCCCTTGGAATGAAATATACCAATGGGATATTTGGTAATCACAAACGGACGAACGATGAACGAACATGGAAATAATGACGGGAATCGCCCGATCTCCGGAAGGCGGAGAACTCGTTGTCGGTTGCAGGGGATCGCACTGTCGGTACTTTGCCTGTTCTTCGCGGCCTGTGCGCAGACGTTTCCGGATGGAGATGTGTTGGAACGTTATCCGGACGGCGGAGTACCGATACGCCTGACGGTTAGTTTGCCGCAATCGGCCTTCCCCGAGAAGCGCACGAAAGTCGAAAAGGCATCCGACGAGACGGAAAACCGGATCGAGGAGATGAGGATACTCGTATTCGAACGGAACGAAAGCGGATATGCGTATCGCTATATGGTGGAAGCGGAACAACTCCAATCGAGCGGCACCGGCGTTCTGTTTCAAGCCAAACTCCTCAGTACACCCAATCCGGTCAAACTGATGCTGGTCGGCAATTACGGCGATGCGTTTGCCGTTTACGCGCCTTCGCCGGGCGATTCGGAAGCCGATGTCAAAGCCGGAACGGGATGTTCGTTCGGAGAATCCCTACGGAGTCTGCCCATGTACGGTCAGATCGTCATTCCGTCCGGACTGGAAGTTGACAGGGAGAACCGTTACAGTGTCAAGATGCTGCGTGCGGCAGCCCGGGTCGATGTGGAGAAGGACTTGGCGGCGGATTCGCGGCCGGTACGGATCGAGAGCGTCCGCGTATACCGCGCGAACGACAAAATCCAAATCGCACCCGACGAAGCCGTCGATGAGGAATCCCCTCGGGTTGCTGCGCCGTCGGTATTTGCAGGAGCCGTAAAGTCGCAGACTCCGATCGTAACGACGGCGGGCGAACCAGATCCCGTTTCGATTGCCGGGATCTATCTTCCCGAAGCCGACGGAGAGACCGATCCGTCGGCTCAGCTGACCGAGGCGACCTGCATCGTTGTGGGCGGGTATTACGACGGAGGGTCCTCCCCTACTTATTACCGGATAGATTTCAATCCTGGCCTCGAAGGACATCCGTTCGGTCAGATATTGAGGAATTACCGGTACGTTTTCCGAATCAGGAAGGTGACCGGCCCCGGTTGGAGCGATCCTGCGCTGGCGGCCGTGAATCGTGCGGCGAGCATCGTCGCTGAGATACGTCCGTGGGAGAATTTTACGACCGAGATGTATTTCGAGGGAGACAACTATTTCGGCTTGTCGTCCCGCAACGTGACGCTGGGCTATCAGGCGGGAAGAGTCGATACCGTGGATGTTCAGACGACGGTACCCTATGCGATCCAATGGCTGGATACTTCCGGCACTCCTGTCGGTAGCGCAGTATCCGGTGTCGGCGCTTCACTGCCGGATAACGGCGGTTTTACGGTCGCGATCGCTCGGAATTCCGATGATGCCGAGACCGTCACGCGGCTGATCTTTACCACGACAGGGGACAATCGTACGCAGAGCGAGGCGACGGCCGGATTGAGGATAACGGCCGGCCGCTGGACTTTGGATGTTTCGGTAAAGCAGGAGAGTCCGGAAAAATACCGCAAGCGTTTCATTCGGGTGTTATCTGTCACGGAGGTAGGGTCGTTCGGGACGAACAATCCCGCTGCGGCGAGCGGACAGCCGCTGCGTAGGATATTGGACAATGCGAAGAACTTTTCTCCTTCCGGTACGGTGATCGTCGGGGGATTCTCCTTCACGGAGGCATCCCGTGCGGAGATACAGGCTACGAGTATGGGTTCCGGCTCCGATATATTCCAGAACGTGAAGAATACGATCAATACTCAGGACGTCATCTATCTGACCTACAATAGCCCGATCTCGGACGAACTGGCCAAGGTCGTACTTTCATGGTTGCGAAGCAGTCCGAATCGGGTATTGATCGTCGGTACCGACACCGACGCGACCAATGCCAATCTACGCAGCTACCTGACTGCGGACGGGACGTGGAAGTACTATAACCAGAGTCCGGCCGTCGGGGGTAAGTTCAAGCGGGCGGCGCAGACGGACGGCAATAGACGGTTCTTCACTTCGCCCTTCGGTACGGTAGCCGAGAATGCGCCGATCGCGCGAGCCGACGATTATGCGGGCTATTGTTTGAATTATCCGGCGGGGGTGACTCCGTTGGTGGTCAGCGATGCGGTCGGCTATGAAAAGGCGATGATCGTCGGGGTCAACCGTCAGGATCGCATCGTATATCATGGCGACGCCAATTTGAATCAGAACGGACGATTGAGTTCTCAGGCCAATGCGAATGGATCTGTAACGTCGGATTTCGACCGGTTGACTGCCAACTTGTGGGCCTGGATCGTGGAGCAGGTATGCGAGCAGGAATGAGTGTTCACGGCGGCTGCGGCCGTTCGCCGTATGTAAACTGGGAGATAAAAAACGAAAGGATGAAGAGGTATATATTCTGTATTTCGCTGTGTTTGGGAGTCGTATCGGGAGGCAGGGCCGCTGCCCAGGAACCACCGGCCGAACCGGAGGCGGCTCTTCCCCTGCTGGAAGTCAAGACGAATGCGCTTTATTGGACTACCGCGTCCCTCAATGCAGGTTTTGAGGTGGGGTTGACTCCGAGGATTACGTTCGAGATCGATGCGGGATATAATCCCTGGACATTCAGCGACAATCGGAAATTCAAATTCTGGATGATACAACCCGAAATCCGGCATTGGTTCCGCAACCGTTTCGAAGGGCATTTTCTGGGCGTACATCTTCTGTATGCCGATTTCAATGTCGGAGGCATGAAGTTTCTGGGCATGAGCGACCGGAGATACCAGGGGGCCCTGTATGGGGCGGGTGTGGCATACGGGTACAGATGGCCCCTCGGAAAAAATTGGAGCGTCGAGGCTACGGCAGCTTTGGGCTATCTTCGTTCGGATTACGACCGCTACGTTTGGAAGAAATGCGGACGTCACCTCGGTCGGGGGCATAAGAACTACTTCGGACCGACGAAGGTAGGCGTGTCGTTCGGTTTTACGATCAGGTAACTCCGTCCGGCGACGTCGCGGAAGAAAGAGATCGGTGGACGGACGGAGTGATTCCGACGGCCCTTCCGAATGGCTTTGCATTGAATGTGCCGTACGCCTTTCCATACGCCATATTCCGAACTGAAAAAGAGAGGAGGACTTATCCGTCCTCCTCTTCTTTTATCGTCGCGCTTCGACGAAATTCGCATCGGGCAGTCGATCCCGTTTCGGGCGAGCCAGCCCCAAAAATACAGATTCCCGGCCGGAATGTTTTCCCTGTCGGTCGATAATCCGTAAAAGCATTCCGCGAAAATGAAAAAACGATATATCGTCAGTTGCCGGCGGCCTGTTCGGACGGCAGGAAGGAACCGGTCAAAAACAGCCAATATCCTACGGGACGGCACTGTATGAGACCCTATATAGCGATGGGAAAAAGGGCAGTCCGAATAGACCACAGGTAATATGCGTTTTTTTACATTTTGCGGCGTTGCGCTTGAAAACACAAAACCCTGCAAATTAATATTTTGCAGGATTTTGCACTTTTTGTTTCCGGTACTTTGGTGGAGATGGCGGGAGTCGAACCCGCGTCCAAACAAGGAACCCAACTGCTTTCTACACGTTTAGCCGACCGTTTCGTCCTTCTACTTGAGCCCGGCAGGCGGCGGCCTAACCCAAGTCCCAGCCTCTTTGTTTCGCACGGCGCCCGAGGCGTTGCACCGTACTATCTCTAAATGAACGATACCCCGTATGAAGAGCGGTTAAAGAGCGGAACTACCCTTCGGGATACTCGTCGCCGAACCTCCTTGGGCCCGGCGATTAAGCCAATTTTCTCTGAAAATTAGGCAGCGAGTGCATAGCTGTTGTTGCCATTTGTACGTTGAGCGTCGGGATTTACGAGCTGCCGCACAGCGCTCGACGTGCTTACAATCGAACTCTACCTGCTGTCAAAACCGGTCATCCCCTCTTCTCGGACGGGACTTTCGCGGGAAAGTTCCATTGAAATACAATGCAAAGATAATACAAATCGGGGACAAAAGCAAATTTATCCGCATTATCGCCGAATGCATGCTGGCCGGCACGCGGAACGAAGGCGGCGCTTTTTTTGCGGAGAAACATCCCCGATCCCGCGAAAAAACATTATCTTTGACCTTGTTTTAACTAAGGAAGCTGTTTATGAGCGGAAAACGCGTTATCGAGTTGCGGGACGTCGCGATCTATCATGCCGAAAATCCGTTTGGCAGGCAGTCGGCCGAACGCCTGGTGCGCTCGGGCGAGCTGGTACTTTCGGAGGTCGACTTCTCGGTCGAAGAGGGCGAGTTCGTCTATCTGATCGGCCGCGTGGGGAGCGGAAAGAGTACCTTGCTGAAAACATTGTATGCGGATGTCCAGCTCTTGGTCGGCGAAGGGTGCGTCGTGGGTTTCGATCTGCGGAAACTGCGCCGCCGGCAGATACCCTATCTGCGCCGGAAGATCGGCATCGTCTTCCAGGACTATCAGTTGTTGACCGACCGCAACGTGTTCCAGAACCTCTACTACGTGATGCGGGCCACAGGCTGGCGAGCCGAAGCGGAAATCCGACGCCGTATCGACGAAGTATTGCAACTGGTCGGGCTGGAAGCCAAGCACTACAAGATGCCGTTCGAACTTTCGGGCGGAGAGCAGCAACGCCTGGTGATCGCCCGCGCCCTGCTCAACAAGCCCCGCCTGCTGCTGGCCGACGAACCGACGGGAAACCTCGATCCCGTGACGGCCGACGGGATCATGCGGTTGTTCCTCACGATCGCCCGGAGCGGTTGTGCGGTGGTGATGTCGACGCACAACACGAATCTCATCGAGGAGTATCCGGCCCGCACGCTCGTCTTCGAAAAAGGACGCGTCAAGGAGGTCGACATGCAGGCGCTTCTGGGGCGGATTTGACCCTGCGAAAAGCCTGCAGATCTTGTCCGGAGGCTTGCAGGTATCGCAAAAAAATCGTATATTTGTACGTTAATTTAACAATATAGGAATGAGTGAAGAAGTGAACAGACCGGAAAAGGAGTATTCCGCGTCGAGCATCCAGGTGCTGGAAGGGCTGGAGGCCGTGCGCAAGCGTCCGGCCATGTACATCGGCGACATCGGCGAGAAGGGACTCCATCACCTGGTATACGAGGTGGTCGACAACTCGATCGACGAGGCGTTGGCCGGCTATTGCACGGATATCGAAGTGACGATCAACGAAGACGGTTCGGTCTCCGTGCGGGACAACGGCCGCGGCATCCCGACCGACTACCACGAAAAGGAGGGCCGGTCGGCGTTGGAGGTCGTGCTGACCGTGCTCCATGCAGGCGGTAAGTTCGACAAGGGCAGTTACAAGGTGTCGGGCGGTCTGCACGGAGTCGGCGTGTCGTGCGTCAACGCACTGTCGACGCTGCTGATCGCCGAAGTGCATCGCGACGGCAAGATCTACCGCGAGACGTTCAGCAAGGGCGTGCCCACCTCCAAATTGGAGATCGTCGGCGAATGTTCGGACCGCGGTACGACGATCACTTTCAAACCCGACGGCGAGATTTTCACGCATACGACGGAGTACAAGTACGAAATTCTGTCGAACCGCCTGCGCGAACTGGCGTTCCTGAACAAGGGTATCCAGCTTACGATCACCGACAAGCGGGTGAAGGACGAGCAGGGAGGTTACCTCAGCGAGACCTTCCATTCGAAAGACGGTTTGAAGGAGTTCGTGCAATATCTCGACGCCACGCGCGGCGAGCCGATCATCGAATCGATCATCTATCTCGATACCGAAAAGAACGGCGTGCCGGTCGAAGTGGCCATGCAGTACAACGATTCGTTCTCGGAGAACGTCCATTCGTATGTCAACAACATCAATACGATCGAAGGCGGTACGCACCTCACGGGCTTCCGCCGGGCGCTGACGCGTACGCTCAAAAAGTACGCCGACGATTCGGGGATGCTCGCCAAGTTGAAGTTCGACATCAGCGGCGACGACTTCCGCGAGGGGCTTACGGCCGTCATTTCGGTGAAGGTCGCCGAGCCGCAGTTCGAGGGGCAGACCAAGACCAAACTGGGCAACGACGAGGTGGCCGCATCGGTAGATCAGGCCGTTTCGGAGGCGCTGGCCAATTACTTGGAGGAGAATCCGAAGGATGCCAAGGCGATCGTGGGCAAGGTGGTGCTGGCGGCACAGGCGCGCCATGCGGCGCGCAAGGCGCGCGAAGCCGTGCAGCGCAA
>OGQP01000805.1_pt1 | contig 20081 bp, 17 predicted proteins | sample 1553251 | NCBI WGS metagenome assembly OGQP01 (sample SAMEA2580016, study PRJEB22360) | human gut metagenome | biome: human gut; feature: human-associated habitat; material: faeces | place: Denmark | collected 2008/2010 | reverse complement strand
GTGGCGCTCAGGTTGGGCGGGGCCTCCTCCTCTGCCTCTGCCGCGTCAGTCATGTCGTCGCCGAAGAGCGAAAGTTCGCCGAAAGCGGGCTTGGGCTTCGGCGCAGGCTTTGTCTCCGCCTTGTCGCCGAGCACGCGCGACAGCAACGAGCGGAACTCCAGTTTGCCGAAGATGTCGCGGATGGCGGCTTCGTCGACAGGGTGGCGGCTGTAAGTCTCCTCGTCGAATTCAATCGGCACTTCGGTGCATATCGTGGCGAGTTTTTTTGAGAACAGAATGTTGTCCACGTTTGATTCGACTTTGGTTTTCAGCGCGCCTTTCAGCTTATCGGTGTTGGCGATAAGATTCTCCACGCTGTCGAACTCCAGAATCAGTTTCGACGCCGTTTTCTCACCGACGCCCGGGCATCCGACAATGTTGTCCACCTTGTCGCCCATGAGCGCCAGAATGTCGATCACCTGTATCGGACGGTTGATGCCGAACACGTCACACACCTCCTTCTCGCCGCGCACCTCCGCCGGCTGTCCCTTGTAGCCCGGACGGTAGATTTTCACAGACGGGTCGACAAGTTGACTGAGATCTTTGTCGGGCGACATGATAAACGTTGAGAATCCGCGGCTGCGGCTCATCGTGGCAAGCGTGCCAATCACGTCGTCGGCCTCGTATCCCTCTTTTTCCACCACAGGGATTCCGTAAGCCCGTATAATGTCTTTGATGTATGGAACAGCCACCTTGATATCCTCCGGCGTAGCCTCCCGTCCAGCCTTGTAGTCGGCAAACATCTCGTGGCGGAACGTTTTTCCCGCAGGGTCGAAACACACGGCGATATGCGTCGGGTTCTCCTTGCGCAGCACCTCCTCGAGCGTGTTTACAAAGCCGAAGATGGCGGAAGTGTTCATTCCCCCCGACGTGAATCGAGGAGAGTATTTCATTGCGTGGTATGCCCGGAAAATCAAGGCATAGGCATCGAGCAAAAATAATTTTTTCTGTTCCATATATTGTAGGTGAATAGTACTAATTAATATAAAAAAATCAATGATTCGGCATTAATTCACCGTGAAATTACAATTTTCGCAGAATAAATGATTACTTTTGTGTCTTAAAAATCGTTTTATGACGAATTTTGATGAAATAAGAGACCTGATATCATCCGATTTGGAGCGGCTGCAGAAGATAATAAAGCAGTCGCTCTCAAGCAATAGTCCGCTGCTCAATAAGATTGTAGACAAGTATTTGGAAACAAAAGGCAAGCAGATACGCCCGATAATCGTTGTGCTCAGCGCCAAGTTTTTCGGCGCCGAGGTGTCGGACGGTGTGCTCTGCGGCGCGGCGTCGGTGGAATTGCTCCACAATGCCTCTCTGATACACGATGACGTTATCGACGAGACCAAGCAGCGTCGCGGCCACGACACCATCAACAACACGTGGGACAACCATATCGCCGTGCTTGTCGGCGATTTCTTTGTCAGCAACGCCCTTGCCTGTGCCATCCGCACCAACGATTTCCGTGTGATAAGCACCATCTCCGAGCTCGGCAAGGAACTGTCGACCGGCGAGATTGACCAAATCGACGTTGCCAAGCACCATTCAATTGACGAGCAGACTTATTTCAGCATCATAAACAAGAAGACGGCATCGCTGTTCCAGAGTTGTGTGAAGGTGGGCGGATACTCTGTAGGTGCCTCCGACATCGACATCGCCAACCTGTCGAAGTTTGTGGAGCTGCTGGGACTGTCGTTCCAGATCAAGGACGACATCTTCGACTATTTCAAGGATGATGCCATAGGCAAGCCCACGGGCAACGATTTGCGCGAGGGAAAGGTGACGCTGCCGCTGATTTACGCATTGTCGCACACCGAGTCGCCGCGCCACGAAGAGATGCGCCGTCTTGCCGACTCCGACTCGCTTACCACCGAACAGATAGAGACGCTGATAGACTTTGCCAAGGCAGAGGGCGGAATCGAATATGCCTATGCCACGATGGAGCGTCTGCGCGCCGAGGCACGCAGCATCCTTGAGCCATATCCCGACAACGAAGCCAAGCGGGCATTCCTGTCGCTGTTCGACTACATAATCAAACGCCACCACTGATGTTGTTGCCGTATCTTGAACCGGGACGCCTCGAGGCAGGATGCGACGAGGCTGGGCGCGGATGCCTTGCCGGACCGGTGTTTGCCGCGGCGGTGATTCTGCCCGACGGCTACACCAACGACCTTCTCAACGACTCAAAGAAGCTTTCCGAGCATGCCCGCGACGCACTGCGTCCCGTGATAGAGCGCGACGCCCTGGCTTGGGCTGTGGGCATAGTTGACAACGATGAGATTGACCATATCAACATTCTTCAGGCTTCGTTTCTCGCCATGCACCGCGCCGTGGACGGCTTGTCGGTGCGCCCCGACTTTCTGCTTATCGACGGCAACCGTTTCCGTCCCTACGACGGCATCAGCCACCAATGCATTGTGAAAGGCGACGGCAAGATGATGAGCATCGCCGCCGCGTCGATTCTTGCAAAGACCCACCGCGATGAGTTTATGAAACGCATCCACGAGGAATTTCCGCAATACGGCTGGAACGTGAACAAAGGTTATCCCACAAAAGCCCATCGCGAAGCCATTGCGCGTTTCGGCGCCACCCCCTACCACCGCCACACCTTCCGCTTGCTCGCCGAGCCTTCGCTGTTCCCAGAGTTGTAGACCACCTCGCTCGGTTACTACAGACGCAACTTTCTTTTTGCAGTGTTTAACGACCTGCTCGTTGTGATTTGCTTTAAAATTCTTATCTTTGTTGCTACAGATACAACGATAAACGCATTGCAGTTATTGACGATGAAGTTGTGATTTGCTTTAAAATTCTTATCTTTGTTACTACAGATACAACTGCTAGTGTCGCCGCCCCAATGCTCAATTTGTTGTGATTTGCTTTAAAATTCTTATCTTTGTTACTACAGATACAACCCACCGGAAAAGCGCAAGGCGATAATAAAGGTTGTGATTTGCTTTAAAATTCTTATCTTTGTTACTACAGATACAACAATTGCCATGTGCGACATACCGTTTGTTTGTTGTGATTTGCTTTAAAATTCTTATCTTTGTTACTACAGATACAACAAGGTAGGCTATCATGACCACGATGCGCATGTTGTGATTTGCTTTAAAATTCTTATCTTTGTTACTACAGATACAACAGGATGTGTGTAATTTGGTGTTTTGTAGGCTAATACGTGCTATTGCAGAAATAAAAAAAGGAGGGCTTTTTGGCTGCAGAAAAAACCAGCTCGTCGACATAAGGCCGATATGGTTCCATTATGTCGTCGGCAAGACAATAGGCATTGTATATATTATGGTGATGAATCCCAAATGTTGGCAAGAGTCCGCTGCCCACAATGGCCCGAGCAATGACAGCCCGTAGAATAGCGTATCCGTAATTCAGAAGGTTGTTTGGAGGGATTCCGTTACGGTCGCGGGTGAATTTGTAGTCGGTAAATGGGGAGAAAATGTTTTTCCAATAAAAGACCGCCGCACGAGCTTCAAGATTGTCGGCATCTCCGCTTTTCACGTCGGCAGCCCATTTCATCATTCCGCGGATTTCAACGTTGGAGCATACCGACAGCACTTTCGCTTGATTCTCAATTTTTGCCTTAACCGTTTGTTGCCAAAGTTGTTTTTTCAGAGGCGCGGAGGCTTCTATTTGACTCGTGAAACGCTCTGTCTGAATGGAGTTTCCAGCCAGTGGAAGCAGCAATCCTGTGGGCATATTCTTGTCGTTGCAAGTGACCACCGCGCTGTTGTTGTCGAGCAAAGCGTTTAGCAGTGCGTGCGTCAGCGTTATTTGGCGATTGTCGAGGATGAGGATTCCGATGTCCTCGATAGGCTTTGTCACAATTGACTGTTGTTTGATAATGTCGGCAACATTGCCGGCCTTCTCAATTTCCTGCAATTTTATAACTATCTGTCCCTGTTTTAGGGACAGATAGGCCGGATTGCTGAAATATAGAGTTTTTTTAATCATAAGCTGTTATGTCAGTATTCTCCGACAGCGACAATTTGTCCGATGTTGTTTACGCGGACTTTGATAATATTTTCAAGCGCTGGTAATGAACGTATGCGTATCCACGTAGTCCCTTTTAGAGCGTTGTTGTCATCAACTTTGGTTTCTAAATGATGACGGAAATGGTAGTTGCTTGATGAAATCTTTTGTACACGGAAAAGATTCGGACTTATGATTTTGTTGTTGTCGGGGTTGAGCAGGTCGATTTCTGCAGGATTGAACCCTGTCTTCTCATTAGGAAAAACGAAGTATTCATTTTTCTTAATAGAGAATAAGAATTTCCATCCTTTGTCGGCGTTGAAATTCCGGTCTACGGCAGGTTGCTTATGTATAACTCTATTTGTCGCGATATAGAAAGGAACTGCCTGCTCTTTTATATTGCCGTCAGCGTCTTTGTATATCGCAATGTGATGGTTATTGCCTGGGACAACAAAATCGGAAGGAATTTTATTTCCGTCGGAGTTGAGGATAGGTCGACCCATGTTGTTGCGCTTGTGGCGGATTGGGACTCCAGAGATACCGGTTTTGATGGTGACTTTCTTTATGGCAATGCCTTTTTCTTTATTCAGCCAAATTGGATTTTCATCTATGTTGGAGAATGCTTTTTGAGGGTCTTCTCCAAATTCGTAGAACCTGTCGGTTAAGATGCGTCTGATTTTAGCATCCAATATCTGTGCGATTTTAGTCTTGTCGAGTTTTATGTCGACAGCGATTCTTTGAGTGAAAACAGGCTTAGGAACAACGGTTTTCACTTTGACAGGGACAGTGTCGGAATGGGAATCGTCAACGTATATCGGATTCTTTGTGATTGAGTTTTTTCGAGAGAAAGCCAGAGAGGCATTGCCGTCAAATTCTTCAATCCGTTTCATCAGAGCTTGGCGATATGACTTGTCGGCAACCGTCATGATTTTGTCGGTGTCAAAAGAAGAATTTACAGATTCAAGTTTTGTTTCATATTGCTTTACACAGCCGTAAGTCGTTTCATTAAACAATTGTCCGCGTGGAGTGAGTTCTACAATCTTTGTCCCTTTGCCGTTTTTGGTCATATAGGAGTTGCGTGTCGCAACTTTATTTTTGGCTTTGTGCGAAACGAAAATGTCATTCAGTTGCCTTTTAGCCTCCGCTCGGAATTCGTCTAAAGGCAAAGGCGGATTGAAACACAATTTTCCGTCTTTGTTGCGGTGCAACTCTTTTTGTTGAATAGCATAAATGGCGTTGCCCTTATCGCTTCTGGCATTAAGGTTGTTCAGGAACTGAATGAAAGAAGGTTTTGTAAATGCAACAGTGAGGGCGTCCATCGCGTGGTGTCGATGGTCGTTGCGTTTTGTCCAATCTTTGATTTTGTAGATTCTTCGTCCGTCTTTGTCTTGTATTGTTTCAGTCAGATTCAGAGCCTTGTATTTTTCCCAATTAAGTTCCTTCATCACGTCGACCAATTGCCAATCTTCGCGCAGACGAGCAGTGATTGCTCCTGACGACGCAACCACTTTGCGTGTGGCTGGTTCGAGAATTTCCATGGCTCTCCGGGAAATGTATTGAGTTTCGCGGATGTCCCTGTTTATGAAGTCGGTGGGAATCTCAGTCTCCGACATTAAAAGATATTTGTGTTTGGTTCGGCTTATTTTGCCATTTTTCAGCAAATCGTCGATACGTTTTTTATACTGGACGGCATAGTCTTCACCGAATTCAGATAAGATATAATCGTATGCCGTTTGATTGCTTTTGTTTTGATTAATGTTGTGAAATTCCAATGTCTTGTTTGACAAAGAATCATCAAACAGTCTGGCTTGCGGGATGATATGCTCAATCTCAATCTCTTTGCTAAATAGAATGTCATCTGTTATGAGAGATCGGGAATATAGAGTCTTGAAGCCAGTGTGCTCAAGTTCCTTGTACAGCTTGTATCTGACAATGTCATTTCTGCTCGGATTCTGGATGCCGAATCGCTCTTGCAATAATTTCCGGATTGAATTGTTTTCTTTTTCATTGGCATTGTTGGCAGAGTTTAATTTTGCCCGCTCGTCAGCGCTCTTTTTTAATTCACGAGCCAGTTCTATGCGGATTTCATCAGGGTTGCCGTATGTTGATATCAAGGCATTCGTTATGTTGATTAATTGGTTGAGGATTTTTTCAACGACAGGCTGGCGCAGAGAATTGCGTGGCAGCAAGTCAATCTGGCTGACTAAGACTTTGTTGAGAATGTCCTGTTTTGTAAGCGACCGTTTTGAGTGGTTGTATCCGGCAGCATTGCAGGCGTCGCTGTATTGCAATCCATTTCGCAAGTGTGGAAGTATGCGCATTATGGCTTTTGCACTTAGATTACCGTAGTCGTTGTCGAAAGATATTTTCGACATAATTGATGCGTATTCCTTGCTGAATCCGTATCTTCTTTGCAATTTCTTGATCAAAGAAGAGTCTCCGGTTTTGGAATTGTCGCCGGCGTAAGAATAAAGCAGATGCCACAGTTGATAAATAGGGCATGTCTTTAAGGAATGACTGTCGGTAGGACAATCTAAAGACAGGATGTCAGTATTTATCCCCAACATCTTGAAAATAGGCTCGATTATAAGCATTGTGTCTTTAAAAGATGCCTTATTGAAGTTGTTGTTGTCGTGTCCGCTTTGCAGAATTATTTCCTTGAATGCGTCAAAAATGGCAGAAATTGTGGCGTTGCCTTGAATCTCTTTGTAATTCAAGGAGCATTTGGAATCTTTGTGTAATAATTTTAGAATCTCAGCGCAGGTTAGTTTCTTCCGAATTGACAGCTCTTCGAAGAGGATTTGCCGCTCATCGGAGGAGAGACTGAGCTCTTCACCGTAAATATTTGAAATCTTAAGGTTGTTGATAGTTTGCCAAATTTTGAATTCTTGGAAAATTGGCGATGATTTTGGGCATACTTTTGGGCCGAATTCAATAATTTTCTTTTTGCCGTCGACAGTTATTTCCCTCTTCTGTTTCTCAAATTCACAAATGGCAATGTTGCTTTTTTGAGATTTCAGGTCGCGTTGGAAAAATATAATGATGTCTCTGATTATGTGTAGCCTTTCTGGAGTCAGTTCTTTATGAAATCTTGCCTGGGTTTCCCAAATACGGTTGAATTCATCCTCATAGTCCTGACGGTAGAAGACTTGTCCTTTCAGTTTGTTGTTCGGATTTCTGTCCAATTGAGACATCAGGTACTGACCGATTGTTTGATTGTTGATAAACAGCTCCTTGCTCCGGTCGCTGATGTCCCCGAGGTATCCACTTGAATTTCTGATTTCAGAGCTGATTTTTTCCAGGACTAAAGCCAATTCTTCAAGTCTGATTTGTTGCGTTGCAGCTTGCGCTCTTAAACAATACAGTTCTCTCTTTTTCTCTGAAGGGCTGCCTTTTTGCTTGATGCGTTGCACATCTTGTCCGTCTAAAATGATGTCGCAGTTTTTGGCTTTTAGAAGAGAGCCTGTGTCGATATTCTTTAGGTGAGGGTAGAATTGCGTCTGGCAGTCAACTATTTTATTGAATTCGTTGATTAGGTCGGAACGATAAAAAGGAGGAATGTATTGAATCCCTTGTTTTAGATTGTTGAATACATACTCTCCTGGGGTTAAGTGACTTTGATACAATTTCTTTGCAATGTCTATGTTGTCAATAGCCCCATTGTCGTTTGGTTGAGCTTTCCTGTTGCTTTTATATCCACGCTTTTTGTTTATCATCAATAGTACACGTGACAATTCTTCAAGAGTGATTTCTTCGGTTGCGGCTTTTGCGCGCAGGCGAAGTGTTTCAAACGTGGTGTTTGAGCCATTCTCGCAGAGAACGGTGTCAGGAGATATGAATTTGAATCGTATTAAACTTTTTATAAGCTCTTTCCTTCTCTGCTTGTATCTGGAAAGGTTCAGCCTCATGCCGTGGGCCAATCTCCTGTTTGCATTGGTCGTGATTGGTTTTCCTTTTTCGAAGTTTGTTTTTTCATCGGTTGTTAAAGGATTTACGCGGACGCCAAGTTTTAAGATTCTTGACGCTTCTGTATCGTTTTCTTTTTCTTGGACAACGGCCCATCCAATGCTTGTGGAGCCAAGGTCAAAACCAAATATAAGTTTCATAACTAATCGGGTGTTTTCAATGTTATTGTTTTTTTGTTTGCAAGGTAGTAATTTTTTTTGAAAAAAAGTTGGAAAAGTCGTTGAAAAGTGCCAAATTTGCGGTAGAATTTTAAGCAAATCACAATAAGGAGCCTGGCTCCGTTGTGAAAACATTAGGAATTTCCATCAGCCTTAAAACGGTGGATGCGCCTGCGGTAAATGCTGCAGGCGTTTTTTTATTAATTGAAAAGGGATAGGGGTAAAGCCAAAAAGTTGCAAATAGGGCATAAAAATGCACAAAAATGTGATTTACATGGCAAATAAGTCGTAAATTTATGGCGGAAAAACAAAAACTCAATTACCTATGATGAAAAAAATCTTTCTTGTTGCCGGACTTCTTTTGGCCGGCGCAATGACAACCAACGCAAAAACTGCTGTCGACCGCATGGACCCGCCGATGTGGTGGACAGGGATGGAAAACCAGCAGCTGCAGATAATGGTTACGGGCGAGGACATACGCGACGCTGTGCCGTCGGTCAACTGCCCTGGCGTGAAACTTGACTCCGTGGCGCGTCTCGACAGCCCGAATTATCAGTTTCTGTATCTCACCATCGGCAGCGATGCCAAACCTGGCACTGTCGACATCACGTTTGCCAGTGGCAAGCGCAAAATCAAGAAGCAATATGAACTGCTTGCCCGTCAGGGCGACGGAGCAAGTCACGAGGGTTTTGACTCTTCCGACGTGCTTTACCTGATGATGCCCGACCGCTTTGCCGACGGCGGCGACGTGAAGCACCAGTCTACCAATTTCGACTACCGCATAGACCGGACGAACCCGGGCGCGCGCCACGGCGGCACGCTGAAAGGCATCTCCGACCATCTCGACTATCTTGAGGAGCTGGGCGTCACGGCAGTGTGGCTCACCCCTGTGCTTGAGAACGATATGCCCGGTGGCTGCTATCACGGTTATGCCACCACCGACTATTACCGTGTGGATCCGCGCTTCGGAAGCAATGACGACTATCGCCGCTTGATTTCAGAATGCCACAGCCGCGGTATCAAGGTGGTGATGGACATGATTTTCAACCACTGCGGACTCTACCATCCGTGGCTCTACGACCTTCCCAGCCACGACTGGCTCAATGCCCAGCCGACAGCCGACGGCATCAGAAGCGTGCAGCAGGCAAATTTGACAGGCAAGAGAAATGCCGCCGTCGACTCGTTGCTGCTCACCAACTTCCGGCTTAACGCGGTGCATGATCCGTATGTGAGCCAATACGACTTCAAGCACACCGTCGACGGATGGTTTGTGTCGGGTATGCCCGACCTCAATCAGCGCAACCCCCACTTGATGACATATCTTATCCAAAACTCCATCTGGTGGATTGAGTATGCCGGAATCAACGGCATCCGCATGGACACCTATCCGTATGCCGACATGGAGGCTATGGCGCGTTGGAACCGCGCCGTGGCACGCGAGTATCCGCGGTTCAACATCGTTGGCGAAAGCTGGCTTGAAAACGAGGCGAGCATTGCGTATATGCAACGCGGCAACAAGTTGAACCCAGTCAATACAGAATTGCCAACGGTGATGGATTTCCCGTTGTGTCTGATGGCGCAGCAAGCGTTTGGAGAACAGACAAAATCAGGAAGCGACGGACTCAACCGCCTGTTTAACCACCTTGCGCTCGACATGCTTTATGCCGACTGCAGCAGGTTGCTGACGTTCTACGACAACCACGATACAGACCGTTTTCTCTTAGAGGAGCCGTCTGACCTTGCCCGCTGGAAACAGGCGCAGGCATTCCTTCTGACCACCCGCGGCATTCCGCAGATATACTATGGCACAGAAGTGCTGATGCACGGCAGCAAGGCTGTGACTGACGGCTATGTGCGCCTCGACATGCCAGGCGGATTCCCAGGCGACAGCGTGTCGGTGTTTACCGCCGACGGACGCACGCCGCTCCAGCGCGACGCGTTCAACTTCATGAGCCGTCTGCTCCATTGGCGCCAAGGCAACAAAGCCGTGTCGGCAGGCACATTGCGTCATTTCATGCCGTCCAACCAGCTCTACGTCTATGAGCGCACCAACGGTGACCGCCGCTTCATCGTGCTGATGAACGGCACCGATGAGCCTCTTACCGATGTTGACATGAGTCGATATGCCGAAATCATGTGTCCCGGCGACACTTTCCGCGACGTGATTACCGGCGATGCCGTAACCGTCGCGCCGCACATGTCGTTCCCCGCACGCGCCACTTTGGTGCTCGAATAGCCATCGCGCTGCATAGGAATACAGCAAGAAGACGCCGACTCCGTTATGGAGCCGGCGTCTTTCTGTTGGTGCGCAGGCATTATGGAAAAGGAATGATGCGTGGTTAAACATTGTTAATTCGGTAAAAGATGTTTACACACACCGCCAATTCATGGGATTTATGTTTAACTTTGAATGTTAAAATAATGGGAAAAGAAAATAAAAATGAAGCGGATTAAGCATATCATTCTGATAATCTTACTGCTGTCTGTCGGATTTGCCGACAGACAACCGATGAAAGCCGTGACGGCGTCAGACAGCGTTGTCGACACCACCGTCGACTCGCTTTCTGTGAAAATGGATTCAGCCATCAGGCAGTTTGTGTCGAGCCGTGCCATGTCGGGAGCAACGGTGGGTATTTGTGTCATGGATTTGCGTACAGGCACCCCTGTGGCATCATATAATCTTGAGCGGCAAATGATACCGGCGTCGGTGATGAAAATTGTCACATCGTCGGCAGCGTTGAAGCAGCTCACCCAGAACTTCCATTTCCGCACGCGTCTGAAATATACAGGCACTATCGACAAAAACGGAACGCTCAACGGCGACATTGTCATCGAGGGCGGCATTGACCCGACGCTTGACTCCAAGCATTTCCCCGACCGCGAAACCTTTGTCTCCGCCGCTGTTGAAAACATCAAACTGTGGGGCATAAAAGCTATCAAAGGCAACGTCCGCTCGGAGGAAAAGATACAGTCGCACAACGCCGTGCCCAAAGATTGGCTCGACGCCGACGTGACGGAAGACTATGGTGCGGGAGTGCATTCGATAAACTACAACGACAATCTGTTCTCGCTGATTATCGACACATCGAGCGGCCGCGCCCTTGTGGTCGACACCGTGCCGCATCTACGTTCGATACAGATAGACAACCGGATGACAGTGGTGAATCGCGGCAGATTCAGCCCTATCGTGCAACGCAAGAAAAACAACAGCCGAATCACGCTTAGCGGAGCTATGCGCCGCATGCAGGAGCCTATAGAAGTGGTCACCACGATGCCGCATCCAGCCGTAGGTTTGTGTGCCGATGTGAGAGAGACACTCGAGAGCGAGGGCATCCCTGTTGAAGGAAAGAAGGTGAGTGCAAGCGACAGCGATGCCATGCAAATCCTGTCGTACGAGTCGCCGGTGCTGCCAGAGATTCTGAAATCGTTGCTTTTCCGCAGCGACAACATGTATGCCGAGTCGGTGCAGCGCAAATTGGGCGAGAGCATCTACGGCGATCCGCAGCGTGAGTATGGCGAGAAGGCAGTGACCAAGATAGTAGAACAATGGGGCATCAACATGGACAAGGTGACTCTCTATGACGGCAGCGGATTGAGCCGCACAAACCGGATGACACCTCTGTTTCTGGCAAGCGTGCTGCGCTCGGCCGCACTCGACTGGCAGACCGGCGACCTTTTCCCGACATTGCTGCCACGATGCGGCGTTGACGGAACGGTGCGCAACCTGCTAAAAGGCACGTGCCTGTCGGGAAACATCGCATTGAAGTCGGGCAGCATGACCGGCGTGAGATGCTATGCAGGCTATTACCCCGCCGAGCGTCCGCGCTACTCCGTAGTGCTGCTTACAAACAATTTCCACTGCGCCTACGAACAACTGAAATCATCGATAGAACGGTTGATGGTGGGAATGTTTGAATCGTATCAGGACACTATTGACAAACGACAAAATACTCCTCAATTATGAAAACCGACATAAGAAAAATGATTGCCGAGGCTTACGAACTCGAGGGACTTCTGCTCCTCGCCGACAATCGTGGCGCCGACACTCCGGAATATGTGTTTACGGCAATAGGAGAGAAGCTCGACAGGTTGCAGATGCTGCTTGGAGAAAGAGAAGGCGATGAGGGCGAAGAAACGCAGGAAGACACCTGTATGGTGGAGAACGACGAGGCCGATGCCGGAAGCGAAGAGCCGGTGGCGGACGCGCCTGAAAGCGAAGAGCCGGAACCAGAGCCGGAGGAAGACGTGGCGGAAGTGACGGCCGAGCAAGTTGCCGACGGCGAATACGACAATGAGCAGGAGCCTATGGTCGAGCTCGTGCTTGACGATGAACCCACCGCAGAACCCGACGCGGAGACACCGAACGTTGCGGATGAAACTGAAGACGTCGAGGCAGAGGATAATATAGAAGAAGAGCTGGAAGCGAATGAAAAGGCATCCGACGACAGCGAGCCTCTGCGTCTTGACGAAAAACTGCAGCGCAGCCGTTCGAAAGACCTTAAATCAGCGTTCTCGCTCAACGACACATTCCGTTTCCGTCGCGAACTTTTCGGCAACAGTGCCGCAGAGATGACCGACGCTCTCCATATGGTGGAGGCAATGCATTCGTTTGACGAGGCGGAAGATTATTTCTATGGCGATCTTGGATGGGATCGCGAGTCGGACGACGTGAAAGAATTTATGGCGATAATAAAAAATCATTTTCTATAGCGATGGCACAGAAACCCACAGCGGAAGCCGGCATACTCTATGTGGTGCCGACGCCGGTAGGCAACCTTGACGATATGACCGTCAGAGCGGTGAACGTGCTCAAGGAAGTAGACGTTATTCTTGCCGAGGACACACGCACCAGCGGAGTGCTGATGAAGCATTTCGGCATCGAGACGCGTATGCAGAGCCATCATAAATTCAACGAGCATGAGACGGCGGCAGGCATAGCCCAGCGTTTGAAAGGCGGAGAGCGCATAGCCCTTGTGTCGGATGCCGGTACTCCGGCCATCTCCGACCCCGGTTTTATGCTTGTGCGCGAATGCCGTCGTGTGGGCGTTAAAGTGGAGTGCCTTCCCGGCGCCACAGCCTTTGTTCCCGCGCTTGTCGATAGCGGCCTGCCATGCGACAAATTTTGCTTTGAGGGATTTTTGCCACAAAAAAAAGGCCGTTCCACACGCCTTGCCGAACTGAGCGTAGAGCCTCGCACAATCGTGTTCTACGAATCGCCGCTCCGCTTGGTTAAAACCCTGACACAGTTGGCAGAAGCTTTTGGCCAGGACCGAGAGGCAAGCGTCAGCCGCGAAATCTCAAAACTGCACGAAGAGACCTGCCGCGGCACCCTTTCTGAACTTTGTGAACATTTTTCCGTGAACGAACCGCGAGGAGAGATTGTTATAGTAGTGTCGGGCAAGAAAGAAGAAAAAAGCGCCGGCAAAAGAGATAAGTACGCACATTTTAAAACCGAAAAAAAACAGAATTTACTATGAAGAAGATGATGATTCTCGCCCTTGCGCTTACAGGTGCGCTCGTGGCATGCAACGGCAACAAAGAGCAAAAAGACGCTATTGCCGACACTACGCAACCCGACATCTCGAAAGTTGAGGGACAGCGCGACAGCTTGATGAACCTTATTGGCGACATCAGCCAGAACCTTCTCGAGGTGAACCGTATGGAAAACATCCTTGTGAGCGGCGATTTCAAGGACACTCCCGACAAGCGTCAGGAAATCATAGCCAACATCAACGCCCTCCGTCAGGAGCTTGACGCACGCAAGCAGGCGCTGGAGGAACTTGAGAGCAAGTTGAAAAGCTCAAACGGATATTCTGCAAAATTGCAGAAAACCATAGAGTCGCAGAAGCAACTCATTGATGAGCAGTCGCAAAAAATTCAGCAGCTTGAGGCAGCATTGGCAGATGCGAATGTGAAAATCTCAGATTTGAACAAGAATGTGGAAGATTTGAACACACAAGTGTCGACCGTGACAGAGGAGCGCAACGCAGAGACACAGCGTGCCGACAAGGTCACCGACGAACTCAACATCTGCTACTATGTTTGCGGAAGCAACAAGGAGCTGAAAGAACACAAGATTCTGGAAAAGAAATTCTTGGGCAAGACAAAGACCATGGAGGGCGATTTCGACCGCTCTTACTTCACAAAAGCCGACAAGCGCAAGCTCACAGAAGTGAAGACTTACGCCAAGAAGGCGGAGCTGAAGACATCACATCCAGCTGGATCATACTCGATTGAGACGGTTGGCGGAACAGTGGTGATAAAGATTAAGGATGCAAAGAAGTTCTGGGAAAAATCGAATTTCCTTGTAATCCAGACTAAGTAATACTCAACATTCCCCATTTTTATAGAAATCCAGTGGTGCCAGGCATGAGAATGTCTGGCACTACGATTTTTTTTCAATCAGGTTTTTCTGTCTGCCCCGTTTATTGACGGAAAAATTTTGGATGTAGAGAAATAATTGTCGGAATATTTGCGGGTTACGAAATAAAAGAGTAATTTTGTGCGCTAATTCCGAAAAGGCTCAGAGAAGAGAAGCGCAGGTGCGCGTCCGCCTCACGGACATAATTGTTAAAGTTTCTATTTTAAATGTACGCAATTGTAGAAATTCAGGGACAGCAGTTCAAGGCAGAAGCCGGCAAGTACTTGTATGTCCACTATCTCGGCGAGAACGTAAAAGAAGGCGATTCAATCGATTTCGACAAGGTTCTCTTGATTGATGCCGACGGTGACGTTAAAGTTGGTGCTCCTACCGTAGAAGGAGCAAAAGTTGTTTGCGAGGTGAAACGTCCCCTCGTGAAAGGTGACAAGGTTCTTGTATTCAAGAAGAAACGTCGCAAAGGCTATCGCCGTTTGAACGGTCATCGCCAATGCTTCACCCAAGTAGAGATTAAAGACGTAGTTGCATAACCACTAAAAGTTTAAAGAAATGGCACATAAAAAAGGTGTAGGTAGTTCTAAGAACGGACGTGAATCGGAAAGCAAACGATTGGGCGTCAAAATCTTCGGTGGTCAATTTGCTAAAGCAGGCAACATCATCAAACGTCAACGTGGCACAGTTCACCATCCGGGTTTGAATGTTGGCATGGGTAAGGACCACACATTGTTTGCGTTGGTAGACGGTACAGTCAACTTTACAGAAGGTAAAGGCGGCCGCAAGTTTATCAATGTTCAACCATTGGACGCTGGCAACAATTAATCAGCGCCGTGGGTTGACCCAGGAACAACAAGCATAAAATGGCGGTTGCATTTGCAGCTGCCATTTTTTTATTACAACAATTTATATCAGCATATATGACTAAACAGAAACCATTATATTTGTTTCATCTGCTTGCGTTGTGCATAGTGTGCGTGTGGGGTACCACATTTGTGTCGACCAAAACGCTTATCAGCAACGGACTGACGCCCACGGAAATATTCATCTACCGATTCGCACTTGCTTATATCTGCGTTTTGTTTATGGCGCCTCGTCGGCTTTTTGCCGACACGCTTGCCGACGAGATGAGGATGATTGCCGCAGGACTGACGGGAGGCTCTGTGTATTTTATCACGGAAAACACCGCGCTCGGCATGATGCAGGCCACCAATGTGGCAATCCTTATCAGTGTCACGCCGCTGCTTGCCACGCTTGTGGGAATGGCGGTGTTCCGTTCGGAACGCACAAAGCGTCCGGAACGCGTGATTCTCGGCTCTGTAGTCGCTATGGCAGGCGTTGTCGTTATTTTGTGGAACGGCGGTGACTTCGCAGCGTTCAATCCTTGTGGCACCGCTCTTACGTTTTCAGCGGCGCTGTCGTGGGCTGTCTACAGTTTGTTTGTCAAAAAGCTGTCGCAACGTTATGACAATGTGTTCATTTCGCGCAAGGTGTTTGGCTACGGACTGCTCTCCATGGCTGTGTGGGTGCCGTTTTTCCACCCAGTGAGTTTCCGTTTCGAACAGTTGCTGGTCCCGACGGTGTTTTTCAATATCCTGTTTCTCGGACTTGTGGCGTCAATGCTTTGCTTCACTCTATGGAATGCCGTGGTGCGCCATTTGGGAATGGTGCGCGCGTCCAACTATATAAATTTCAACGCTGTAGCAACTTTTGTTGCAGCGTTTCTGATACTTGGCGAACACGTCTCTGCGGTGGCTCTTGTGGGTTCTGCCGCTGTTATTTTCGGAGTCTGGCTCGCGGAGGGGAAATAGTGGCCTAAAATTCCGATAAAATGGAATGGCGGAAATATAGAACACTTCCAGATCCATTCCGATAGCGTGAGTATTGGAAAAAATGCGCTACTTTGCATCAAATAAATTCAGCTATGGGAAAGGAATGACAATGGCGTCGGAGAGATTAGGCAATATTGAAGACTTGTCGTATAAAGATGACATCTCGCTTTTTTCGCAGATAGGAGAGTACAGTCAGAAGCAGCCGTTCCGTGTTATCTCTATCCGAAGATGAGATAAGTCTGTTTATGCAGTATTACGCCCTCCTTGGGTCAAAAATCACGCATTCCTCCTGCCGACATCAAGATGCTGTGATGCAGGCATCAGAGGTCATCAACCGATGCATCATCGACGATGTGCGCCGCCTGCTCCATAATTCCGACAAGAGCGTCAAGGAAATATCCAACGAACTCGGATTTCCCAATCTGTCGTTTTTCGGCAAATATGTGAAAAGAATGCTCGGAATGTCGCCGAAGGCCTACCGCAAGTCGCTCGGCGTTATTGTCGGCGAATGATTGCCGAGAGAATCCGTCCGGAGTTGATGCCCAATGTCCTGGCGGAGAAAAACCGTTGAGGCTCGCATTTGGTGCATAACCCCGACAACGAGATGTTGGCATTTGGGACGCCGGCGCTTTCCATAAGCCAGCGGTTGGCTTCGGCCAGATCTATATGGGCTTTACCGGTGACTGGGTTTCGCCATACGATGTCGTTGAGAGAGAAGGCTCGTTTGGCAAATTCAGCCACCACTTCGTCGCCCACTTCAAAGCAGCGTTGGCATATTGAAGCCCCCACCACAGCCTCTATTCCGTATCTGTCGGCGCCTTCATCGACCATCGTTTCTATGGCTTTTGCCACGATTCCTTTCGCGGTACCTTTCCATCCGGCGTGGACGGCGGCAATCAGTCCGCTTTTAGGCTCGCACAGCAATATAGGCACGCAATCGGCGGTGAACACGCCTATTGCTACATTCGGGAGTCGTGTGACAAGCGCGTCGACATCGGTCGGCGGAGTTGGTGGAACGCTGTCGATAACGGCGACGTTGGTGCTGTGGGTTTGCCGCGTCGTGACGATGTGTTCTGTGCCGAGCAGAGTGCGTAGGCGCTTGAGGCAATCATCGACGTGCGCCGGGTTGTCGCCCGTATATCCGCAGCAGTTGAACTCGGAGTAGGGCGAAAAGCAGTCGGCAGCGCCGCGCTCTGTTGAAAAAGCGTCGATGCTGCCGACATTATGATTGAAGTGAAGCTGGCTAATCATCTTTGAAATCCTCTTCCCAATATTCGTCAGGCCACTCAACGTCCCAAGTCTCTTCCTCCGTGTCGTCACCGCCTTCCTGCTCAATCACGAAGTTGTCTTCCTCCTGCACGCGGTGTGTGATGTCGAGGTCGCGGTGCGTGATGCGCGTCGGGATGCGGTTGTCCTCATCGTTGATGGTGCGCCACAACACGTCTTTCAGCTCCGCCAGTCCCAGTCCTGCCACCGATGATATAAACACCGTTTCCACGCCTTTCGGAAGGTGTTGCTGCATCTCTGCAATCAGCTCGTCGTCGAGCATGTCGCATTTTGTGATGGCAAGCACGCGTCCCTTGTCGGCCAAATCGGGGTTGAAGCGTTCCAGCTCGTTGAGCAGTACCTCATATTCACGGCAGATGTCGTCGGCGTCGGCAGGAATCATGAACAGCAGCACGGCATTGCGCTCAATGTGGCGCAGGAAGCGCAGACCGAGACCTTTGCCCTCGCTTGCACCCTCAATGATGCCGGGAATGTCGGCCATTACAAACGACTGCGCTCCGCGATATCCCACGATGCCGAGGTTTGGCTCGAGAGTCGTAAATGGATAGTCGGCAATCTTAGGCTTTGCCGCCGATATTGCAGACAGCAGGGTTGATTTGCCCGCATTCGGGAAACCGACAAGTCCGACATCGGCAAGAAGTTTCAGCTCGAGGATGATCGACTTTTCGATGGCAGGTTCGCCAGGTTGCGCATAGCGCGGAGTGCGGTTTGTGGCAGATTTGAAATTCCAGTTGCCAAGACCTCCGCGTCCGCCTCTGAGCAGCTTCACTTCCTGCCCGTCGTCGGTCACCTCGCAGAGGAATTTGCCGTTCTCAGCGTCGTAAACCGCCGTTCCGCACGGCACTTCGATAATCTTGTCCTCTCCGTCCTTTCCAAAGCTGCGGCATTCTCCGCCCGGCTGTCCGTCGGTGGCGAAAATGTGCCGTTGATATTTCAGGTGGAGCAGCGTCCACAGGTTGCGGTTGCCACGCAGAATGATATGTCCGCCACGTCCGCCGTTTCCACCGTCGGGGCCGCCTTTCGGCACGTATTTAGCGCGATGGAAATGGCATGAGCCGGCACCGCCTTTGCCGCTTCGGCAAAGGATTTTGACGTAGTCTATAAAGTTTGAGCCTGCCATAATTATAGTATGCTATTCGTTACTTGCAAATTCCATTAAATAAGCCTTGATGAATCCGTCGATGTCGCCGTCCATCACCCCGTTCACGTCGCTTGTCTGCCAGCCAGTGCGATGGTCCTTCACGCGTCGGTCGTCAAACACGTAGCTGCGTATCTGCGAGCCCCATTCGATTTTCTTCTTTCCGGCTTCGATTTTCGCCTGTTCCGCCATTCGGCGTTGCAGTTCCATGTCGTAGAGTTGCGACCGCAGAAGGCGCAATGCGTTCTCGCGGTTGTCAAGCTGCGAGCGCGTCTCGGTGTTCTCGATGAGAATCTCGCGCGTCTCACCGGTGTCAGGGTCCTTGTAGTTGTAGCGCAACCGCACGCCCGTCTCCACCTTGTTTACGTTCTGACCTCCGGCACCACCGCTTCGGAACGTGTCCCAAGTGATGTCGGCGGGATTGATTTTCACTTCTATTGAATCGTCGACAAGCGGAGTGACAAACACTGAAGCAAACGACGTCATGCGCTTTCCCTGCGCATTGAAAGGCGATACGCGCACCAGCCGGTGCACACCGTTTTCGCTCTTCAGGTATCCGTAAGCCAAGTCGCCCTCCACCTGTATGGTGACCGACTTGATGCCCGCTTCGTCGCCCTCCACAAGGTGTACGATCGACGTCTTGTAGCCGTGTTTCTCGCACCATCGCAGATACATGCGCATCAACATCTGTGCCCAGTCCTGGCTCTCTGTGCCTCCCGCGCCCGAATTTATTTTTAGGACTGCGCCGAGTTTGTCCTCCTCGCGTCGCAGCATGTTGCGCAGTTCCACGTCTTCAAAGCGTTCGATGGTCTTCTGATACATCTCGTCGAGTTCCTGCTCAGTGACCAGTCCCTCCTTCACGAAATCAAACCCCAGTTTGAGCTCGTTGACCATCTTTTCTATATCCTCGTAGCTGTCAATCCAGTAGTGCAATTCCTTCACTTTGCGCATCTGCTTCTCCGCCGCCTTCTGGTCGTCCCAGAAATTGGGCACGTGCGTGCGCAGTTCCTCTTCTTCGACTTCTATTTTCTTCGAGTCGACGTCAAAGATACCTCCTCAACGCCAACATGCGTTCTTCTGTCTCTTTTAATTGTTCTTGCGTAATCATCCTAATATACAAATTTTCTGCGAATTTCGCAATTTTCCGTCACATCTGCAAATTCCGTATCTTTTTCTTTGGCATTTCGCGTCAAAGTGTCTACCTTTGTGATAGAAAATGCGGTAGTAGCTCAGTTGGTAGAGCATCAGCTTCCCAAGCTGAGGGTCGCGAGTTCGAGCCTCGTCTACCGCTCCAACAGCCA
>OGQP01000785.1_pt1 | contig 20490 bp, 16 predicted proteins | sample 1553251 | NCBI WGS metagenome assembly OGQP01 (sample SAMEA2580016, study PRJEB22360) | human gut metagenome | biome: human gut; feature: human-associated habitat; material: faeces | place: Denmark | collected 2008/2010 | reverse complement strand
ACCCCTTAAATAGATTTTGGTTATTTACCATGTCTACTTAAGAGGTATCATATCAAAAACAGGAGGCTGTCATCTATAATCTTCTGTTATATCATCTCGTTCTTGAGATTCCTTCTCTGCTTACTGACCACACCTGAATACACTCTTTATCAGACTTATTCATCATATTTTCCACCAATGTATTATTATTCTTTCCAAACCAGTTCTTTGCAAGAGCTTCTGCTGCGGGATTAATCAATGATTTAAGATATGAATTAGAAGAAACTTTAAGACACAACTTTTTCTTCTTCTTCCATTGAGCATATATTGTCATATTACCGCCATCATCTTCAACAAGCTTCGAAACTACATCCTTATTTTCGTACTTTGTACCTTTTCCATCTTCTTCAGTGTTCCATGAATCAAAATCATATCCAGGTCTTAGTGGCGGATCCGGAAGTTCATTCTCTTTCTCATATCCTGTGATAATTGTAGAACCGGCATCATATCCACCATTAGAATCAATATTAATATTGTATATATTCTCTTTCCACACAGCTGACATATCAACAACTGCCCCAAGCTTATCAGCCAGATTAAGCTTTCCAGGCACGCCGCCTTCAACATATGTGCCGTCTTCTGTTTCCCAGCCTAAACCTGTCCAACCGGTAAGACTATATAGCTGCGATACACACGGAAGCTCATCTTCTTCATCATATGTATAGAATCTGCTGTAATAACCTTCATCCTCATACCAGTCCCAGTCTGAATTATCAATAATCTTCATCATCTCACTTGATTCTTCCGGCTTATTGCAATACAGATGTACTTCATAAAAAATCGGCTGCCATATCGCATACAGAACAGCCTTTCCGCTATCATCAGGCGTCAGGTCAACAACAGACATAGTTGAATAAAACTTTCCTGTATCATCACTTTTCGTATTCCAGCCAGACAAATAATACCCTTTTCTTGACAGACTGCTTCCTTTAAGTCTGATTCTGCTGCCAAGCTTTGATGTAATATTCTCCATATAACCGGTAACCTCTGCGTCTGTGTTATTATCAAATGTAATTATATAATCCCATATAGCATAGACAGTCACATCTTTGTTATAATCACTCAGATCTTCCGGTTCTAATATGCCAGAGTCACCATATCTGTCAAAGGACCATCCGGTAAATATAAGTCCATTATCAGCAGATGCACCCTCAGTAAAACCTGTCAGTTCATCCCCTCTTCCATAATAAGCATCCTCATCATCCGGAAGATAAGCTTTAATGCCTCTGTCAGCTGCAACTCCTGCGCTATAATGAACTGTAAATGTCTGTCTTTCCCATATTGCTTTGATAACAATATCTTCTTCCGTATAAGCCCCTATTTCAACCCGAATGCCATTCTTTCCATAATCAGTATGCCATCCTTTGTCTCCTGAAACTTCCCAGCCTTTCAGAATATATCCATCCCTGCTTACCGCACCAATTCTTACATATGGTGTAACTCCTACACAGTCATAATAATTAGATGTTACCGCATCTGCTTTGGGCACAGATGCCTTATAATCAATAATAGTATGGTATTCTCCATAACGGTCAGCAAGATATTCCCCAATTCTCAGATCATCATTCCATTGTCCCGCATTATCTCCATTATCAATCTGTGACTGATAATATATCTTATCACATGTTCCTCCACCAAGATCAATAGTAATATTATGATGAACCTTATACTCGTCTTCCGCTGCATATGATATCACCGCCCAGCCAATAACCAGTATACCTAATAGGACAGCTGCTGCTGTCAGGCGCTTTTTCTTTCCATGTCTGCTTTTCATATTACAATCTCCTTATGAATAATCCTCATTCACGTCCAGCGTCCATAAGAAAATGCATATATCAAAAAAACATGCGTGGTATTATAATTCCTTTTGCTATAATTATAATACCATGCATGTTTATATTATTCAAATACTTTTTACACTTTAATAAGCATTTAATCTTTTATCTCAACCTGACCAATATATTTCCACGTACTTCCTTTATCAGATGACTGATATTTTGCCGCTGTTTTTCCATCATTGTAAACAGCATTTTTGCCCTGAGTAAGATATATTGTTATAATTCCGGTAGAATCAACAACCGGTGTAAGAGCTTCCTTATATACATCGCCCCATCTTAACTGTTCTGAAGAATCTGCACCGTTTTTTCCGGAATCAGTTTTAGTTTCAGTCTCCTGCCCCTGTGGATTTGCAGCTGAACTGTCAAGTTCCTGCTCCTCAAGCATTACCTTTGCAAATGTTTTACCACCATCATCTGTCTTATAAAGATTACTATCCATACCTTCAACATAATCATAACAGAAAAAGCCGACATCAGATGACACATACACGACACCCTTAATTATATTAGTAGCAGGTCCGCTTCCAACTATGTCCCAGCTTTCCCCACCATTACTTGTGCTGTATATCCTTGATGATTCATTAGTATCATTACTCTTTGCATATCCGCAAACAATCACCCCATTGTCAGAATCAAAGAATTTTACATAATAATAATCAGCCGTATATATCTTATCAAGTTCACATGTTGTCCAGTTTTCGCCTTTATCATCCGAATAAACAACAGTAACCGGAATTTTAGTGTTATTAGCTGTCTTTCCTCCATACACAAAAGCAGTTTTTTCAGTAGTTATCATATAACTGCCTTCTTTAAGTGTTGTTGAACTGTTAGGCTCATACAACAGATAAGAATAAGATACAGGAACCGAAATATATTTTTCTCTATCATAAGTGACAAGAAGTGAATTATCCTTTATTGAATAATTAGCAAGCTGATCCTTGTTAGAATTACTTGTAATCTCTGTATCTCCGCCTGAATCAATTCCCTGCTGTGCATAATACTGTTTCAGTCCATAGTCTTCTGAACTCATGACTGAAGTAACATAAAGCTTCGCAGTATTATCATAGTTGTTATCAAGATAAAATGAAACCACCCACTCACATTTTATTCTTCCGTCATCCTGAATACCTTCCCATGAAGAAAAATAATCCGAATTAAGATTCTGCGGAATAACCCAGAAGGACAGCAGAACAGTATTGCTTGAAAGGTCAAGCACGCTTACTGAATCAATACCTGATTTTACAATATACTTTGAATATGGAACATATTTCTGTCTGTACTGTGAGATATATTTTTCGAGCCATTTAGTTCCAAGCCCCACCATATCCGGATTAGTAAAATTAGACACATTATCATTATCATAATCAGATACATAATCATCAGATACAACATTCCACTGATCATCAATTCTTATTGAAAATGTATAACGTGATTTAATATCCAGCTTATTTTCCTGATATTTAGATACATAGCTGTATACAAACACCCCTATGACAAGAAGACTGAATATAACCAGAACTGCATATGTAATTATTTTTGTCTGAAATCTTCTGCTTTTCTGATACATAATCGTCCTCCTGCTTTAATTAAAATTCTCTTTTATTATGCATTGCCTCTCTTATTATCACACGATAATACTTATACCACCACAGAAAATACATTGCGCCTGCTCCAACAAGAAACATAACACAGACAACAAACGGATGTATTGCATATATCCAGCTTGCCATTAAGCACAGGCAGTCCATATGCAAGTATTACACATATAGCCATTATTGTGCCATTAAGGACACTTCTGTTTTCGTACACACCTCTGAAATGGTCAAATGTTATAATTGCCATCATCTCACCCACAGGTCTTGCACATGCTGTAACAATGCACAACATAAGTGCATTAAATACCGGTTCTCCAAGTATTATAAGTATAATAAAATAGAATACAAATTCTGTTACTATCTTATATATAAATTTCCCCAGAAAATTCATATACGGACTAACAAGCATTACACGAATCATAAGATAATCCCTGTCACCCATTGCAAATATTGTTGTATTAGCAAGACTTCCACATATAGTTGAAAGCATTATAAACAGATATATTATAGAAATATCCTGATGAATCCTTATTAGTGGGAAGAAATATGCAAGTATTGTATAGGGAACATATATAAGAAGAATTACATACATGAACTTTCTTATAAATTCCCATGCAAGCATAAATATCTGTGCCATAGTTCCAACGATAGCCCTGCTTTTTGATTTTTCACCAAAAGCATCATCCTTCACCAGTTTCCTTATTACAGGAAAACTCTTTATCATCTTAATTCCTGCCTCTGTTCCCTCATAATATCGTAATATTTTCTCAGCAAACAGCTTTCTAAATAATTTCATTGTCTGCCTCCCCAAGTATGTCTAATACAGCTTCTTTTATCTCTGGAATCTGCATAGTTTCATGTGATATAGGATTGAGTTCACCATTGTTAAGAACCAGCACATCCTTTGATATTCTATGTGCAATATCCAACAAACCTGTTGATATAAGAATTATATGGTCATTCTTATATTCATTAAGAACTGAAAGCATATCATCAATATATTCATCAGTACAATAATCAAGTGCCTCATCAAACATCATTACATATGGTTTCTGAATAAGAAAAGCTGCTAACTGAAGCCTCTTCTTCTCCTCAAAACTGTAATCTGCAATATGTCTGTCTCTTATCAGCCCTGTAAGCTTCACTTTATCAAGATAATATTCAGGCTTTTCGCTGTTCTTATTCATATCACAGAGCATACTGATAAACTGATATCCTGTAATAAGCATAGGCAGAACACTCTGCTTTGCAGCAAAGAAAAGCGTGCACCTCTCCTTAGTCTCAACAGTGCCTGAGTCTACAGGAATATCTCCTGCGATACACTCAAACAGAGTTGTTCTTCCTGCTCCTGCACCGCCAAGAACCGGATATATATTTCCTTCTTCAAATGTATATTCAATATCAGTAAGAATTTCGTTCTTACCAAAACTTTTCTTCAAATGATTCAAATGTAACATTTATAAATCTCCTGCATCCAATGTGTCATATCATTATATTACATATTTATTTGGTTTGTAAACCTTCAAAACCTTATTATATTGCATTTATTCAGCAACAATGATATAATCTTGAAATATTTTGCTAATAATATAAAAAAATGTAGAGGTGTACAGTATTGAAAGATTTTTTTAAAAGAAAAGGCTGGAGAATATGCTTTGCAGTATATATATTTATATACCTTCCATGGTTTTCAACTCTTGAAAAAGTAATTAACAGTGATTATCCCGGGCTTCATATCATCAATATTCCTTTTGATAATATGATACCTTTCTGTGAATACTTTATAATTCCATATGTATTATGGTTTTTATATGTGGTTGCAGCTTGCATATATATGTATTTTAAGGCAGATAATAAAGAATTCATACAGTTTGCGTTATCACTCATAATCGGTATGTCACTCTCTCTTACTATATGCATGATATATCCTAATGGTCTTACATTAAGACCTGATTATATCCCTGATAACTTCTGTGGAAAGATAATCAATGCACTATATACAATAGATACTTCAACAAATGTATTCCCAAGTATACATGTATACAACTCACTGGCAGTTAATTTTGCATTACTGCGTTGCAAAGCTTTAAAAGGACATATAATAACAAAGACATTATCTTCCATTCTTTGCATCCTTATATGCCTTGCAACAGTATTTTTAAAGCAGCATTCTGTAGTCGATGTAATCGGAGCAATAATTCTTTATATCGTTCTTTACATTTTCATATATGTTATTGACTACAGCTGTTTAAAGAAAGCTTAGTGGATTCTCTTTAAACATTTTGAAAGAAGTTCTATAAGAAGAACTACAACAAACAATACAATAAGAATTGAGCCAACGGCGTCCCATCTGTAATTGTTCATGTAGACAATCAGTGGGGCGCCGATTCCGCCTGCTCCAACAAGTCCTAATGTACTTCCCGACCGCACATTCACATCCAGCCTGTACATCACAGCATCCTTAAACTGAATCTTAAGCTCAGGTACTGCCACATACCGTAATCTTGCTATAAATCCCGTTCCTGCACATTTGCACGCATTCCACGCCGCCATGTTCCAGTTGTCAACTGCAACTGTGAATCTCTTTGTCAGAAGTCCAATACTGCACATCATCATTGTAAGCACTCCGGCAAAGCTGCCAGGTCCCGTAACCCTTATGAATATAAGTCCATACACATACACAGGTACAGTTCTTATTGCCATAACAACAAGCCTGCCAATAAAAGCCATAGGTGCTGGAACGAATTTTCTCGAATTAATCAATGTAAGTATTACTGCAAACACTGCTCCGGCACATGTTCCCGCAACTGCGATTGCAATAGTTTCAAGCATAAGATACATAACGCCACTCTTTCCGGTCATAAACATGTATTCCCAGTCCGGATGTGTAATTCCGTGCATAATCGCACCAACAACCTTAATACCAAGCTTTGATGTTGATACATCTTTAACTGCACTGAGACTGTATACAAAAAATACCATGATACATACACTTATAATCACATTTGCAGTTGTATTTCTCTTAATACGTCCATCAAGATATGCTTTCAGGAATGTACTTATTCCCTCAATCACAAGCACTGCGACAAAAAGCATAACAAGAATCATTCCAACCCTGCTGTATTCACGCCAGCTTATCTTTTCATTAAGCAGTAGTCCTATTCCACCTGCACCTACATAGCCAAGTATTGCCGCATGTCTTATATTAGCTTCCAGTACATAAAGCGAATTACTAAGATATCCCGGCAGCAGTTCAATAATAACTGTCCGTGAAAATGCTTTAAATTTTCCTGCTCCTATAGCTGTAACTGCTTCGTATGGCTTCAGTGTCAGGCCTTCAATATCCTCACCACCAATTCTTGCCATTACAGCCCATGTTGATACAGCTATTGCAATAGTTCCTGCTGCCGCACCAAGCCCCCATATAAATGTTGCTACAAGTGCAAGTATAAGCACAGGTATTGTTCTTACACACTGTACAATAACTCTCACCACAATCCTTACATATGATTTCTTAATAAGATTGCCTGCATATAAAAATGCAGTAAAAAGTCCAAACACAGCACCTATAAATGTACCCGCAATTGACATCTGCACAGTCTTAATAAGTGGTTCAACAATCTTACCACAATATCCTGTATCCGGTGGAAACATTCTTTTTATGAATAATACAGCCTGACTGCCTCTCTTTATAATTACATTCATATCAAAGCCTGTTACAGCAAAACAGAATATTATTATAAAAAGCATTACCAGTGCCGTAATTCTTCTGATAACCTTCATTCTATTCATGCTTTTCATACGCACCACCATATATGAATTCAATATTCTCATCTGTTACCTCTGACGACTTTTTATCAAGTACAAGTCTGCCGTCAGCAATTCCTATAATTCTGTCCGATTTCTTCAATGCAAGCTCTACCGAATGACTGTTCATAATAACCGTTATATTGTACTGCCTGTTAAGCTTTACAAGAATATCCGTAATCTGTTCTGCACTATATGGGTCTAGAGAAGCAACCGGTTCATCCGCAAGAATAATATCAGGCTTCTGCATTAGTGCCCTTGCAATTGCAACTCTCTGTTTCTGTCCTCCCGAAAGTTTTCCCGCATATGAATACATTTTTTCAGATAATCCCACTGCTTCAAGCTGCTTTCTTGCATATTCCTTCTGTTCCTTAGTGAATATACCAAAAAGTGCCTGAAAAGCTTTTCTATCTGCCAATGCCCCATTAAGCACATTGTCTAAGCAGGTAATTGTATCAACAAGGCAGAAATCCTGATATATAGTGCCTATTGTTTTCTGAATATCTCTTTTCTTTCTTCCCCTAAGCTTTGTAAAATCCTGGTTATTAATAATAATACGGCCTGCAGTTGGCTTAATCATTCCATTAAGCAAGCGAAAAAGAGTGGTCTTTCCAGCACCACTCTTTCCAATTACTGATATGAATTCGCCCTGTTCTACTGAAAAACTAATGTTATCAAGGGCTTTATCTCCACCTTTATATAATTTACTCACACTGTCTATCTGTAACATGTATATTGTCCTCCCAGACAACTTAAAGGTGAATTATTTCTTTAACATATTCTGCGCCGCACGCTCTGCATCATAATCAGAGCTTTGGGCATACTGATATCCAATATGGCTTAATACATTCAAAACTTTAAGTCCGTCTTCACTTTTTCCTATATTAATACAAGCATCTGCAAATGCTTTCTTAAAGCCTTCTGACATAATATCTGAATTCTTACTAACACATATTGTATCATCCATTATCTGATCTGTCACTGCCAAAACTGCAGTCTGTTTATAACAATCATCTGTACCACCGAATTTGCTCATCCAGTTAGCTGCATATTTTGCTCTCATATGTGCAAATCCAACGATAACATCAACCTGTCCTGCTGCAAGTCTTGACATAGATGTTGTATATGAATCAGACTGTACGACATTGGCAAGGTCACTTATCTGCTTCCCATAATTATTGTAAAGCCACAAACTTGGGTATATATAACCTGATGCTGATGAAGCACCCATTACAGCCCATGTTGCACCATTCAAATCATCCCATGTAAGCTTCTGTCCTGCATTAACCTTGGCAGCAAGCTCCTGTCCCTTAGTACTTGGTCCTGCAAGAATTATTGAACGGTAATATGTTGTAAGATTATCTGTAAACGCTTCCTCCGTTCCGTCATTCCAGTCCTTGGCATTAAGAGAATCCTTGTTAATAGCTTTTCTCTGTGCAGTAAGCAGAACATCACAGTCATCATCATATGTAACATAAGTTCCGCCAGAAATAAATCCTGCATCTGCTGTTCCGGCACTTAAAGCTTCTCCTACTGCACTGTAAGAAGTTCCAACTGTAATCTCAACATTGCCTACATTATAGCCTTGTGCAGCAAGTTCATCTTTAATCATGCCGCCAAGAGGCTCAAGTCCTGTAAGCAGCGTATCAGCATCCTGATACGGTGCAATCATTATTCTGAATGTATCAATATCCTTAGAATCTTCTTTAGTTGTATCTTTTCCACAGCCTATCAGCCCTGCTGATAATCCCATGCAAAATGTCGCTGTAAGTAACACAGCCATTCCTTTTCTCAAATATTTTGTTAATTTCATTATTTTGTCTCTCTTCCAATTTCCTTTAACATATTCTTATCGCTTCTAATTGTAGCACATGCAACAGTAGTAAGCATATTACCTGTAATAGTAGCAGACGCACCAGACTGAAATGCCTTGATTCCGTCTCCTGTAAGAAGTGCTCTTCCTGCACCAAGTCTTATATCAGCCTCCGGGTTAATATATCTAAAGAATGCTATTGTTCTTAATATCTCAGGCTCAGTAAGTCTTCTCTCATTCTCAAGAGGTGTACCCTTAATTGGCATAAGTGCATTAAGAGGAATAGAGTCAACTCCGACTTCCGCAAGACTTATTGCCATATCAAGTCTGTCTTCCCAGTCTTCGCCCATTCCTATTATACCACCTGAACATGCCCACATACCTTCTGCTTTTACAAGCTTTAAAGTTTCAATCTTCATATCGTATGTATGTGTAGTGCATATATTAGGGAAATTTCTTCTTGAAGTCTCAATATTATGGTGATAACTTGTAACACCTGCTTCATGAAGTCTGTGAAGCTGCTCAGCATTAAGAAATCCCATAGATGCACACAGCTCAATATCACATTCTTTATTCATAGTCTCATAAGCATGAACAGCCTTTTCAAATTCCTCACCGGAAAGAGCTTTTCCAGCTGTAACAATCGAAAAACGGTCAACACCTTCTGACTCATTCAGCTTACACGCCTTTACAATATCCTCTTCTGGAAGAAAATCATATACCTCACAGTCAGTGTGATTGTGTGCAGACTGTGCACAGTACTTACAATCCTCTGGACATTTGCCGCTTCTTCCATTAATTATAGAACATAAGTCAACCTTATCTCCAACAAAATGTTTTCTTATCCTGTCTGCCCCTTCACAAAGTTCATCCAAATCGCAATTCAGAAAAAATGTCAAATCATCCTGTCTTTTAATTCTTCTTCCGTTAATAATCTCTTCTGCCAGTTCTAATGGTGTCATATATACATACCTCTTTTGAAAAATATTTATTAGATTATAGAACTGAAAAAGGCGAATGTCAACAAATTGTGCCTTGCAGTTGACATTCGCCATATGTAATTACCCGCTGGTATTCTTTATCTCTTACCTATATCTGCCATATCATGTATAACATCAGATATATTCTCTACAGTTGAGGTTATTCTGTTATTAAGATCTGTACAGCTCTTAGCAAGCTTTCCTACCTCTAATGCTACAACTGAAAAGCCTTTTCCCGCCTCACCGGCTCTTGCAGCCTCAATAGATGCATTAAGTGCAAGAATATTCTGCTTTCTCTGTATGCCATCAAGCTGCTTGGTATTCTCCTTGATATCTCTCACATACTCTTCACAGCTCTTAACACCACCTGTAAGCTTTGTAATCAATTGTCCATTGTACTTAGAATTATATTCTGAATTAATAAAATTATTAAGTACTGCTCCTAGCAGGTTAGCTGCCGCATTAATCTCTGCCTCTGTTCTTACTGTAACTTTTCCTAACGCCTCAATATACTCATCCTCATTAATACCCAGTTCTCTTGCAACACCTCTGAATTTCTCTTCATCCGGATGCTCAGGTAAAACCTGACCTCCGATTACAGAGCCAAGCACTGTACCATCGCTTAACTTAAGCGGAATACCAAAATCCACAAGTCCAGCATGACAATGATATACACCTTGTCCCTCAGCGTCACATTTCTCACATCTTCTGCATCCTTCCTTACTTCCTCTGGTAAGCTTTATACAGAAATCTGTAAAGTTGTAACATTCGGAAATATACTTTCCATCAGCTCCAACTGCAACCGTGGCTAATCCTGTTGCCACAGCCCAGTCAGACATAATTGATTCAAATTTCTCCATATCAGCAAAATCTTGAATCTTCATGCTTAAACCACCTCTTTTTCAATTGTCACATGTATTGATTGAGTAAATTTTAACAAATAAGACCTCTAAAGTCAATGAATATGAGTAATTATCAACATTTTTATGTACTGGCTCTGTATTAATGATGGAACAATCTCATTCCTGTAAAGCACATAGCCATTCCTCGCTTATTGGCTGTTTCTATAACCTGATCATCTCTTACAGAACCACCAGGCTGTGCTACATACTTAACACCAGACTTATAAGCTCTTTCTATATTATCTCCGAATGGGAAGAATGCATCTGAACCGATTGTTACATCAGTATTGCCTGCAAGCCATTCCTTCTTTTCCTCTGTTGTAAATACAGATGGTTTCTCTGTGAATACTCTCTCCCAGTCATTGAGAATATCTTCATACTCATCACCAATATAAAGGTCAATTGCATTGTCTCTGTCAGCACGGCCTACGCCTTCCTTAAATGGAAGATTAAGGACCTTTGGATTCTGGCGGAGATACCAGTTATCAGCCTTCTGACCTGCGAGTCTTGTACAATGGATTCTTGACTGCTGTCCTGCTCCGATACCGATTGCCTGTCCATTCTTTACATAGCATACAGAATTAGACTGTGTATACTTAAGTGTTATAAGTGCAATAATCATATCAATCTTAGCAGACTCTGGAATATCCTTATTCTCTGTTACAACATTTGATAAAAGTTCCTTATCAATAACAAACTCATTTCTTCCCTGTTCAAATGTTACACCAAACACCTGCTTTCTCTCGATTGGTTCAGGCTTATACTCAGGGTCAATCTTAATGATATTGTAGTTACCCTTCTTCTTAGCCTTTAATATCTCAAATGCCTCCGGCTCATAGCCAGGTGCAACAATACCATCTGAAACCTCATGCTGGATAAGCTTTGCTGTAGCAACATCACATACATCTGATAATGATATGAAATCACCGAAAGATGACATTCTGTCTGCACCTCTTGCTCTTGCATATGCACATGCGATTGGGCTTAATTCTCCGATTGCTTCGTCAACCCAGTAAATCTTCTTTTCAACATCTGTAAGAGGAAGTCCTACTGCAGCACCTGCTGGAGATACATGCTTGAAAGATGTAGCTGCTGGAAGTCCTGTAGCTTTCTTTAACTCCTTAACAAGCTGGTATCCGTTAAATGCATCAAGAAAATTAATATATCCTGGTCTGCCGTTAAGAATCTCTACAGGAAGGTCACTTCCGTCTTCCATAAATATTCTTGAAGGCTTCTGATTAGGGTTGCATCCGTATTTTAACTGAAATTCGTTCATATTCTTTCTCCTTAATTATTTTACATTCTTGTTAATAATTCTTGTTTCGTATTCACCTGTAGCAATATCAATATATCTTACAAAAAGTGAAACCTTATTATCTGCATTAAGATTATCCCAGATCATCTGTGTGAATTCTTCAATATCGCCAGATATCTTAACCCAAGTAGGTTCTCCCTCATAGCTTGGAAGTGGATTGCCATCACCCATATATGTATGGATATAATGCCCCTCTCCTGCAAATGTTGCATCATATGTATATGTGTGTCTTTCACATATGTCAGGATTACCATTATGGCTCTTTAATATAGACATTGCATATGAATATTCATTATTCTCAATATGAAGCACACTTGAAATTCTTGGTGTATAGTTAGGTGCATCATGCTCATATTTTCTTACTCTTAAAGATTCTTCAAATGTTTTTCCTTCTGAAAGGCCATCATAAACCGTATCAGTCTGATCCCCATTAGTAACTATAGTATTATTGCCAAGTACTCTTACAGGGGCATAGATAATAAGCTCTGGTGCAACTAAAAGTGTTGATGGGTCAAAAGCTTCTGTTCTGATACCCTCTCCGTCCTGTACAAATACACGGTTACGGCTGGCTTCCGCTTTTTCCCCCCTTAAATAAACAAAATTCACAGTTACGGCTGCTCTCGCTTCTTCCCATAATAAAGTAAGCTGAAACTGCCTTCTTACCATCCTCTGACATACCGGCAACAATTCCTCTGCCCGGATAAGCACATCCTGATAATTCCTCTGAAAGGTTCTTAATTGTCATAACTGACCTCCTGTTAAATGTGATGACTGCGTTCACTCCTCATGGTTCTTTTTCGCGAGTAGCGAAGATGCCAGAATTTCATTCTGGCATTGTCGCGGTGCTCCTCGAATATCCGTGAAAAATCCCCAATCCATGCAAGCATGATTGTGAATTTTCACTCCTATCCTCATCGCTACTCGCGCAAAAAAACCGACTATCTGGGAACGCAGCTTATAGCTTAACGTTGCCCAGGCGGTCGGCTTTTCTTAATATAAACTGTACTCCCTGTGGGTTATCCCACAATGCCTATAAGGCATCTTCCGCCAGTTGTACAGCGCTTATTAATAACATACAACAAAATATGTTAAATTGCAACACCATTCTTCTTAAGAAGTTCTCTTGCTGATTCAACTGAATCAACACCTGTTGCATTCTTAATTGGTGCAAATTCCTTTTCTCTTACTACCTCGAATGGCAGACAGCTGTCAAGCTCATGAATCATATCAAGAACAAGACCCTCAAATTTATATCCGTTAGGCTTTTCAGGCTTAACAAGATTACCATTCGCATCAATATATGGAATCTTCTTCTCAACAATATGCAATGGAAGATTCTTTCCAACAATTCTTTCAAGATCAGAAACCCTGAACAGATAGTTAAGAATAACACCGAAATTATATGCTGGATCGCCCTTTGCATTCTTAGCATCCATCATCTCTTTAGTAAGTTCATAATACTCAACAATGGAAGGCTTTCCATCTTCAAGACACATAACGCCAACCTTCTCATCAGGAGCTGCCTTTCTTACAACCTTAGAACCAACTGCACAGTGCTTTTCAATTGTAGCACCGATAAATACAGGGTCTGCAATTCTCTGAAGAACATTGTCAACAGCAAATACATTAAGCCACTCAATTCCGTTATTCTCAAGAACCTCTGTTAATCCAGCCTTCTTTAAAGAGATATACCAGCCACCATTACCATTAGGTGATGTAGCCATTCTTCCCTTATCTTCAAGATATATCTTACCATCATAATCAGTGGCTGCTGCCATCTCCTGCTTGAAGAAATGTACATATTCACTCTTATATCCGAAGAAGTCCTTCTCTTCAAAGAAAGAAACTGTAGCATCATTATTCTTCTCACTAGTCATAACGAATAAATGTATATATGTTCCTGTCTCTTTAACAACATCCATAAGATTATTAATAAGGCACTCGAATATATAAAGTTCCCTGTTAACTCCCACGTTATACATTCCCTTAGGATTATCAGAACCAAGTCTTGTTCCCATTCCGCCTGCAAGAAGAATTGCTCCAACCTTGCCAGCCTTAATTGCCTCTACACCTGTATTCTTAAATGTATCATAGTCAGCTTCTATCTCATCAAGTTCCATTGCACCAAGAGGTGTAATTTCACCTTTCTTAACAAGCTCAGACTTATGTTCAATTGCCGATAAAACTTCCATATCAGTCTTATCGATCTGTTCAAGAAGTGCTGCCTTCTCATCATCTGATAATTCATCATAATATCTTAATATCTGTTCCTGACCGTACTTTGAAAGCTTAAGCTTTGCTTCTTCTAAATTCACTCTAATTCCCTCACTTATATAATAGCTTATTGTCTGACGACATCTTTATAATTCTAACACATTAATAGTTTCCAAGCAACTTAATAGATTCAGCTTCTTCTTCAATACCTCTTAATGCGTTCATAACTTTTGGATCATCAATGTTACCAGCAAAATCAACAAAGAACCGGAAATTCCATCTCTTTCCTTCAACATTCCCTTCAATAGGTCTTGATTCAATCTTATTCATATTAAGTCCATTATATATAATATGACTTAAAAGATTATATAGAGTGCCTGCTTCATTAGCTGTTTCAAACACAATACTCATCTTCTGTGCATTCTTAACAAACTTTCTTGTATTAGTAACAATAACAAATCTTGTTGTATTGCCTTCCTGGTCTGTAATTCCAGACTTTAAGATATCAAGGCCATAAAGCTCTGCTGCTTCCTTACTTGCAATAGCAACATGAGTCTTATTATGCTCCTGAAAAATCATCTTTGCCGCAAGTGCTGTATTAGCCTGACTGATTCTCTGCCAGTCCTTATGAGTATCTAAGAATCTGTCACACTGCATAAGTCCCTGTGGATGTGAATATACAGCAGTTACGTTTTCAAGGTCAGTTCCTGGAAGTCCTAGTAACAAATGTTCAATCTTAACATAAGTTTCTGCTATTATGTAATTATTATATTCCTGTAACAGATCATACACATCAGCAACAATTCCGGCATTGGAATTCTCTATAGGAAGTACCGCATAATCTGCCTTTCCAAGCTTAACTGCCTCCATGCACTCTCTCCATGTAGGAACATTGAAATTATCAACATCCTTACCAAAGAAATTAATCATGGCAGCGTATGAATATGCACCCGGCACCCCCTGATATACAACCTTACAGTTCTTTTTATTAATCTCATCAATTGCCTCATATGGTTCTCTTAAAGTCTGCCCCATTTTTTCAAGCAACATATACTGGTTTTTTCTTGAGTTAGCCATAATCTGTGCAAACAAATCATCAATAGCATGCACATTATCAGGATTCTTGACAAGCTTCTTTACAGATTCTAACTTAGCTTTCTCTCTTGCTGGATCAAGAACTTTCTTTCCTGTCTCAATCTTATATTCTGCAACCTCAGTTGTCAGTTTCATTCTCTCTTCAAACAGTTCTACAAGCTGACTGTCGATTTTATCAATATTATTTCGTATCTCATTAAGATCTAACATATACTTCTCCTCTTTAAAGCGATGTATTGTTCTTATTGTATCACATTTTTAATGATATGCAATAAATGTACTTTATGTTATACTTAAGAAAACGTTCTTAAATAATGTTCATAAGGGAGTAGTGATAACATATGAAAAAAGCCATCACAATAAGTGTAATAACTATAATAGGATTATTACTCGCAGTATTAATATTTTTATCTATACGAAGCAGCCGAATCGTATACAACAACGATAATGCTATTGGCAATTCGGCAGGTAACCTCAATAACGGAGGTTTGTTCTGCGAATACAATGACAAAATATATTTTGCCAATCCATACGATTATAACAAATTATATGTAATGAATTCAGACTGCACTAATGCCATGAAATTAAATGATGACAGTGTTGCATCCATCAATGTCTGTGGCAGTTACATATATTATGTCAAGAATAATTTCAAGCAGGAAACAATTGGAACAATATTCAGTGGACAGCTATTCGGTGTTTACCGCTGTAACTTAAACGGCGAGTCATTGAAAGCATTATACGACAGTCTTTCCGGAACAATAGCCTTATCTGGTAACTCGTTATATTACCAGCATTATAGTGATACAACGCCTCTGGCTTTCCATAAAGTAGACATTGCAGGAAAGAAGGATACCAAAATTTCCGACACACCTTACTCACCTGCGTGCGTCCATAACGGAACAATATATTTTTCTGATCCTGTCGGAAAACACAACATATTAAGTTACGATACCAAAACTGATAAAACCTCTGTATTATATGATTGCAATTCATATCTTGCAGATGTTGAGAACGGCTATGCATATTATATTGACTTAAGTAAGAACTATTCACTTGTAAGACTTAATACATCTAACAAAACTCTTGAATTATTGTATGGAGAAAAAGGAAACAAAGTCGTTAATTATAATGTGTATGGAAACAAAATATTTTTCCAGGTGGAAAGCACAGATGGAATGACAGGCCTTTACAGGATGAATATTGATGGAACGCAGATTGAAACTATTGCTATAGGCAATATTACCAACATTCACTGCACATCAAAATACACATTTTTCCAGTATTATGAAGATCAGGGAGTCCTTTACAGAGTAAGCACAAGTGGTGCTGATACATCTGTTGAACAGATTACTATCAAATAACATTTTTATAAATATCATAAATAAAAGCCCCGCACTTTCAAATCAGTGCAGGGCATTTATTATATCTTACTCTTCAGTTTTCTCTTCTTCAATCTTAATTGAAAGCTCATCAAGCTGCTTAGCATCTACAACATCAGGTGCATTAGTAAGGAGACAAGATGCATCCTTTACCTTAGGGAAGGCAATAACATCTCTGATTGAATCTCTCTTAGCCATAAGCATTACAAGTCTGTCAAGACCATAAGCAAGTCCTGCATGTGGAGGAACACCATACTTGAATGCGTCAAGCAGGAATCCAAACTTTTCATTAGCAACTTCATCTGTAAGTCCAAGTGCCTTGAACATTCTGCTCTGAACATCAGCCTGATGGATTCTTACTGAACCACCACCGATTTCTGTTCCGTTAAGAACAATATCATAAGCCTTTGCACGAACTGCACCAGGATTAGTCTCAAGCATATCAAGATCCTCATCCATAGGCATTGTGAATGGGTGATGCATTGCAACATATCTTTCTTCTTCATCTGACCATTCAAACTGTGGAAACTCTGTTACCCATAAAAACTTATAATCAGACTTATCAAGAAGTCCCATCTGATCAGCAAGTTCTACTCTTAAAGCACCTAGTACATTCCATACAATCTTATTTCTGTCAGCAGCGAATAAAAGAAGATCCCCTGCTTCACCATCCATAGCCTTAACAAGGGCATTCATCTGATCCTCTGTCATAAACTTTGCAAATGATGACTTATATGAACCATCTTCGTGAATTGCAATATAAGCAAGACCTTTTGCACCATATCCCTTAGCAAAATCAACAAGTGCATCAATCTTCTTACGAGGCATGCTTCCCTGTCCCTTTGCGTTGATTCCTCTTACAGAACCGCCATTCTCAAGTGCTCCCGTAAATACTCCAAATCCACAATCCTTAACAATATCTGATACATTCTGTAATTCCATACCAAATCTTAAATCAGGCTTATCAGAACCAAATCTGTCCATAGCTTCCTGCCATGTCATTCTCTGGATTGGAAGCTTTACATCAACATCAAGAACTTCCTTAAAAAGGTATGCAAGAAGTCTTTCATTAACATCGATTACATCATCAACATCAACGAATGATAATTCCATATCAATCTGTGTAAATTCAGGCTGTCTGTCTGCTCTTAAATCCTCATCTCTGAAGCATCTTGCAATCTGCATATATCTGTCATAGCCAGAACACATAAGCATCTGCTTAAAGAGCTGTGGTGACTGTGGAAGCGCATAAAACTTACCTGGATGAATACGGCTTGGTACAAGATAATCTCTTGCTCCCTCTGGTGTAGACTTGGTAAGCATAGGTGTTTCAATCTCTAAAAAGCCTTCATTTGCAAGAAATGCTCTTGTTAGAGTTGCAACCTTGCTTCTCATAATAATATTAGACTGGATATCAGGTCTTCTAAGATCAAGACATCTGTACTTAAGTCTGATATCTTCCTTAGTCTGGATATTTTCCTCTATTGGGAATGGAGGTGTCTCTGACTCTGAAAGAATTCTTAAAGTCTTTGCAGCAATCTCAATGTCACCTGTCTTTAAATTCTCATTAACTGCACCGCTTCTCTTAATAACTTCACCCTCAACAGCGATTACGAATTCATTACGAAGTGCATATGCCTTGTCGAAGCCTTCCTTACCAATTATATTTTCATCAAAAAGAATCTGGAGAATTCCACTCCTGTCTCTTAAATCAACAAAAATAAGTGAACCAAGATTTCTTCTCTTGGCAACCCAACCCATTACAGTAACCTTCTTACCAATATCAGCCGATGAAACCTCTGTACATCTGTGCGATCTCTTTAAGCCAACCATTGACTCTGCCATCTTACTTTACCTCTTTCCTGTAATTAAATACTAATCTGCGAAGGATAGAATATCTTCAAGACTAAGACTATCTAAATCTATCTTACTATTTCTTATTATCTCAAATGTTTCTTCCTCGTGAATCATTCGCTGAAACTCAATAAATACTCTCATATCAAGATTCTTAATCTCTTCAATAAGAATATTCACAGCCGTATCAATGTCAAATGCTTTCCTATACGGCCGGTCAGATATCAGCGCAGCAAATTCATCTGTCACCTTAAGAATTCTTGCACCCAATGGAATATCTGTTCCTTTAAGATTATCAGGATAACCACTTCCATCGAAACACTCATGGTGATAGAGAACAACTTTCATTATATTATCTGAATAATCATAATTTTTCAATACATCAAAGCTGATTTTAGAGTGCATTCTCATATATTTCATCTCTTCGACTGATAATTCACCCGAATTTCTGCCATATAAGTATTCTGATAATTTAAGTTTTCCAATATCATGCATCATTCCGGCAATCTTGAGTTCATAGCATTCCCGTTCATCAAGCTTAAGTCTCTTAGCAAGCTCATATGTAAGGTTAGCAACAAGAATCCCATGTTCTATACCACTCTTATAATCATTAAAAATATATTGCAAATGTTCATTCTCATTAATGTCCGTACTACGTCCCATAAGTAATCTCCCTGCTGCCAGTATAATATTTATCAACAAATTCATTAGCAGGAAGTGGTCTGTCAAAATAAAATCCCTGTATAACATCACAACCATAAGAAACAACTGTGTCGAGATCCTCTTTAGTCTCAACTCCCTCAAATACAAGTTCATATTCTACCATCTTAAGCATCTTAATCAGTGACTTTATAACTTGTCTTCCTTTATCGCTCTTTAATGACCTACTCGCAAATACTCTGTCAAACTTAATAATATCAGCAGGAATATTGGCAATCTGATTAAGTGATGAATATCCTGAGCCAAAATCATCAACATTAATCTTAAATCCCTTTACCCTTAATGCATTAATAACATCAATCATAGCATCCAGTGCATCAATAAATGTCGTTTCAAGTATCTCAAGTTCAATAAGCGCTGAATCAATCTGATACTTATCCTGCAACTGAAGCATATATTTTAACAAATCTTCACTTGTAAATCTCTGCCTTGATATATTAACCGAGACAGGAACAGGCTTAATTCCCTTATCAATGCATTGTCTCTGGAAAGCAAAGGTTTTATCAAGCATAATATCATCAAGCTTTCCAATCATTCCTGTATGTTCAAGCACCGGAACAAATCTGGCTGGTGAAACAAGCTCGCCTGCTCTTGTCTTCATTCTTACAAGCGCCTCTGCACCTGCAACACAATTATGCGATACTGATATCTTAGGCTGAAGGAAAATTTCTATTCTTTCTTCCTCACACGCTCTCACAAATTCATTAGACATATCCATATGTTCAAGATATTCATTGCAATTATCCGCTGAATATACACAACATGGAATATCAAATCTTCCTTTTGTTGATTTCTTTGCAAGATTAGCACGGTCAACTGCCATACGTACATCAAGTGACGGATCGTCATAAAAATACAATCCAACATAAACATGCTGATACACAAGAGGATATCTTTCTGACAATTCTTTCTCAAAAATGCGATTCTTTCTTGTAA
>OGQP01000782.1_pt1 | contig 20597 bp, 26 predicted proteins | sample 1553251 | NCBI WGS metagenome assembly OGQP01 (sample SAMEA2580016, study PRJEB22360) | human gut metagenome | biome: human gut; feature: human-associated habitat; material: faeces | place: Denmark | collected 2008/2010 | reverse complement strand
CCCGGTTTCCCAAATCACTAATCCAACAAACCCGGAAGTTTTCGGTTGCGTTCCGCGGCGCGGAACGCAACCTCCCATATAAACCCCGCACTCCCACGTATTAGATACTTAATTTTGATTAGGGATATTGGCTTATTGCTCAATATCACGGAAATTAATTATCTAATACTTACGCTCATTTTAGGAAATTTTAGGGATTTTTCGAAAAAAAATTTTCCTATAAACACTCTCATGACCCCCCGAAGCCTATCAAGAGGGAATGCACTAAAATAAATTTAATAAATTTTATTAATACGCAAAAGAGGATGCTAAAGGAGTAAACTCCTCTAACAACCCTCTCTTTAATATAAACTCCCTCTCTTTACAGAAGCGGCGGCGCCTGTGACAAAAGGTCTTTAAAGCAATGACAAAAACCCATAGCTAACTTTAAACTCGGAAACCTTAAGCTCCCCTGACCCGTTTCTGAAATTGCAACACCCTCTACCTCATCATCCCAATAAAGGGAATACTTTACCTCACCCCACTCCTGACCTTCACACCAAACCCTGAGAAGCTGTCTCAATTTGGCTAAAGCCAAAAACGCCTTAGCCTCATTATAGGTGTAGAACACTACGCTCCTATCACAGGCTTCTACGGACTCCGATACAATAGCAGCTATAGAGCCTTGAAAAGTAATTACACTCTCCTCATAACTCACCGGAAACATTTTACAGTACTCTTCCCAACTTTGAGGAGGAAGGGCAGGCTCTACCATAAACTTTCCCTCCTCTTCCCTTACAAGGAACTCTCCGACATCAGAGTAACAACCTGACCGTTCTTTAATGTAATCTCAGTTTTCATATTCCTAATTATAAAATTAATAATCTTGCTCCTCCCTCGATTCCCTCAAACAAAACACTACGGATAACGCTACATTGAAAATTAACAAAATAGGCTCCCAATAACCCAGCAAACACCACGAAAACAAACTCAAAACCCCAAACATTACAACCCCTACAACAAAATAGGGAAGTAACTTATAGACTTTTCTACCTACCAACATAGTTTCTCGGAATTGTTATATAAGGAAGAAACCCGTCCCCTTCAGAATAAACGCTTGACCCAACTCTAAACATGACGGCAACCCCACTACCCCTAAGGGAGTAACCTTCTATCCGGTCAAAGAACTCATATAAATTGTCCACCAACTTCGGATTGGGAACTTGAGAAAACAAGAAAACTACCTCACCTCGCTCCTTGGGAACATCGCTAAGCCTGACCCAATACCGGGTATTGAGCACTTTTACAAGACCTTCCACCTCTATTAGAACATTCTCCAAAAGAGGGACAACCTTAAACTCCCCTCCAAAAGAGGACGCTACGGCAATGGAACTCCGCCCAACGGGAACTATAACCCTTCCCCTAAAACTATCTCGAACCCAACCTTCAAATTCCCTCCTAAACTCCTCGTCATAAATAAGATTACTCAACTCAACTTTCCCCTGAGAAGTAACTCCCGCCAACGAGAAAGGTGAAGGCTTCCCTCTGAGAGAAACACACCTAACCCAACGATTGGCAATATTAACTAACGTGGAACTGCACTTTACACCCAAATACAAAAGAGCACTACACTTTGTAAACCTCCTATACCTCCGACCCATATATCCGAAAAAGCCGTAAACTAAATCCAACTCTTCCCTTAACCTTGGCAGAGGAACCTTACTCAACTTAGACTCAAAATTCGCTACCCCCGGAATCTGCACCGTATAACCCTCGTCCAAAACACTTACCACCCCTTTTGACCCAATTAACTCAAACGGTGCGTCAATCACTGACATAAACCCAACATAAAGAAAGTTAACCGGGTAATTGTCCGCGTAAACCTCTGCTTTTAAAAATTTGAGACTCTCTTCCACCTCGGCCAAATTCGTCCCCAACCAGAACGGGACAACTTCTCCAAAATCCGAAGTGAACTCCTTAGCTTGAAGAGAAAACTCCCCACTATAAAGAACATAGTTTCTCGCATAAATAGGTTTCATACCTTACACCCTCCTAACTTAATCTCTGTAAGACAAAGGTAGTAAAATAAATTTATTTTACAAAGTTAAGGGTCGGAAATTTTTTATCCCTGACCCCTCTACCAGTTTGGAACTTAAGTCCTGCACGTTTCGATATTTCCAACTCCCTTGGAGAAGGGGAAGGAATACCGACTAATTCGACACTTTAGAACACCGGAATAAATACCCGGAAATTTGTGGAAAATTATTATCTTAGGTATAGGGAGAAAAGTGACCCAATTTCCAGCTTTTGGCCAGTTTTCGAGGAACTGTAAGGAAATTATTGCATAAATAATCAAAATGGGCAAATTTTCGCTTCGCGAAAAGCCCTTTAATCCGATTTTAGATAGAAAATCACCCTGATTCTAACAAATTTAAAGTAAAAGAGAGAAGCACCTTACAGATTGTTACTCCCAGTATAGGGACGTAATTACAAATTGTAAGTTATCCGAACTCTGTACTTACAATCTGTAAGTACGGAGAGCGTGAACCCTGCCCCTCCTAAACAAAGTAGCGTCCTGACCTCAGGACGCTACCGGAAACAATAACAAACTTTGTTATCTTAAGTAAATCCTTCAATTTCAGGAACTTAACCCTTACGGGAAGATAGAATATCGTCCCTCAAATCCTCCAAATCGGACAAATGCTCTTGTTCGTCCTCTAATATCTGACGAGACACTCGGAACGTAACCAAATCCTTACCCTGAGTAAACTCACATATCTCAACATACCGGGCAATGGCATCCTTCTCGGAAAGAATGTTTTGTTCCACACATTCCAAAACATCATACGGTGCCACCGGAACCCTATAAGGCGCCAAAGGGAGACTTTCAAAAGAAGATAACGAATTGATTGTCTCAACATTACCCCCTAACTCCGATATCCTCTTTAGCAACTTCTGGAAATGGTCCTCCAACTCATCCTGAGCATTCGTCTTAAACAAACGCTCCACATCCGGACGCATAACCCCTACCAGAAAATCGGCAACAACTCGATACTGGTAATACGCCCTAACTTCCTCTGCGGCGGCATACGAAAGTAAATTTAATAAATAATTCACATCCAAAGAGGAGGGCAGAGTCTCCGCAACAGAATCGGAAACCCGGCAAATACTATAAATATCAGACTTAGACATACCCTATTTAATTATTTGATACTTAACTATTTAGACATATAAGGAATACTATTCTTTTTGTATTTACTATATGTGTGGAGAAGGGGTCTGTGCTCCCTTCAAAGAGGACAACTCCAAACCCCTTTAAAGCTACACTAAGACCCCTTCCTGAAATAGAATAGGTAATCAACCTCTTAAACCCTACTCTAACTCATCATCAGAACTTGTAAACTGATTCTTTTCCGTAAAGTAATCCTCCAAAGAACGCATGAATTTTTCACGCTCAACGGGAGTTTTTATCGACGAAAGCAACCTTAACACTTTCCTGTCATCCTCCGAAATAGTATCCTCCGGAAACAAATTCTTACCTTGAACTATTTGACGCTCAAGATTTAAAAGAGCCGTAATACGACGCTCCAAATCTTTCCTCTCTTCATATATCTCACTCGGTGTAAGAACCCCCTCTTGGAGTTTCTCCTCCAACTGAGCAACATAAGCGGAATCCAGACGAGCATACAAATCCATACTCTTGGCAACAACCTCATGAAGTTTTTGTACCCCAGACACCAGCCCGGCAGACATCCCTATCTGAAGCGTCTTTAAAACCAAACCCTTGTCAGCCTCAACAGATTGACCTGAAATTATTTGCTCCGCCAACTCCAAAGCTACCTCTTTTGAAATCTCACTCATAATTTATCGTAATTAAAACCCTTACTAATTCTGAATAATCAACATCCACCCTTAACCCTTCCTCCACAAACTTTAAAAGAGGAAAAACTAACCCCGAAGGAACCCTCATCCTCGTAAAAGAAACTTCCCCCGTTAAATAAGGAAGTAAACTCCCTACCTCGTCCATACTAACCTCTAACTCCGTACTCCTAACATCCGGAAACTCATCCGGTAACGATTCCCTCGTAAAGTATTTTGCTATAAAATTACCACACTCATTCCGGGCAATTCGATAACAATAATTATAAGCACTCCATTGAGGGTCATAGTTTTTATGCCTCTCTAAAAGAACGACCCAAACAGCCGCCCTTAACTCCCGAAATAAATACGAATACTTCGCATAATAGTGATTCATAACCACAGATATAACCTTATTGACTTCGGCTATATCCTGAGGGGTCGCAACCGATACCGGATTGGTGAAAAACTTCGTCACAACCCTCTGGTTAACCTTAATCCTATATTTCGGGGTCTCATCTTCCATTTTTGAGAAGAAATAAAATTTTATCCCTTCTTCAACTTATCCAAAAACGCTCTTAACAATATCTCAAGCCCTACCTCATCCCTCATAGCGGCTTGCGCCGTCGGAGTAAAGAAGAACCCAAACATCATCCTCCCTACCCCTGCCTTATATAACTTATTCTCAACACTACCTTCCTTGGAAGTAAACAAATTACGAATGAAAACCCCTATAGAACTCTTTACATCCGTAATGGGATACTCTAAAACCTTCCTCAATAACTCTTGAGGAGAATTAGAAGGATTATTCGACAAAGCATTAATAACCATGGATTTAAATAACCCATACGATGAATCCAAACCTTTGACCCCAACTAATTCATACAACTGCAATAACTGCAAAGCATCCCTCATATGACCTTGAGCCTTCATAGAGAGAATTGACAAACTCTCCTCCGTTATCTCAATACCCCTCCCCTTGGCTATCTCTCTAACCCTCGATTCTATAAGAGGAGCAGGAATGGGAGAAACCTCTAAACACAAAGAACGCGACTTAATCGTCGGAAGAATATCTTCCGTGGACGCAAAGAGAAATATAGTATTAGGCACCCCGTCCTCTATTAATTTTAGTAAAGCATTCAAAGCCTGAGTAGAAGCAGAATGAATTTCATCAATAACCACCAACCTCCGCCCCTCCGGCCTTATGGCTAACCTCTCAGATAAATCCCTGATATACTCTACATTACCTACACTGGACGCATCCAACTCCATATAAAGATTGGAAGTTTTCATCTGAACATCCCTACAAAAAGAACACTCATTACAAACATCCCCCTCCTCCTTAAAGGATTGGCAATTAAGAGCTTTGGCAAAAATACGGGACGTGGTGGTTTTCCCACTTCCATAAGCCCCCTTGATGAATATAGACCTTACACTAACCCCCTCGCTCGCCGCAATTCTCTTTAAAGCAGATACAACTAAATCTTGCCCTACAACCTCCGAAAACTTCTGAGGCCGATACAAATTAGCAAAACTACCCTCGTTATGAACTCTATTCATCCCCCTTAACTGCCGATTTACTACAACTCCTCTCTAAAATATAAAGAACTGTAGTACTTGGAACTGTACTAACAATCTCATACCCTTGGTTATACACCTCATGTAATAGCTTCGCTAACTTAGCGGGGTCCTCATTTCCCGAAACTTGCAAAACCTTAACTTCCTTCATAACTCTTAACGAACAATCCCTGACTCAACATCCGCCCAACGCTCCGTATAAAAATGATAGTAAGATTTTCCCTTACACCCCGGAAAGTAACTATGTAACCAAGCATGAACTATGCTGGGAAGTCCCACAATAAGTAAATAGAATAAACCTAACTTCTTGGAACATTTGCAATGCCCTAACTCATGAAGTATATCAACCTTATTATCCCCTCCCAGATAAACATAACGACCTAACGAAATCCCTCCGGGAAACGTGGGACAAATATAAACAAGGCAATCCCCGTAAACCCTTATAAGCCTCGGCTTATAAAACAACCTAAGGGATAACCCTATAAGATTCTGGGGTAATTGCCAAACATATAACCCTACCCCCTTTATAGCTCTCTTGACCTTATTTTGCATTGACTGATAAATTGTTGAGTTATATCCTTATACGGTAAATCCGGTAAATACACCTGACAAACCTTCCCAAACCCTTCATAATACCTCTTCAAATGAAGACCATTCACAAGACCGGTATTCGTAGACTTGGTAAAATCATTGTCAGCAATAAACACAATTTCCGAGAATAAAGATAATAAAATTTTCGTTGATTTGGAATTGCCTCCTAACGTTGTAAACCCTAAAACATTGCAATCAGGATACAAAAACTTCATGGTCAGATAATCGGACACACCCTCCGTAAGAATTACAGAACTCTGAGTTAAGTCCAATAAGGATAGCCCAACTAACCCGTACCTATCAATAGAAGTACTCCGGGAAGAACTATACAAATTCCTCTGATACCAAAACAACACATCACCCCCTAACCTTTCTATAACATCCACGCTATCAGGGGAAAAAGGTCGAGACAGTGAAACATTACTTAAGAAACCTTCCCTTACCCCGTAACCCCAAATTGCCTCAAGGACAGCCCATTGAGGACTGTCCCAATTCACCAGAGGCAACACAGACTCAACACGGGATAAATCAAGATTCATTTCCGGGAAAATACTCTTACAACTGGGTCATCGAATAACTCTGCCCTACCTTATTGGTGATAGCATAGAAACCCTTAACCTTACCCTGAACCTGACTTTTAGTCACTCTCAAATTATAAAGGGAAATACCCATAACCTCCAAAATATGAGCAATTTCCACGGATTCCCCCAAACTCTCAAACAACAAATCAAACAAAACCCTCTGCCGATTCGTCATGAAAACTACACTCTCTTCCCCACTACGCTTTCTCAGCGTTACGGGACACTGACTTACTTTCCGAGCCATAAATAAACAATATAAATTTTATTAGCAGTTTTTTACCATTAACGCAACCAAACAATTCAACCCTATAGAATACGTTTTCTGGTTAACTATATCCATAACCGCTCTCTCCCTTCCACATAAACAAGTTAAAGAACTCTCCCGAACGGTAGTAACACATTTCACAAAGGTAGTATCCAACAAACGACCTAAACCTACCCTACGAAGTGACATTAACCCTAACAAATAATTCCAAGGGGAATACTTGCAAGGAACTGCAAAGTACCCACAAACTCTATCCTTTAAAGTAAAATGTGGCGCCTTAAGGGTGGCATCGAAACCCGTCTCCAAACCACCCTCAGCCCCTTCGACCTTCACCTCACCCCCATACTTCATGGTTACAAATTGCCACATTTCCAAAGGTAGGGTAGATTCAAAGTAATAAATATTAATATCCGTGGGCAGTATTTTATCCTCCAACATGACCTTACAAACATCCACAACTCGAAACGTTTTAGATTCCTGATTAACCCGACCCACCAAATCTAAAACGGCTTGATACACATCCGATTTGAAACACGCATCAAACACCTGAGAACCCCTTAACAAATAAGTCATTTCTGCATCACTCTGCCAAGCGGCAGAGTGACCCTCCGAAATCCTTAAAAAAGAACTCGCTACCTCCTCCGACGCTATCAAAAACTTCGCCATGGAATTGTAAACGACATTCTTCGGATTCAGCACCTCGTAACCTTGTTGACGGATAACCCTAAACCTTAACTTCTGCTCGACCCTCGGAGCCTTTAACGCAATAAGGTCGTCCGAATTTTTGGTGAAAGTCAAATCTCTGGAAACCTGATGCTTCCTCTCTTCATTCGATTTACACCTCTCACAACCCTTCAACCTTTTCCACTCCTTACCCTGACATTTGCCCTTCTCATCTATCCAAACATCACTATAAATAGGAAGGGGGGAGTCTTTAAATACTGAGGCCTTACACTCCACTGGTGCTCCCTCGTAAGACTTTAAGCACCTGACCGTAGGAGTAGCATTAACCCCGTCCTTTAAAATTTTATAAGCATCATAAAGAACAGAAGCATACAAAGGAACATAAACCCTATGATTACAAGTAATACACTCATCCGGCCAACGCTCATTGAAAAAATAATCCACATTAACCAAGGCCTTATACTCCCTCCACGCTTCTTCGTTATTTACAATCGAGCGAAGAGAATAAACATAAATCTTACCCGACGCTACCCATTTGGCAACCCAAGGTGTAAGACCCCTCCCAACATCTATAAGAACTTGCTCTATAAAGGAAGAGTACTTGAAACCATTGCATTTTAAACGAATGCCATTCTCCTTAAACAACTCATTCCACTTCTGGGGAACTACATAATCCCCCTCATAGGAAAGCCTTATGGCCTTACGCTCTGCAAAATAAAGGGCAGTATGGGGGTAATGAACTAATAATGTTCCCTTATACCTTATCGGTAGAGCACCTCCGGTGCTACGCGCCTTCTCCCTCCACTTCTTCGTAAAGTTAAATAAATACTCCCAATCTGAATCTTCCTCAAAACCGGAAATAACTAACCCTACCTTACAATCTAAAGCACCCATATAAATGCCATAGGTCATATAGCTCGATAACGCTTCCTCCGAAAGATTCTTATTATAAAAATTATTGCGAATCCTCTCGGAAACACCCTCCAACGGTGCAACCATTCGGGTAAACCCCGTCTGACGCATCATCCGCATCGTATCTACATCCCGACCCAACTCATCAAGCCTCATATTATTGTAAGGTACCTTAGAAAACTTACCCCTCCAACCATAAATAAGACCCTTAAAATCGGTCAGATAATTCATGTTGAAACTATAAGGTCGAACACTATCCGAGGCAGAATAAACCTTGCCCTGCTCCGCAAGATAAAATTGAAAATCTTTCCTATGCTCGACAAACCCTCCCGAATAAGACCCTTCATGACAAAACCGACACGTCCCAGACCTCGAACACCCCTGAGCGGCCATAAACTGAACTTCCCCAACATTACTCCCATTGCCTAAATTAATATGCCGAGCGGCTCCTAACACTTCCGGTAACTCCGACGGGTAATAAGGAATGCACATATCGGGGGCATGAGGATTAATCTTGATATTGGATACTATTTGATTTTTATCGTTCATCCTAACTTCATAGGCCTGAGGCTGATACACCCAACTCGCCTCCTCTGAAACCCCACTCTCTCCCAAACTCTTATCCCAGAAAAGATTTAAATTCTCTTGAAGAGTAACCTTACCCTTATTCTGAATACAATGCTCGTAAAAACTATTGATACAATAATATTCCCCTAAGTGAATGAAATCACAAAATGCCACTCTTCCGTCCCCTAAATCCCCAAACATAGCTTCGGTAACAGACCCGGTAATACCCCCAACATTAATAATGGGGCACTCACCTAAAAGTAAATCTTTTCTCTCAGTCCACGTAAGAGGAATCGGACGGTCACATCTATTAAAGGTAGAAAGGATATTAATAGCAGTTAATTGCTCGTAAAGTATTGAAATCGAAAACCCTACCATATCATAGTGAGAAGCATCCAAATGAGTAATATTACCTAACGCATAAGGAACACCCCACTCATCATAAAACTTTAAATCCTCCCTCTCCGGAAGATAACAAAAGTCAATGAACACACCGGGACATTTCGACCTAACCCAATCGTTCATTACTAACATTGTCATACTTACCCTTTTGGTAATGGCCGTAGAAGGGAAAATAACCAACACTTTCCACCTTGACCCCTCAAACTCCTCCGGAGACATTAATTGTGAATCCCTATTGAAAAACTCCGGAGACGATTTTAACCTCCTCCCACACTGCTCTATAAACCTTTGTGACTTAGTTTGCATCCTTACTCTACCCTTTGAGAAATCGAGGAACTTGGCTACCTCTCCCTGAACTCAACAACCCTTTAGAAGGGAAAGCCAATCCATGGACTCCAATTATTCTAATTCCCAATACGAAGAGCAGTGACAAATTTGTCACTGCTCTTAAAATAAATTTACATACTACACGCTGACCAACCACATGGAAAGGCAAATCACACAACCTGATTCATGCACTAAAGGTTGACCGCACTCCGGACATATATCCATAAATTTAATCCTCTTTCGCTTTCGCTCTCTCCTCCTCACTCATAGCCTTCCACAAAGCTGACTGATACCGAGCTAACTTACCCTCTGGAGAAATTCGCGAAAACTCCTCCCTCTCCCAATTAGAATTGCGGAGCTTACCCTCTATCTCTTTGTAAGTAGAAACTCTCCTCTCAGAACTCCAATTCCGAAAATCCCAGTCCCACTCACCTTTACGAGATTCTTCCCTCCGAAGATAAGAATTATACTGTTCCTGAAAAACCTTACCCAAGGTAGGAATTATTCTACTCTCTGGGAAATACCTGTAAAGCGCTTCCGCGAACTCCTCTGGAGTAGACCCCGTAACCGGTAACATCCTCTTGGCCGCAGTATACGCCCTAAACTGAACTTTATCCTGAGGCGTATAAGATTGGTAAATAGTTATGGGCTTATCCGGAGAAGCAAGAAATTTTACCTCCGCCCCGGAGTAATCCCCAAAATATTTAGACAAATGACGAATTGTATACCATACAGGATGCTGAGTTTTTACCCACTCGTTTAACCCCTCACTCCCGTAATCCTTACCCTTTACATCATACTTGGAAAGCCAGAGAGACGCGGCTTTGTAGGCGAGTGTATCCTCCATAACAGTTAAAAGACTTTAAAGTAAATTTAATAAATGGATTCCACACCTCTGGGGAAGAAGCGTGGAATCCGGGAACTATTTAAAGCCCACACAAAGGGGAGAAGTGAATCACTTATTAATACGGGACTTAACACCCAGCCCCAACTCCTTATTGAGGAACCCGGCAAGTTTGGCAGTCTGCTCTGCTCCCAAAAATTCGGCGATTTTCTGAGCCAAAGAGGATTTGTCCGCGGCCTTAACTACATCTACAAAAAGAGTGTAATTCCTCGCATCGGCCTCTGTAGCTTCGCTAAACGCCCAACCCAGAGGAAGTTTCTCATAGACCCCCGACTTAATACGTTCTGACATTCGCTCCTCAGGAGCGGCATCTTCTATCTCGTCCTCCAACTCATAAGTCCTCGCAAGATACTGCGTAAAATCTTCTATCTCTTCCGGAGACAAGTAAGACTCGAACTCTGGTATAAAGTCCGACGCATTGTATTGAATATAATCCTCCAACTCAGCACCACTTTTACCCCTTAGCTCTTCTTGATTATTACGCAAGTAAGTTAGAAAATCTGACCATTCCCCCGGAGAAGAGTAAGACTTCCACGCAAAAATCACCCCGTCCGGAGACAATAACTCCTTCATTCTCTCAAATCCCTTATTCGAGGAATCTTGCACCTTTTCTATTTCATCCTCCTCATAATCAAGGTCATACAACCTGATTACGGTCTTTGCAAAATCCCTAATCTCCTCCGTCGAAAGGTAGGCTTCCAACTCAGAGAGTGCACTTGCTGAGTTATCCCTTATAAAATCAATCCATTCGTCGATATCCCAATCCTCTGCGTCCAACTCCCAATACCTATCCAAATTACGGAGAAAATCTTCAAACCTATTCTCATCAGCATAGGAAATCCACTCATCAAGAATAGACTTAGGAGAAAGAAGGTCTTTTACTTTTTCCATTTCGGGAACTACCTCAGCGGAATCCGAAACACCCTTCTTCATGGATTTTAGAACATTGAACAAATCCGTCCCGGTAATAACCTTTGAAAGCACTTTCACCGCCTTTTCATCACCCAACTTCTTCCTCCACTCTGAAAAGCTACCCTCAACTCCCAGAGCGTCCAAATCGTAGGTAATACCTTTCTCAGAACGATACTTTTCCCATTCATCCAGAAACGCTTCTGGCGTTTTCGAAAGCATGACCCTCCTATTCACCTCAGGAGACAAACTCAGCTCCTTGGTTGAATCCTTAAGAGGGGTAGAATCTTTCGGAGCACGATACTTTGTCCACATTCGTTCCGCATACTCGGTGAACCCTTCATAATCTTTGGGAAGAACACTCTTCTCATACTCTTCTACAATTATTTCCGGGTGCTCCGTTATCCACTCATCAACTTCCTCGTTGGTAACTCCTGACCTTTCAGAGATAGTTTCTGAAACTTTCACATACTCTGGCCAACCAAAGTAACTCATATACATCTGAACAAAGTCACTTGGCATTACCTTGCCCTTTATCTCTTCGTAGCGACCCGAAACATCAGTCTCAACGCTATCGCAAATCTTACGTATGTCCACTTTAGAATAAATTTAATTATTTCCCGTTAATTCGGAATTATTGCATTTCTGAGTCTCTCACCTTAAGGCGATTGTTGTAAACCCAAAGTACACTATCCGGAGATACCCTCTTCTCACCAAACCCCGTAAGAGCATCCACACATTTACCCCAAAGGTAAGAATCGGTTACTCCCTTGGGGAAAGCAGACTTCAACTCTGATGCAGACTTGGCCGGCCTCTTACCCTTCGGGGGAACAACCGTAAGTTTATACTTCTGACCCCCTACCTCGACAATTCGACCTTCTAACTCAGCTTTTGACTGATTTTTAGCCCACTCCTGCAACTTATCCTTACCGGAGAAAGAGGGAATTTCTTCTGAATCGGAAACCTTAATACTCGGGTAAGCCTTGGAAACCTCCCCTCTAACATGTTCCTGAAACTCAGAAAGCGTCATATCCCCCGAATACCACTTGGGCAGAGATTTATATTGAGCAACCCTCGCAAGAGCATTTCTTGCCCTATCTTCCGTATTTATCGGAAAATGACCTCGATTATCGTTGACCGTAGAACTCTCGGCTGAAAATATAAACTCCCCTCTGGGCTTGGTATCCAAAACCGGCTTACTCTTAACCTTTCCGGGAATCTCCGGATAATCCTCCCTCTGAGTAACTCCCTCAGCGCTATCCGTCACCTTGGAAAGAGCATCAATTAATTTATTCATTTATACTTTATCTTTAAACCTCTATACACACGCAAAATTGTAGCGGGCAAACCAGTTTCTGACCCCTACTCGCTACAATTTGTAACGCCTTAAGCCACAAGTTAACATTCATCCCCTCATAAGGCGGGGTAGCCAAAACTCTATCCCCTACAGGTAACGCCTTCCCTAAGCTATATCTTAACTCACTCATAAGACAAACCTTTGAAACTCAACCTACCATACGAAGGAACCCGTTTGTAGTATGTATTCAAAGCCTCCGAGAAAAGGAAAAGGGTAAAACGGGAAACCCCTCTACCCTTAACCCGGAATCCATTGTCTAACCACAAAGCCTACGAATTAGACCTTACACAATAAGTTACATCCGGAAGCTCTACTATTAAATTCCCACCCACCGTTGAATACTTTGTCTCCAAATTCGTTTTACTCAAAACCGACATTACCAGAGGAATAGCAACATTCAAACTCGTAGGCTCTAACTCCCCTTCAAAATAGGGGAACGAATACACCTTGGGGGCGCCCTCCCTCAAATAAGTAGTAACTTGTAACTCCTTCCTCCCAAAGTCCAGCTTTACGAAGGAAGTGTAAAAATCCATGACATTCACCACGGTAAGAAGCTGCACAAGCGCCTCGTTAGAAATAAGGACGGAACTCCTACTTTCAAAGGATTGCAAAAACAAAGGGGACATAAATTGTTGGAAAACTGCCTCATCCGTAATAACGGGACACCTCAACCGGGCAAATTTTGAAAACTCTAAGGTCATCTCACTCCCCTCCAAATGAAGGAGCATCCCACTCTTACACCCTTCTGAAAGATGAACAATAGCATCCAAAACAACTTTGGACACTACTATAGAATGGTCTCCGAAAAAACTCCGTGCCTTACCCATAACTGCCCCAGCATTAAAGTAAGAAACCCCTCCCTTACAAATAACGTTCTTCTCGGCTACATTATTGGAACTCGACATAAGGGAAACAAAATCCTTAAGGAAACCCCGGCAATAAGCCAAATCCAAACTCTCAGAACACTCCGCAAACTTGAAGTCATACTCCTTCGCTTCAAAAGCAGAAGTTTCGACAAAAATCAAATTGTCCCCCAAACATACATTCAAAAGACCCCCTTCCTGAACAAGTATTAGATTGGAATTAACCGAATTAAAAAGTTTCCGAAAATTCGAAATACTAATACAAAAACCCTTCATCGGCTTTTGAGTATAATTATCTACCCTACACTCAAACAAATAAGGGTCATTATTATAACGAAATATAATGTTTTTGGCGTCCGCCTCAACATAAACGGACTTACCGTACATATCGTTCGTAACTTTTGAAAGCGATTCCAAAACTTTAAAAAGAGGCGCTACATCCCCTTTGGGTATTGTAATGTAACACTCATAGGGCAAGCCCGACACTTTCGATAACCCCGAAACATCCTCTACGGTAACCCCTTCCAACACCTCCAACGGATTAGATTCATTCATAGGAAATAAATTTTATTTTATATTTGTAACCTTCGCCCCCTCTAATAACTCTTGGAGATAACTCGCCACCTCCGGCGACCCTACCCGGCTCACAACATCCATAAAGGACTCTGACCCTTGAGTAGAATTACTCAATTCAGAAACTAAAGCAGTGTAATCGGAATCAGCGGAAACAGACGCCTTTCCGGAAACCTCCCGAAATATCTCAGAAGCAGTCCGGGCAGGAACCTCAACCAAATCAACCTCAAACCCAGAAGGGGTAACTCGTATATCCAAAAGTTTCGGCGCCCTATCACTCGTAGTAACCCTTCGATTCCGAAACAACGACCCTATTCGATAAATAGTAACTGACCCTATTTGAACGGGGTCATACTCAACATGGTCATGTCCCAAAAGGACTAAAGTAGGAGAAGTAACTCCGGCCAAATCGTCCATATAAAACGAATGCTTCCCGTCCTTCACATTGAAAAACCCATGAAACATAAGGATTTGAGGCTTATCCTGATTGAGAAGCACTTTATCCGAAGTAAGATAACAATCAGGATACTCTACCTTAGTAGGGTAAGGCGCTTCAATAGAACGGAAAACCCCTAACGAAATGGCCGCTTCCAAAGAACATTTCACATTATTCTCATCTGACCTAAATAACTGGTCATGATTACCCCAAATAACAACAGGAGGAAGATTACACTTTTTAAAAACATTGCAAACCTTCGTAAACACTTCATAAGTAACCGTAGGCTTGTCAAAAATATCCCCTCCAATCAATAACTGAGCAGAATTGGAATTACAATAACCCACAACCCAACTCAATTTAGCTATTATATCCTCCACCGGATTCCCCGTTCTAAAAGGGGCTGAGGAAGTTATGTGCGTATCACATATAAAGCAAAACCTGCTCATTCTTCATCCTTATTCAAACGATACCCGCAAATAACTTGGGAATCTAAGATTTGTATAAAATACGTACAGGCCTTACAAGTCAAAGACCCTGCCCCGGCAACGCTACCCCTCTCAGGTAACTCACCCCCTTGACATGGACATTCCTTGACAAAATCCAACGCGGGATTAACCAAAACTCCATAAGGACACGGAGTTACCCATACTCCGTCCTCTACTCGAATGGGAATTTTCGTAACAAAATCCCTCACTCTGGGAGAATACTCATAAGGATATTCAGGCTTCGTCGGTTGCATAGAAACGAGTTTTACCCTAATTTATAATACACCTTATTATAATATACCTATTATAATATACCTCTACTCCAAAGTCATTTCAACTTCGTCGACCGACCCTCCGCCACCACATAAACATGGTCAACATCGGAATCGGATATTCGGGAATCATGTGACACTAAACACAAATCAAACCCTAACTCCTTACACATCTGCCTGACAAAAGCAACAAAAGAAGGAAGATACTCTTCTGAAATACAAGTGAAAGCCTCGTCGAAAAACATCACCCGCCTTGACCCTGATTTAATCACCAAATAAAGGGAAAACACAAACGAAATAACCGTTTGATACCCACCCCCTTCATCAGCGGTAATGTCCGACACAAAACCCGAAGGATAAACTAAATAAAACTTACCCTCTGAGGAACTATACTTAACCTCAGCCTCAATATTAAAAATCGACCGAATGGCCATGGTAGCTAATCTTTCACAGTACTCTAAAGAAGTCTTGGTTATAACTTTCTTAACCTCTTCCAACACTACCTTGGCATCCTCCAACAAACCCTGCTCCTTACGGATAGCCTCAATTTGCTCCCCTAACACGGACATCTGACCCTGCTCTAACTCATAGGATTTCTTCAAATCAGCAAACTCCCCTAACCTCTGAGCAACCTTCGCATGTAATGCAGACCCTAACATGAAGCATTCGTAAATTTATCTATTTCAGAAAGAATCCTCTCTATCTCACTCTCCTTCTCCTTCAACTCAACCTCTATCTCGGAAATCTTCCTCTCCAACTCTTCATCCTCCGGAGAAATCCCTAACTCCTGACTAAGCTGTTGAATCTTAGATTCCAAAACCGCTTGCTCTTTCTCGTCCGCAACAATTTGCGCTTGCACGCGGGAAATTTCTGCCTCAATTTTATCCCTCTCCATAACAATTAAACTATTTTAGACCCACAAAACGGACATTTGCCCTCCTCAACTCTAATCTTATTCATCCCTATACGAGAACGAAGTAACTCTAAGAGAGACTTTAAACTCTGCAAATGCTTCAACCTATCCCGCATAGCCCTTAACTCATCCACAACCTCTACCTTGACCTTCAAATCCCGGTAAACCCTAATCCTCGCCTCACAAGCCTTGACCCTCTCTCTACTCTTTACCAAGGATTTATGAGACTCTCGTAAATTTAATAAATTTTTATGGATAGCAGTAACTCTACTCAACTCTTGAAGCGCTTCTAACTTTTTCTCAAGCCCCGTCCTCCTCTGAGAAAGACCTCTCCACTCGGAACATTGCTTCTGCAAAAGGATGAGACCCCTGCTCCGACGATTCAATTCCTGATAACCTTGATACCCGGAAAGAAGCTCCTTACGCTTCTGAACTCTAAAGGATAAAAAATCCCTGCCCCTTCTACTCCGAAGAAGCTCTATCAATTTTTCCCTTCGGGAAACCTGACCTACAAATTCAGAATAAACCTCTTGAAGCGACTTTTGTAACGGCTCTAAAACCCTGAGCTTTTGACCCAACCCAGAGAGGCGCTCCTTAGAAGCCGTAAGAAGCGTATCAACATGATTGAACGCTCCCTTTAATTGCTCCCTTCGGGAATTTAACGCTTTGTAAACTACCGTATAATCGTCCAAAGCGGGCGACACTGAAAGAATCTCGGCAATCCTCCTCTGGGAATAAGCATGAAGCAAAGGAGGCTGAAACTGAGTGAAATAATTTAGATAATACTTATCCTGACCGATAAGTAAAACTCCAAAATTAATGTACCCCTCTATCTCCTTGGGAACGGAACGAGCCATTCGGGAGTACTCTACCCCATTAAACTTCATTAACGGGGAACCCTTCTTGGAACGAATTACCTCTAAAACAGGCTCATTCGGAGCAAACCGCATCTTAATCGTGGCGGAATCCGTCCCCCAACGAACTTGTGAGGGGGAGAACGTATTGGTACATGCGGCAAACACCGCCTTCAAAGTAGACGATTTACCATTTGAGGAAGCACCACGAACTACGGTAAACCCCTGAACAGTAATCTTAATCTCCTCGGCGGCGAGAAAATTCCTGACAACACACTGAAACATCTTAACACGGGAATTTGTAGAAAGAGTAAACTTAATAAATTTATAGATGCTCTGCTAAGAACGTAAGACAGAAACCAGCAAGCACCCCAACCAACGTTACATTTATGTCCGCCCACTCGAAAGTGCCCTTCTTCGCCCACTTATCCCAAACAAACTCTTTGCCGAACGCCGCTACTACCCCGGCAACTACTCCTAACCAGGGTAAGAAAACTCCAAAGGTTACACTTATCGCGTAGCCTGAAAGCACATGAAGAATTTTATCCGTAGCCATAATTTACATAGAATCAAGCGTATCCCGTAACATAGAAATGGTCTCATTCGGAAGCTCTAACAAACCCTTAGCCCTAACTCGTCCCTCAACCCCCGGAACTTCATAATACCCCGGTGACACTTTATTTATAATCCCCGCCTCGATAAGGTCAGAAATGACCTCTTGCTTGAGGGATATACCCTTCCCATAAATCAATTCGCGGGTGATAACCACCTTTGGGGCGCCGAACTTGTTCTTCGTGGCCGAAATTCTAACATTATTCCCCACTATCTGGTCATTCTCATCCTTAATATGAGACCCTGCCTCTATTTTAAAAACTACATCAGCAGAATGCGCCTCAGCAAAACCCCCTGCCATTTTATACTCCGGAGCATAAGGATTCGCCGCCCCTAAAGACATGTTCGCCCTCGACTGACAAACAACCAAGGACGTAATACCTAATCGGTAAAATGAATCCTTAATCTTGGAAAGCATAAAAGACATCTGAAGAGCATGAATACCCGGCCGAACATCCTCAACCCTCAACTCTTGTTTAGTAACCGGCCGAAGCATCGTGGTGGAATCAATAGCAACCATATCAACATTAGCCCCATTATCCTCCACCAAAGCGGAAACAATATCGTCCAACTCCGACATATTACCTATGACCAAGTGAACTAATTTCCCCGACTCTACAAACTCCCGAAGCCCGAAACACTCCTGTTGCCTCTCATTAAACGCCTTCTCGACATCAATAAACACAACCTGTTTGTCCGACCCTGATTTAACTAATTGCTTCAACCGCGTCCGAATTATCTGAAACACGATTGTCGACTTTCCAGCCCCGGGGGTACCGAAAAAGTAATACATATACCCATTGACAATTCCTCCATTCAAAAGTTTGTCAATAGCCCTAATCCCGGTGGAATACTTCTCAACATTATCGAAAACGGAAGACGCATACTTACTCATCACCTCCGAAAACGTTGCTGTCACTTTCTTCGCCATAACCCTTAAATTGAAATTGATTCTACATAACACTTATACGACTTACCATACGAAAAACTCAAAACCTGTTGACCCAGAAGGGCTAAAACAACGGCGGAGGCCTCGTCATGATTCAAAGCCCCTTCGGAACCCTTACGTTTAAGGGGACAAGTAAACGCTACATTGCTCTTAACCCACTCTACTAACTCTGTTTTCGTCTTAGTATGCGTATGAGAATTAATGGCAACCGGAGGAAACGCATAAAGAGGAACATTAACACCCCACGAAGAAAAAGCATCATACAACGCCTGTTGGATAAACCCTAAGTAAGCTCCGGACGGCGTGGCAAGCGCGGGATACTCTACGAATAAATTTAATGACGGAATGGTTGAATTTAGGTTTATTTCCCACTTCTCCGCCCACGTTGTAAACGTACCCTTTACAACACTCGCAACATGAGAAGCGGCAAAAACCGTATTCTCCAACTCATAAACATCATTCTTACGATTATTCCTACTCCTCTGAGGATTAAACGCTTTAAACGAAAAACGCTCCACCACTTCAATAGTGGGATTAACCTGCCCGGAAGTAACCCTAAGCAACGCTAACCCAGTATTCGTATAAGAAGGGTCGATACCTCCTACATAAATATAATCGTTCATGACAAAATTTTGAAGCAAAAGACGGTAAAGGCAGGTCGTATTTTCCGACCTGCTACACGCTAAACTCTTCTAACAGAACACCTTAGTCCAACTCACCCGGCATCTCGAAAGACCCTGCGGCAAACTCTTGACCTACATCGTCTGCTCCTGCCAACATATTGGCATCCTGAGACCCCTTAAACTTCTCAAACGCTGACGCGGTGGGAGTTTTAGGGGTAAAAGTGACTGTTCCCTCTTGAGACATAACCGTAGTAGCTCCCACCGGTTGAGGAGTAACCTGACGAGGCACTCCTTGAGAAGGCACACTCCGCGGAGCACTAACTTGCTGAGGCTGAGGAGCACTAACTTGCTGAGGCTGAGGAGCTACTGGAACGGGAGGCGCTGGAACATAAGTTTGGGGCGTAGACCCCTGACCAACTCCCGCCTGATGAGTAGCATTGGCACTCTCCGCAAGAACTTTTTCGTACTCCGCCACCGAGATAGACGTAGCAAGGTCAATCATAGACCATACCCCCTCTGAAAAACCGGGGGTGGCGTTCATTTGCTCCAATTTTGCAAAAACGGCTTGCGGAATCTCCCCATTGGCACCATAATTCGACGGTGTTACATCCACATAGGAAAAGTCCTGCCCATTTGCACCTTTTTTGGCGACTTTTTTAAGACACACGGACACGAAGGTACCCATTTCGGTAGCTTGACGAGCAAACTCCTCATACTGACCCTCCGTGAGGCGAACATACTCAATAGTGAAATCCTCACTTACAACTCTCCCGTAAATATCCGTGTTAAGACGTGCAACAGGAATATAGTAATAAATTATTGCTCTTGAAAAACGATACTTTAAAATTGCTTCTTGGTCAACTTCAACGGTAGATTTAATATTAGAATCGTATGCTACTTGTTTTGCGTATATCTGGTCGAATCCTAAAAGAACAGCTCTGGCGGTAAAATTGTCTGCAACTGATGAACGTTGAATAGCGGAATTTTTAATCTTAGAACCCAATGTTAGTTTGTAAGCCATAATTGTAAAGAACTTTAAATGTTAAACGTACCAAACTCTCAAAAACTCTCAAAAACTCTCAAAAAACTCTCAAAAAACT
>OGQP01000774.1_pt1 | contig 20829 bp, 19 predicted proteins | sample 1553251 | NCBI WGS metagenome assembly OGQP01 (sample SAMEA2580016, study PRJEB22360) | human gut metagenome | biome: human gut; feature: human-associated habitat; material: faeces | place: Denmark | collected 2008/2010 | reverse complement strand
AAGGCCATCGGGCCGACGCTCACCTCGATTCTCGGCGCAATGGAGCCGCTCACGGCCGTACTGATCGGCGTGCTTCACTTCGGCGAGCCCTTCACCGCGGCAGGGATCGCGGGCGTCGTACTGAGCGTAGCCGCAGTCACGATCATCGTGACGCAGGGCGGCAAGCCGGCCGGCAACGCCTGAACGGCCGTACGGCGGAAAATCCAAACCCATATTCCGAGAAGGCGTGTACGAAACCTCCGGCTACCTGCACGCCACGAACAAGCCGCCCCTGGCGCAATGTGTTGCGCCAGGGGCGGCTTTCATTTTCGGGCGATCGCCCGACGACCCGTCCGAAAGGGTCAGTCGTCGATGTCGATCAGGTTGAATTTCAGGTCGAACGTCAACTCCAACCCGTTGGTGAGCTTCACCTCGTAATCCCGTTTGTCGCGGTCGATCTGGACGACGGACGTATCGGGATAGTACTGGGAAACGTACTGCGCGATCTGCTGAGGGATGATCGCGGCAGGAACCGTCGAATATTTGCAGTCGACCTCTTTCCAGTCGCCGTTTTTCAGGAATTCGACCTTGGAGCTGCTGGTGAAGATCACCTCGTAGGTCGTATCGAAGAGCTCGCGCTCCATCTTGGCGAAGGAGACCTTTTCGTTGGGGAAATGCTGGCGGATGAACTGCTGCGCCTTTTCGGGCAGTTCGCTGACGCTGATCGGACGATCGTTGTCGGCACTGACGGTAGAGGTGCCGAGGGCGAACACTGCGGCAGCGAGAATCAGAAGCTTTTTCATGGCGTTTCGTTTTTTAAATGAATTGAACATTGTCCTTGTTTGATGATGCAAAGTTCATACGCGATTTTGAAACGAATTTGAAAATTCCCCGTCGCAACGAAATTTTTCCCGTTTTTTCGAAAAAATCATGGCCAACGAACCGAAAAGCGGTGGCGCCCCCCTTCGAAACGATAGTCGATCCGCAATCCGTAATACCGCCCGACGGCACTGACCAGCGCGAGTCCGAGACCGGTGGAACCCTCCTTGCGGGCGCCCTGATAGAAGCGTTCGAAGATATGTTCGGCATCGAGCGGCGCCGTACCGTCGTTGGTCACCGTCAGCGTGCGGTCGCGCAGTTCGACCCCGACCGCACCCCCTTCGGCCGTATGGAGGTAGGCGTTTTTCAGCAGATTGGTCACCAGCGTCGACGCCAGCGACTCGTTCATCCGCACGACGAACGCCTCCGGAGCGGACACTGTGCAGGCGATGCCGCGACCGGCGTAAATCTCGTCATAGAGGGCGACCTGTTCGCCGACGACCGCGGCCAGATCGACCTCCGAGCTCTCGGGGAACTGGCCGTTGTCGATCTTGGTGAGCAGCAGCAGGGTCTTGTTGAGCCGCACGATCTGACGCAGCGTGCGCTGCATTTTGAGCAGCTCTTCCATTTGCTTTTCGGTGGGTTCGGTGTTGTCGAGCAGCCACTCGATCCGGTTGCCCAGCACGGCCAGCGGAGTCTGCAACTCGTGCGACGCATTGCCGATAAAGTGTTTCTGCTGTTCGAACAGCGCTTCGGAACGGTCGACGGCCTGCTGCGCCGCAGCACTGAGCCGTCGGAACTCCACGATCCGCGTGGAGCAGGGGACGGGCGCACCGCGACGGCCGGGCGTATAATCGTCGAGCCAGCGCAACAGTTCGTAGAGCGGGCGCATACTGCGGTGGAAGACCCAGACGGTCAGCGAAATGGTGGTCAGCAGCAACAGCAGGTAGAGGAAGACCACCCAATAGAGGATCGCCCGCAGCAGGTCGTCCTTCTCGAAGGTGGGGGTGGCGACCTTCAATTCGTAATAGGCGCCGTCGGCATCCTGGAAAATCGTTGTCAATACGCGGGCCGGCTCGGTCTCCTCCTTTTCGGGAATGTAGACCTCGGCGTCGTAGTAATCGATATGCGGACGGACGGCGGCTTCGGGAGCGCCGATGGGCACGATCGAATAACTGTTGTTCGACCCGTTGTTCGGCTTCGGCAGTTCGCGTCCCGCGAGCATCCGCTTGACGATCAGCTCCGAATAGTCTTCCAGCGCATCGTCGGCCTCGTCGTTGATCTCGTCGACCATCGTAAAGTAGAACAATACGCCCCAGAGCGCCATCAGAGGCAGCAGGGCGAGCGACAGGCGCAGGGCGATGCGGGAGATGAGTTTCATGCGGCGGTGCGTATTCGGAAGCGGGTGCGGTCGCGTACCCGCTGCGGGTTATTCGGATTGCGGCGGCGAGAGTTTGTACCCGAAGCCGTAGACGGATTTCAGCTCGACGGTCGCGCCGGCCTCGGCGAGTTTGCGCCGCAGATTCTTCATCTGGGCATAGACGAAATGGAAGTTGTCCGCGTCGTCGGCATGGTCGCCCCAGACGGCTTCGGCCAACACGGCCTTGTCGACCAGATGGTTCGGGCGCTGCATGAAGTAGAGCAGAATGTCGAACTCCTTTTTCAGCAATGCCAGTTCGCGTCCCTCCACCTCCACGCGCCGGCCCTCCGGCCAGAGCGAGACGTTGCCCAGCGAGAGCGACAGATCCCCGCCGCTGCGGCCGCGCCGCAGCACGCTGCGTATACGCGCCAGCAATTCGGCCGTGTGGAACGGTTTGGGCAGGTAGTCGTCGGCGCCCTGTTCCAACCCCAGAACCTTGTCTTCGAGCGAGTTGCGTGCCGATATGATAATTACGTTCTCGCGCTTGCGCAGCTCCTTGATATGCTCCAGCAGCCGCAGTCCGTTGCCGTCGGGGAGCATGATATCGAGCAGGATGCAGTCGTAGCTGTATCCCGCCACCTTGGCGTCGGCTTCGGCGTAGGTCGCCGCCGTTTCGACCACGTAGTGCTCCTGTACGAGGGCACGGTACATGATCTCGCGCAGCGACGGTTCGTCTTCCACGATCAAAATCTTCATGCGACAAAATTACGAAGCAATTTTGAATTAAAATCAAAACGGCGCACCCTTTTGCAAATTAAATCATACCCATCCGTACAGACTGCACGAAACCTGCCGGCTGAGCCGACCGCCGGCTCCGGCGACCGACCGCGGCGGGAATGAAGACGGCAACTACAACGAACGCCTCGGACGAAGAGTGCGTCAAGGACTGCCGCCGGACGATTGCCTCGGTCCCTGCAACAGTCTCGTCGCAACCGAGGCAGGCGAGACGTTTCGAGCAAGTACGGTTCACGAAGAAGGCGACGTAGAAATTCACATCGCCGGACAGAACCTGAAAACAAGATCGCTTTCTACGATGGATTTCGTATCTTCACAAAGATTCACCGGAGTAAAAATCAGACATAAAAACAAGGTGCCTCTCTGCGATTTTGCAGAGAGGCACCTTCGAGGTCTGAAGCGAACGCCATAAATTTGAATCGAATTTTACCGATTTTAATTTTATCTTATCTATATATCAATATTTTACATCCATTTTTCATCAACTGAGAGGTCTGGAAGTTTTCGAAAATTCGGCCTATGTATGACAAATGTATGACAAAAAATGATTACATTTGCAACAGACAAAACCTCCTGACCTATGGCATCCTTCTGCTACCGCATCCGCTCGACCCAGAAAAACAAACTGGTCAAAATCCAAATTCTCTTCACAGTTGGCCGTGGTAACCAGTTCTACGCCGACTGCCAATATATGGTGCTGACGGACGCCTGGGACAACAAACGGCAGACAGTCAAGAGCCGTTTCACCTTTACCGACGACTTCACCGAGCAGCAGGGGCGCGAGCTGACCAAGAATCTCGCCGAACTGCGAAGCCACATCCTTGGAGAAATCGCCAAGGATCCCGAACACGCGATGACGAAAACGCGGCTGGAGAAGATCATCTACAGTTTCCACCACCCGCGCAGCCTCACCACCGGCCGCCATGTCCGCAGCCGCGAATCGCTCGGCGACTACATCGCCCGCTTCACGCACGAGATGGAGGACGGCACCCGACTGAACATCCACAAACTGCGCTACGGGGCATCGACAATCAAAAACTACAAAGGGTTTATAATTCAATTCGACGAGTTCTGCAAAGCAAAGCGAAAGAGATTCGATTTCGGCGATATCGATCTGAAATTCTACGACGATTTTGTGGCATGGTTCACGGCGAAAGATTATTCGATCAATACCATCGGCCGCCACGTCAAGGAGCTGAAGATCATCATGCGGGCAGCGCGCGAAGAGGGGCTGCACGACAACGGGGCCATCGAGAGCCGCAAGTTCCGCGTGCTGACGGCCGACGTGGAGAACATCTACCTGACGGAGTCGGAGATCCGGGCCATCGCCGCGCTCGACCTCTCGAAAAACCGGCACAAGGATGTTGCCCGTGACATCTTTCTGGTGGGGTGCTACACGGCGCAACGATTCAGTGATTACTCTACGATCAACGAGGGTAACATACGCACGCTGGAGAGCGGGCAGCTGGTTATAGACCTGAAACAGCAAAAAACCGGCAACCACGTCATTATTCCCGTCCGACCCGAATTGCAGGCGATACTAGACAAGTACGAAAACCGTTTGCCGAAGTCCTACGAACAGAAAGTAAACAAGTTCATCAAAGAGATTGCTCGGGAAGCGGGTATCACGGAAAAAATCGAGGTATCATACGTCGAAAACGGGGAAAGGAAGACGCACTTGGTAGAGAAGTGCGATTTGGTAAAGACTCATACGGCACGCCGCAGCGGTGCGACGAATATGTATCTGGCGGGCATTCCGACCATCGCCATCATGAAAATCACGGGCCACAAGACCGAAAAGGAGTTTATGAAATACATCAAGATTACGGAAGAGCAGACTGCCATGGAGTTGATGAATCATCCGTATTTCAGCGGGAAATAAAATTTTTCATATCTTTATATCCAAACTAAAGAATCTGGAATATGATTACAAAAGACGAAATACTGGCATTACTCAATGATATTGAGAATTACCATATTGAACGAACTGTATCTACTGATAAGATGGATAAATTCTGTCAGGCAATATGTGCTTTCTCTAATGATATGCCCAATAGCGGCAAAAAAGGTTATCTTATTATTGGAGCGACAGATGATGGCGTCATTTCAGGATTAAAAGTTGATGATAGATTATATAAAACGATTACCGGGATTCGTTCCGATGGGAATATTCAGCCTTTTCCTATTATGAGTGTTGAAAAACTTTCCTATGACTCTGGTGATCTTTTAGTCGTTGAAGTTACTCCACACAAGTATCCACCTATAAAATACAAAGGAAGAACATGGATTCGTATTGGACCACGTAAAGATATTGCATCAGATATGGAAGAGCGAGCTCTGATGGAACGGCGCAGGGCCAATATTCTCTCATTCGAGACATACCCTTGTATCGACTCGACACTTGATGATCTAAGACTGGATTTATTCAAAAACACATATCTTCCGGCCATAATGGACGAGGATGCCTTGATAGATGATAAAAGAGATATCAAGCAACAATTAAGCGCATTACGATTATACAGCATTGCAGAGGATTGCCCAACATATGCTGCAATTCTTTTGTTTGGAAAGAATCCGGAATATTATCTGCCGGGAGCATACGTACAATATGTTCGATTCGACGGTAATGACAATGCCGCGGACATAGTCAATGAACATAAGTTTGCGGGTTGTTTAATAGAAATATTACCGAAACTCGATACCTTCATTGAAACAGCAATAGTAGAAAAACGACCAAAGCCAATTACCGCACTAAGAGAAAGAACAATATATAATTACCCAATATGGGCTATTCGAGAGTTGCTAATGAATGCTGTAATGCATCGAGACTATCAATCGAATACACCTATTAAATTTTATCAATATGCTGATAGAATAGAAATTGATAATGCCGGAGGGTTATATGGAAATGCCAAACCAGAAAATTTTCCAAATGTAAATGATTACCGTAACCCTATTGTTGCAGAGGCAATGAAATCTTTAGGGTATGTTAATAGATACAATCGCGGAGTTGCTCGTGTACAGAAGGAGTTACGAGATAATGGGAATCAAAAGGCTATATTTTCTGTTGATAATATTACTGTTTTTGGTGTAAAAGTTAACGATGCCGCTTTTGTTGCAGATAATCAACTTCGTATAAACTTTACTAACCAAGTTACTAACCAAGTTACTAACCAAGTTACTAACCAAGTTGATTTTGAATTAGGGCAAGCTATCATTTCTTATAAACAAGCGGAGCTAGCTGAATATGAAGCCAAATACTCTAAAGTAGCCGTTCGATTTGATACCTCTGATTTTGATTCACTAAAAACAGAAAAATCATACAAAATATTAAATGCACTATTGCAGGGGCCTAAAAGCAAAAAGGAGTTACTTATCAATACGCTAGAATTAACATCGCAGATTTATAATTATCAAAGATATATAGAACCATTAATGGCTCGAAAACTCATTATTCAAACAATTAAAGATAGACCTAGAAGCCCCAAACAAAAGTATGCGATTACTTCCTTGGGATATTATTTCCTAATGTATTTGACGCGACTACCGATCAAATAATTCCTTGACGACATATTCCGTTTGGAAAAAGTATGTTGAACAACAAAAATTCATTTGAAAAATGTATTCGAAATGCCCCGTCGTCGCAAAATAGAGATCAAAGCCTCCGAACTGGCATGCTTCGACACGTTGGTCGAGACATTGCGCACCCGGCCGGAGTTTGCAGACTTCGACCCGACAAGTCTACATGTGTGGGCATACGAGAATTACGAACCGACGATCAGAAATGCAGCAAGGGCTATTCGTCATTTTGATTATTGGTTGGCGGCACATCGAAACGAAATGTTTCTCTCGTCGTATTCGGGCAATCGATTGTTCTGTAAAAAGGATTTGGCCGAAGCTCTGGGAATTACACGCCCGACACTCGACCGGTGGATTGCGAACGGCTGGCTGGAAGGATGCACCGCACGCGCATTTTCGAATGGAGAACGGTGCTATTCGGCAGACGCAGTCCGTGAAGCATTGGAAAAATTAAAATAAAACTCACAAAAACAGCTTTGTTTCGGAGGACGGTTCTTATCAAAAACCGTCCTCTTTTATTCATCGAAACAATCACTTTACACACTGCGGTCAAAACGGAAAACAGAGGTAGACCGATGCAATTCATCCCTAAAAAATTCCGAAAATTCCATAGGCTGTCCGACTATGTCCGTTCGTGGCAGAAGACGGCATTATTTTGTAACACAATTACTTATTTTAGACAGCCTCGATAAATGATTTTCTTTGCGACGTTAAATCGAATAAACCATGGCAAAGGAAATCTATCTGAATGGCATGACTGCCGATCAACTTTCGAAGATGATCCGGGAGTCCCTGCGCGACGAATTGCAACAGTTCCGTCCCGCACATCCGAAAACCGACACGAAATATCTCACGCGGCGCGAAACCGCCCGCCGTCTGCGCATCTCGCTCGTAACGCTCACCGACTGGGTGAACCACGGCAAGATCCGCGCACACAAGATCGGCGGGCGCGTCCTGTTCCGCGACAGCGATGTCGAAGCAGCCTTGAATCGAATCGTTCCCATTAAATAATTCAGTGAAAGAATAAATATTTTTCTTTTCACTGAACATAGATTGTTATGAAAACGATTCAAGCTATCAAACATCTTTCCATTCGGGCCTACCTCGCCGAACAAGGTTTGCACCCGACCAAAGACAATCCGCGATACGGTCTTTATCTTTCACCGTTGCGCGAGGAACATATGCCGAGTTTCAAGGTGGACTACGTGCGAAATCTCTGGTATGACTTCGGACTGGGCGAAGGCGGTTCCATTATCGACCTTGTAATGCGGTTGGAGCGGTGCGATTTCGCACACGCCGTCCGATTGCTGAGAAACAGAGAGAGGGTACCGATCGCTGCACCCCGATCTTTGTCGCCTTTATCGACCGTTCCCGCGCTCCGTATCCTCTCCGACACACCGCTTCGTCATTCGGCATTGCTCGACTATTTACGGCGGCGCGGTATCGTTCCGGAGGTTACCTGCACTTATTGTCGGGAGATACGCTATACGATCAATGGCAGAAAATATTTCGCCATCGGATTTCCGAACGATGCCGGCGGATGGGAGTTGCGCTCGGAATGTTTCAAAGGAAGTGCATCGCCCAAACAGATTACGACGATCGACAACCGCACCGATACGGTAATCGCCTTCGAGGGGTTCATGGATTTTCTCTCCTGCCTTTCGACGAAGCACCCCGACCAACTACACATTGACGTAAATAGTATTAAACTCGGTCGTCAATCTTCCGAAAGCGCTTCCGTTTCTCGCACGCCATTCGACGATTCATGCTTTCTTCGACAATGACGATGCGGGTCGTAAAGCGACCGCCGAGTTGATTCGTCTTTGCCCCCGCAGCGAAGTCGTCGATCAAAGCTGTTTCTACTCCGGACACAAAGATGTCAACGACTATCTGATCGCCCACATAAAAGACCATGCGAAAAAGTTAGCGGCACAGAAAAACGCCTCCAAAACAAAGACGGTTCAATCTGTTCGGAATAATCCGCAACCCCTAAAAGCAAAAACAGCAGCGGTTGAGCCACAACGCCGGAAAGGGGTAAAGGTTTAGGAAGGCAAGTTTGTGTTTTCGTAAACGAAAACTTACCTGTACTGAACATCCCGCTGGTCTAACTCCTGCACACAAACCGATGAAACAAACACAGAACAAGGGCGGACGGCCGGAATTGAGTAAAGGTCGTGTTCGCCGATATATCGTCAGTACGCGACTCGATACGGAGCATTATTTACGTCTTCGGTCATTGGCCCGTACTTCGGGGCAGCGTCCGGCGGAAATCATCCGACAACTGCTTCGGACAGGAGCGGTACGAGAACGCCTGCGTCGCGAGCATCTGGATTTCGTAACCCAGCTCAAAGGCATAGCTCGCAACTTGAATCAACTGACACGACTTGCCCATGCGAAAGGATTTTCAAGTGTCGCATCCCGTCACGCGGCCATTATGGCATGCCTCGAAGCCCTGCTAAAACAGATCCGCGATGATCGGTAAAATCATTGCCGGTTCATCCTTTGCCGGGACTGTCGGCTATGTGATGAAGGAACTGTCGCGCATCCTCGATGCCGAAGGCGTAAACCCGCCGGAGGTAAAGAACATAATCGAGGATTTTAAGGATCAGACCCGACTGAACCCTCGGTTGAAAAACACGGTCGGGCATATCTCCCTCTCGTTTTCGCCGAAAGAAGCTCCGCACATGACCGATGCGCTGATGACGCAGATCGCCAAAGAATATATGCAGAAAATGGGTATTACCGACACGCAATATCTGCTGGTACGTCACCTCGACCAGCCCCATCCTCACTGCCATCTGGTCTATAACCGGGTCGGGAACAAGGGGCAGACTATATCGGACAAGAATATTAAAATACGCAATACGAAAGTCTGCCGGGAACTAACCGAGAAATACGGGTTGCATCTTGCGCCGGGAAAGGACAGCGTGCGGCGGGAGCGATTGCGCGAACCAGACAAGACCAAATACGAAATATATGATGCGATCAAAGGATGTCTGCCCAAATGTAAGAGTTGGAACGATCTGGAAGGTAGATTAAAAGAGCAAGGCATCAACGTCCGCTATAAGTATTGCGGAAATACCAACCGAAAACAAGGCGTTCTATTTTCAAAAAACGACTTCGAGTTTTCGGGGTCGAAGATCGACCGGCAATTCAGCTTCTCGAAACTGAATCTGCATTTTGCATACGCGCAACAGCAAACCCGACATCGAAGCGCTATTGTCAAAGACTTCCATGCGGCGGCAGGCTCCTACCGTTCGGCCTTCTCCGATCTGTTCGGAACGGGTGGCGGAAAGACCGACACGGATAGGCCGACGGTCAATTTCAGTGGTAATATCGGCGAACTTCCGTTGCCGCCGAATAGTTCGCCGGTCGAATTGTCCGAAGCCCAATTGCAACGCAAACCCGGCGAGAGTCCCGAAGAGTACCTCGCCCGCATCACGGCATTGCTCAATACCATCGCCGAAGCGATGGCGATTGCCGCAATGGAGCGGAAACGTCGCTTGCGAGAACGCATGACCAAGCCCAAAGTGAAATTGTAAACAGGAAGCGATACAACCATGAAAGAGAATAATATGATGTCCTACGAAATGTATGAGGACTTCAAAGAAACGATGGTCAAAACCATCAAGACCGAACTAGCGGCAAAAACAGCAAACAATAATCAATCAAGTGACAATGACTTGTCGCAACGATTGGAGCAAATCGTATATACAGAACAAGAGCGGCATCAGGCAATAATAATCCAGCTTGCCGGACGATTGGAGAGCATAGAGCAGAACTATACCAAAACGCAAACCGGTATCGATAATCTGCAAGCATCTGTCGAGGCAATCAAAATCCCCGCCGAACTGCCGCCGAGAATAATCCGACACCGAGTGATTTTCAGCTCCGAATCCCCATTCGTCATTTATTTGGTGCTGTTCCTTTTCATAAGTTGCATGATCTTGTCGTCGGCACTCTATTTCGCTACCCGACCGAATCATGACCGCATCGACAACGACCTGAAATACCGCTATATAAAAATGAAAGGTGAAGCGACATCCGACCGTATCGCCGAACTGGAAGAGCTATTCGAATTAAATCGCGACAACGCAAAAATCCGTCAGATGAAAAAAGACGTCGAAGAATATGAACACACTATCCGCCAGAAAATCGAACTCGAAGAACAGACGAGACTGAAAGAACGGGAAGTCGAAAAACTTAACAAAAAAGCTTCTCGATTAAAAAGAGAACATTAGGTCTTTTGGAGTTATAGCTAACAATTTCATATCTTTATGCGAAATATGTTTCATTTTGTCGATCAAAATATATGAACAGGATTAAGGAAGTGCTTGAAGAAAAGGGTATTAAACAGACATGGCTGGCCGAACAGCTCGGTAAGAGTTTCAGTATGATAAATGCCTATGCCTGCAATCGTCGTCAACCTAATCTGGAATTGCTCTTTGAAATTGCACGCATTCTTCAAGTCAACCCTAAAGATTTAATCAGTAGCAAATAATGTAATATGGCAATCAAGAAATCGGAATTATATAGTACCCTTTGGAAATGTTGCGACGAGTTACGCGGAGGTATGGATGCAAGCCAATACAAGGATTATGTATTGGTGATTCTGTTCGTGAAATATATCAGCGACAAAAGCCGCAACGACCTTAATTTCATGATAGATATTCCCGCCGGCTGCCACTTCGAGGATTTTGTCGCTTTGAAAGGCCATGCCAATATCGGCGAAGAGATGAACAAGAAAATGGCGGCTTTGTCCGAAGCTAATCAGTTGGACGGAGTGTTTATCGCGGATTTCGATGATGAAACCAAACTCGGCAAGGGCAAGGATAAGGTTGAAACATTAAGCGGACTTATCGGCATATTCCAAACATCAGATCTCGATTTCAGCAAAAACCGCGCGGCTGATGACGATCTTATAGGCGATGCCTATGAGTATTTGATGAAGAATTTTGCAACCGAAAGCGGAAAAAGCAAAGGTCAATTCTATACTCCTGCGGAGGTTAGCCGCGTCATCGCAAAGGTTTTGGGGCTCGACAAGGTGAACAGTATCCGTACCACCATCTACGACCCGACATGTGGTTCCGGTTCGTTGCTTCTTCGCGCCAAAGCCGAAACTCCCACGGATGCGACCTTGTACGGACAGGAAAAAGACAATGCCACAGTCGGGCTGGCGAAAATGAACATGATTCTTCACAACGACCCCTATGCAACGATCAAACAGGGCGACACGCTCAACGACCCTCAATATAAAGACGATTCGGGAAATTTGCAGACATTCGATTTTGTGGTTGCCAATCCTCCTTTTTCTACCAAATCATGGTTGAAAGGAGCAAAAGAAGAGGATCAATATAAACGCTGGGGATCGTCAATCGGCATTCCTCCAGAGAAAAACGGCGACTACGCCTTTCTGCTCCATATCGTTCGGTCAATCAAACAAACAGGATGCGGTGCTTGTATCCTTCCGCACGGCGTGCTATTCAGAGGCAATGCCGAAGCGCAAATCCGTAAATATCTTGTAGCTGAAAAACGATATATCAAAGGCATTATCGGCTTGCCTGCCAACCTTTTCTTCGGGACCGGAATACCGGCCTGTATTATCCTTATCGAAAAATCCGAAGCCTCCAACCGCAAAGGTGTTTTTATGATCGATGCAAAATTCGGCTTCATGAAAGACGGAGCGAAAAACCGGCTGCGCGAACAGGATATCCGTCGTATCGTAGACGTTTGGCAGACCCAACGCGATGTCCCACATTTCGCCCGATTCGTTCCGATGGAAGAGATCGAACGGAATGATTACAATCTGAATATTCCGCGTTATATTTCAGCTCCCGACACCGAAATTTTGCAAGACATCGACGCGCATTTGCATGGTGGACTGCCTGCGCATGATATTGAACAACTTTCCGACTATTGGCTGGTCTGTCCCTCTTTACGCGAAGATCTTTTCCGACCGCATGTCTCTCGCACGGGATATTTCACGTTGAAATGCGAATCGTCGGCCGTGCACGATACAATTATGGCCAACACCGATTTCCGTAATCAGACCGAAATTTTTTATCGAAGTTATACCGAATGGTGCGATCGACACCGTGCAAACCTTTACGCCCTTGCTACGGGGTTTGCGCCGAAACATCTTATCGAAGAATTGAGCGATTCGCTACTCACTATTTTCAAGCGGGATGAATCACTGGTTGATGCCTATGATGTGTATGACTGCCTGATGAACTATTGGAGCGAAACCATGCAGGACGATTGTTATCTGATCGCTGCCAACGGATGGAAAGCGGAGCTATATACGCCGCAGCCGGCGGCTAAAAAGAGAGATGCGAAGCCGAAAGAGAAGAAAGCTTCCGCACCGGAGGATGTCGTGTGCGACTTATTGCCCGTTTCGATTGTGATCGATGAGTATTTCGCGAAAGAAAAGCATCTTATTACGGCTTCCGAAGAGTTATTAAGTGACAAAGAAAACCAATTAAATGAAATGCTGGAAGAGCACTCGGAAGGTATATTAGACGAAGATAATTTTGCCGATGGAAAGCTCTCCGACAGCAACGTCAAAAAACGAATCAAAGCACTCGACCAAAAATCGGATGCCGATGAAATAGCCATTCTTACGCAATATCTCACATTGAAAGAGGATATTTCGCTTACGAAGAAAACGCTGAAAACTTTGAAATACGATTTACTTACGGCTTTGATCGTCAAGTATGCTGGGCTTACAGAAGACGATATCAAACGCTTGGTTATCGAAAAGAAATGGTTTGCTACTCTTTCGGCTCGGCTCGACAGTGAAATGCATCGCATCGGTCAACAGCTGACCTCGAAAGTTTCGGCACTTGCCGAACGCTATGCACAAACGCTTCCGGAAATCGACGCCGAAATCACTGATCTCGAAGTCAAAGTCGCCGCACACTTGAAACAAATGGGATTTTAATAAATAATGAAGTGGGAAATTTTGGACAATGGATATCTTTCGGAATGTTGTTGAATTTGAACCAAAGATATAATTAAGGCCAAAACATTAACAAAGATGAGCTGCATATGACAATAGAGAGTTGCAAATACTCGCATAACCGTGATGTCGATAACAATAACATGCTCACCACAGAGCAAAAAGAAAAACGCAAACGGTTGTTCTCTAAAATGGCAGATGCGGCAAAAGATTATATCGAGCAACGTTTGCTCGATGAAAATAAATTGAACGAATAATAAAAATGAAGAGAGATATCAGTATAATTTTATCACTCATTGCTCTTGTAGGAGTTATCATATTGGCAATGCTATGGTGTTGCCGTTCGATGTCGTTATCAGCCGTATCACTCGATACTTTTATCGGTGTAATGGCCGCAACGATAGGTCTACTGGTAACATTTGCAATCGGCTGGCAGGTTATCAATGCCTTGGATATTAAAAACAAACTTGCCGAAATTGAAAAATTGAAAGATGAAATTACCGAGCAACGAACCGAAATTAACAGGTTGGTCACTCGAAGTAAATTCGATTCTAATGTAAACCAGAGTTATACGATGCATAAACTCGGCTCTCATCACAGAGCTTTTGCCTGCACATTAGAGGCTATAAAATATGGTTTGGCATTGGATGATGCTTACGAAGAGCTGGATGTACTTCTTGTTAATCTAAAAGTCTTTGCAGTAAATTCACAACGGGAACATTGTTATCAATCCGAGCGTGATATGATGGTTGCAGCAGATGAGGCGATTCAAAAATCGCCTAAATTTGCTCTTATCAAAGACAAATACACGGATGCACTATCGGAATACAACAAGTTTTTCAGCCATGTATTTCCAGATCCAAAAGACAAAAAGAACACTGATAAAAAATGAAGATACCACAAAGATATAAGCATACGGAGTTTGGTTTAATTCCTGACGACTGGGTATTGTGTACGTTCAAAGATGTTTTAACAACATTTTCAAGTGGAGCAACACCTTATCGTGGTATTCCCGAATATTATAATGGCAATATCCGATGGATTTCAAGTGGAGAGTTAAATTATAATGTCATATACGATACCATTGAACATATTTCAGCAAATGCCGTTAGAAATACCAATCTTCACATACTTAACCCCAGTACGTTTTTAATGGCTATTACGGGACTTGAAGCTGAAGGTACACGTGGAAAGTGCGCTTTTGTAGGTGCTCCAGCTACAACGAACCAATCTTGTCTGGCAATCAATGGGACGGATAGAATGTGTGTAGAATATTTATTTTGGTTCTATCGAATGTGGGGCGATTATTTAGCTTTCAAATATTGTCAAGGAACAAAACAGCAAAGTTATACAGCTGAGATTGTTAAGAAGTTGCCGATTTATTGTCCTATAACAATCAAAGAGCAAAACAAGATTGCCGAAGCATTGAGCGATGTAGATGCATTGATTACGGCACTCGATAAGAAGATTGCAAAAAAGCGTCTTATCAAGCAGGGTGCGATGCAGCAACTTCTGACCGGTAAAATGCGACTTGCAGGATTTTCCGCTCCATGGATTGAAAAGAAAATATATGAAATAGGAGAACTCACAGGTTCCGGTGTTGATAAAAAGAATATCGCTGGAGAACAAAGCATACGTCTTTTAAATTTCTTAGATGTATTTCGAGAAGATCATATCTTTAGTAAAGATTTGCATTTTTGGGCTACGGCTTCCGATGTTAAAATCAAAACATGTAATGTATTACAAGGGGATATATTTTTTACTCCGTCTTCAGAAATGCCATATGATATTGCCCTTTCAGCAGTAGCAATGGAAAATATGAATTCCGTATGTTATAGTTACCATATATACAGATTCAGAATTTTTGAAGACATTGATTTACAATATCGAGCTTATATGTTTAAATCCAGCTCTTTCTATGAACAGGCAAATGTAGCTTGCGAAGGAAGCGGCAAACGATATGTAATATCCTTATCTAAATTTAAGGACTTAACAGTATATTATCCATCTGACAAAAAAGAACAGCATGCTATTGCAACTATTCTGTCAGATATGGACAACGAGATTGCAAAATTGGAGGCACGCCGCAATAAGTACAAATTGATTAAAAGCGGCATGATGCAGAAATTATTAACCGGACAAATACGCTTAGTTAAGCCGTTAGCGCCGATTATTCCGCTTGAAACTCCAGATGCTCAAATTCGTGAAATTCCTCTGCAAACACATGTAGTTACTGGACATATCGTAAATGCATTATATCAATCATCAGGATGGGGACGTACCAAATTGCAAAAAACGTTGCATTTGGTCGGGTATCATTGCCAACTCGATTTCGGAAACGACTATATTCGCAATACGGCAGGACCAGATGATCAGGCGATGATGAATCACATCGACAGTAAGTTCAAGCAATATCGTCATGTCAGAATAGAGGTAAAAAAAGAGAATGGAAAGACACGATATAATTATATTCCTACTGCAATGATCGACGAATTGGAACAGGTGTATGAAACATATCCTCAAACAATTCGCCACGCAGTCGATTCTTTGATAAACAAAATTAAAAAGATGGATTTGGCCTGTGCGGAGATTGTTTCGACGCTATATGCCGTATGGAACAACCGAATCATAAAAGGGGAGCCGATATCCGACGATCTGTTGCTGGAAGATTTCTATGCTTGGAGCAAGCACAAGTTGGATTTCAGTCCTGACCAGGTGTTGTGCGAGTTGAATTATATGCGAAAAGAAGAAATTATCCCAATCGGCTGGGGAAAATATATTGACAAGAAATAAGAACTATGGACACAAACATCGGAGCGAAGGAACGGGTAACGCAGGAGCGGCTGATCGGATTATTTCAGAATGTGTTGAAATACGATTATCTCGGTAATTGGGAATACCGCGAAGACAATGCGAATGTAGAGGAGGCGTTGTTGCGTCGTTATTTGAAGAGACGGAGTTATGCCGATAAGGAGATCGACAAGGCCGTTGCGAAACTCAAACAAGCAGCGGCCAATATCGGCATAGGTTTGTACAACGCCAACCATGAGGTCTATACATTGCTGCGTTATGGCGTAAACGTGCAGTCGGAAGTATCGGAGCACAAAAAGATGGTACACCTTATCGATTGGGCGAACCCGATGGAGAATGATTTTCAGATTGCCGAAGAGGTGACAGTACAAGGCAAAAGCGACCGCCGCCCCGATCTGGTCGTTTATGTCAACGGAATCGCCGTGGCCGTCATCGAGCTCAAACGCAGCAAGGTGTCCGTTCATGAAGGGATTCGTCAGAACATCCGCAATCAAGAAGACGAATATATTCCCCGATTCTTTACGACCGTACAATTGTTGTTCGCAGGTAATGATACCGAGGGGCTGCATTACGGAGTAATCAAAACACCCGAAAAGTTCTGGCTTCGTTGGAAAGAACCGTGCGGCGAACCGTGCGAACCCTCCCTGTTTACACCAGATCGTTATCCAAATGAACTGGATCGCAGCGTTTTGCAATTTTTCGAACCGCATCGGCTGTTGGAATACATACACGATTTTATTATTTTCGACGGCGGCCGCAAAAAGACAGCCCGACCGAATCAATATTTCGCAATCAAGGCGGCGCAACCACGTGTGCGTAATAAAGAAAACGGCATTATCTGGCATTCGCAAGGTGCAGGGAAAAGTCTTACGATGGTTTGGTTGGCACAGTGGATTCGCGAAAATGTTGTGGATGCCCGTGTGGTCGTCATCACCGATCGTGACGAACTGGACAAACAGATCGAAACCGGATTCAAGGATGCGGGTGAGAAAATCCGACGCGCCCGAAGCGGAGCACAATTGGTCTCGATGCTCAATGAAGCCGAACCGTGGCTGATTTGCACCCTCATCCATAAATTCGGCAACCGAAACGACAACGACGGCATATCGGTCGGAGGGAAGAAAGCGGTAAAATCGCTCGATTTCTATTTGGAGGAGGTCGCAAAGAACCTTCCGCAGGGGTTTCAAGCCAAAGGCAATATCTACGTCTTTATCGACGAGTGCCATCGTTCGCAGGGCGGCATGCTGCACGAAGCGATGAAGCATATCATGGGTGAACGTGTCATGTTAATCGGTTTTACCGGAACCCCATTGTTGCATACGGACAAGAAGAAATCCATCGAGACATTCGGTTCATACATACACAGCTATAAATTCCACGAAGCCGTTCGGGACAAGGTTATCCTCGACCTACGCTACGAAGCCCGGAATGTGGAGCAATTCCTCGGCAAGCGCGAAAAGATCGATGAGTGGTTCGATTCCAAGACAGCAGGGTTGAGCAAGGTCGCCCGGTCGCTACTGAAAGCACGCTGGGCGAAGATGGAAAAATTGTTCAGCAGCAAGGAACGTATCCATCGCATCGTGGCGGATATATGCCAAGATATGGACACCAAGCGTGCCTTGTCCGGCGGATACGGCAATGCGATGCTTGTAGCCGACTCTATTTATCAGGCCTGTCGCTATTGGGAGGTATTCCAATCTACGGAATTGAAAGGGCACTGCGCCGTTGTGACGAGCTACGATGCGAACAGTTCGTCAGTAAAGGACGAATACGTCGGCGAAGGCGAAACGGAAGATTTTACCAAATACGAAATCTACAAAAGAATGATCGGCGACCGCACGCCCGAACAGTTCGAAGCGTGGGCGAAGAAGGAATTCATAGAGCATCCGGCAGATATGAAACTGCTGATCGTCGTGGATAAATTGCTCACCGGATTCGATGCGCCGTCGGCTACCTACCTGTATATCGACAAAAAGATGCGTGACCACAACCTGTTTCAGGCGATTTGTCGCGTGAACAGAGTGGATAGCGACGAAAAGGATTTCGGTTATATTATCGATTATCAAGATTTGTTCGGTGCTATCAAAAACGCAATCGAAGATTATACGAACGGGGCGTTCGATCAATATGACGCTGCGGATATTCAAGGCTTACTGACCAATCGTCTGACCGAGGGACGCAAAGGGTTAGAAGAAGCCATACAAGCGGTATATACATTGTGCGAACCCGTAAATCCGCAAACGCAAGCCGGATATTTCGCCTATTTCGTTTATTCGGAAACAACGCCAATCAAGGAACAACAGGATGAATGCGAAGCGAATAGTGCAAAACGCGAAACATTTTACAAGTTAGTATCGACCCTCGTCCGTCGTTACATAGATATCGCCAATGAAATGACAGCAGCAGGATATACGAAAGAGGAAGCGGAACAAATCAAACGGCAAGTCGATTATTTCAACGACCTAAAAGATGAGATAAAACTCAAAAGCGGTGACGTCCTCGATTTGAAACTCTACGACCCAGCTATGCGTCAACTGATCGATAATTATGTACGGGCAGAAGATAGCGAGAAACTCGTGGATTTAGAGGATGTGTCGTTCCTTGACTTACTCGATCTCGGCGGAAATGAGGCCATCGACGCCCTTCCGAAAAATATCCGACGGAACGAACGTTCCGTTGCCGAGGTATTGGCGGCTAACATGCGCAAGATGATTATCAGCGAGCGACCAAACAATCCCGCTTATTTCGACAGAATGTCAGATTTGCTGAATCAATTATTACAGGAACAGCACGATGGAAAATTGCAATATAAAGAGTTGATCGAACGGCTTATCGAGAAGCTCAAAGAAATGCGTTCGGAAACACGGACGAAATATCCGATAACGCTCGATACCGAAGGAAAACGGGCCCTGTACGATAATCTGAATCATAACGAGGAACTCGCAATTCGCGTACACAATGCCGTAAAAGCTAATGCCCGAGATGGCTTCAGGGATGTAAGCGGCAGCGGATTGAAGATGAAAGCAGTGCGTAAAGCCGTCCGCAATGCTTTACCTGACACGACAGAAGACAAGATTGATGATATTATGCAAATTATCATCTCACAAAAAGAGTATTGATGACTGTTATCACCCTATCCGATCTGTCTGCCGAGATTGAGTGGAAGGCTATCAAAAACGTGCATTTGACCATCTACCCGCCCGAGGCGCGAATACATGTTTCTGCCCCGCTTACCATGACGGAAGATGCAGTCCGGTTATTTCTGATAACTAAACTTCCATGGATTAGGCAACGTGTGTCGCAGATTCTCGATCAAAACCGCCAGACGCCTCGTGAATATGTTTCGGGAGAAAATCACTATTACAAAGGACAACGGTATCGTTTGAAAGTCGTTTACGACCATATTCCTGCAAAAGTCGAAGTGCAAGGGAACGAATATCTTGTTTTGCATGTTCGCGAAAACTGCCCGTTGGAACGTAGAGCCGAGATACTTAAAGAGTGGTATCGTGCAGAGTTGAAAAAACTGTTGCCCGCTTTAATTGCCAAATGGGAAAAAATTCTGGATGTTCGGGCAAATAAATGGGAGGTTAAACAAATGAAAACTTTGTGGGGCAGTTGTAATCATCGAACGCAAAACCTTATTTTCAATCTGGAACTGATCAAGAAACCGCTACACTGTATCGAATATATCGTCGTCCATGAATTACTGCATATTAAGGTGCGGTTGCACAATGAAGAATTTACAACTCTACTGAGTCGCTATTTCCCGAATTGGAAATTACTGAAAGAGGAATTGAACGATTTTATCGTATAGTCGTATTACAAATGTATGACAAAACCAAACGAAAACCGCGTTGCAGCTATCTGCAACGCGGTTTCTGTGAGGTCTGAAGCGGATTCGAACCGCTGTACAAGGTTTTGCAGACCTTTGCCTAGCCACTCGGCCATCAGACCAAATCGCCGATCTCTCATCCTTCGGAACATCCCGGATCGCGAATATCTCGAAACTCCGGACACTCCTGCCAACCCTCCTTGCAGGCAACTCCGAACGATAAGATCGGTTTTGAGATTGCAAATATACAAACATTTCTCATTTTTACAAAACTTATCGGGGAACTTTCGGTTTTCACTGAAAAATCCCTACCTTTACGTTGAATTTCATCCTTCGTTTTCATGCCTCGACAAAGCCCGAATACGTTCGGCTCTGCGCCCGGCTTAACGAAAACGTTACAAAAATTGCACGATGGCCATCGATGATATTGCGCTCACGCTGGTTCCGGGATTGGGAGTCAAGGGGGTCGTTCACCTGTTGGAGGTTTTCGGTACGGCGCAGGCGATCTTCGCCGCATCGGCCGATGAACTGGCCGGACGGGCGGAGTTGCGCCCCGACGTCGCGCGCAGCATCGCAGCCCGTAAAAGCCATCCGGAGGCCGAACGCGAACTGCGCCATTGCCGCCGACACGGAATTACGCCCCTCGCGTCGACCGACGACGCCTATCCCGCGCTGCTGCGCGAAAACATCCGGCGC
>OGQP01000762.1_pt1 | contig 20998 bp, 16 predicted proteins | sample 1553251 | NCBI WGS metagenome assembly OGQP01 (sample SAMEA2580016, study PRJEB22360) | human gut metagenome | biome: human gut; feature: human-associated habitat; material: faeces | place: Denmark | collected 2008/2010 | reverse complement strand
CCTGCCCTGCATGACGGTGGACCTTGGCACGGCCACCACCTATAATGTCATTTCTTCCAAGCGGGCGTTCCTGGGTGGTTTTATCCTGCCCGGCGTGCAGACCAGCCTGCGGGCCATCAGCAGCGGCACAGCGCAGCTGCCGCCTATTTCGCCCGAAACGCCGGATCACCTGATTGGCCGCAACACGGTGGAATGCCTGAACAACGGCGTGATGTTTGGCACCGCAGCCATGCTGGACGGCCTGGCTGCCCGTGTGGAAGCCGAACTTGGCGAGCCGCTGACCGTGGTCGCCACCGGCGGCCTGGCCCCCTGCATCATGCCCTGCTGCACCCGCAAGGTGATTTATGATTCTGACCTGTTGTTCAAGGGGCTGGCGATCCTGTACAGCAAAAACGCCGAATAAGCAAGTTTGCACGTTTTGTATTCTGCCTGCTATCAGAAAAGGGACCGGCATTTTCTGCCGATCCCTTTGTTTTATGTATTTTCCGAATGTTTTACATATCCGGCGTAACCATCACAGCGCCGTAATTGCGCACGCTCAGCACATGGCAGCTGCCCGCGCCAAACACAGCGTCAATGGCGTTCTTGTAGGTTTCCAGCAGTGCCAGCGGAACAAATGCCTGGATGGTACCGGCAAAGCCGCCGCCCTGCAAACGCCATGCGCCGCGGCCGTTCAGCACCTTCTGGCTGATGGCCAATGCCAAAGGCACGCCCTGCTCCTGCGGGTCCTTGATGCTGTAGGCGTTCTGGTTGAACTCAAAGCTGGAATGGCCGCCCTCAATGATCAGCTGCAGGAAGCGGTCAAAATCATCTGCCTTGATGGCTTCATAGATTTCCCCGGCGCGGCGGCTGTCATTATAAAAATGGATGGCACGCACCACGGCGCGGTCGCCGGTCACTTTGCGCACTTCGGGGATGGCTTTCAGGAAGGTTTCCTCGTCCACATCGCGCAGAACCTTTTTGCCAAAGAATTCGGCAACGCTCTCCATCTCGCGGCGCACAGCGGCATAATCATCGGTCAGGTCAGCGTGGCTGCCCTTGGTATCGCTGATGCAGAGTGCAAAGCCCTTGGCTGCCAGATCAAACGGAACTTCTCGCACGACCGGATGGCCCACTTCCTTAAAGTCGATGGTGATGACCTTTCCCACGGCGCAGGCGGTCTGGTCCATCAGGCCGCAGGGCTTGCCAAAGAAAACATTCTCAGCATACTGGCTGATCATGGCGTTTTTGACCTGGTCGAAACGCTTCATGTCATTATCGTTGTACTCGCCGCGGAAGATAGCACCCATGCACACCTCAAAGGCAGCCGAGCTGGACAAACCGGAACCGCCCAGAACGTCAGAGGTGGTGTAGCAGTCAAAGCCGCCCACCTTGCCGCCGTCTTTCACAATGCCGGCAGCCACGCCGCGGATCAGGCTGGCGCTGTGCTCTGCTTCGACGGGCTGCGGGGTCAGGTCGCGCAGATTCACATCGTCGATCTTACCAAAGCCGTGGGAAATCACGCGTACAACGTTCTCGTCATTCTTGGCAACCACAGCAATGATATCCAGGTTTACGGCAGCTGCAATCCCCCCGCCGGTGTTATGGTCGGTATGGTTGCCGCCGATCTCGGTGCGGCCGGGTGCCGAGTACAAACACACTGTGCGGCCCGTGCCAAAGTTTTCTTCAAAATGGTCGATCATATCCACATAACGGACACGCTGGGCTGCCACAGTAGCAGTGTCTGCCCCATACAGCTTGGCAAAAGCCTGGTCGTAACCGCCGTTCAAGATATTTTGTTTCAGTTCCGCACTCGTTGCCATCGTTCATACACCTTTCTTCGTTTGGCTGTCCCTTGTAAAATATGCACAAAAACCGCGTGTTCTTTTTAGCTATGCAGCGCATTTTAGACCAGTATCACGGCTTCTTGTACTCAGTATAACAAATTTTAGCAGGATGTAAACATCTTTTTTCAACGCGATTATGGACTTTTGATGAATCTTCTGATATAATGGTAAAAAATATGCTCCATCCTGTTCCGGCCTGCTGCGGTGGGCCCTGTTTTGGGAGCAGAATGGCGAACCACAACCAGATTTTGCAAGAGTGAGGGATTTGGTATGCCGACCATCGCAAAGCAATCTTATAAGCAGAACTATACCGATAATGTAGAGCTTTCCATTTTTAATTGTGGCCACGAATACTGCCAGCCGGGCCACACCTGGGGCCCCGGTGTGCGTGACCATTACCTGATCCATCTTGTTGTTGCGGGCAAAGGTGTGTATCAGGTCAACGGCGCTGCCTATAATTTGCAGGAGGGTGATCTCTTCCTCGCCAAACCCAACCAGCTCATCACCTATGCGGCAGATGAAACCGACCCGTGGGAATATTACTGGGTCGGCTTTAACGGTGCCTGCGCCAACAAGCTGGTGCAGCAGACCCCGTTCAGCGATGTGCAGCCCGTGCACCACTGCAAAGACCCCCAAAGCACCCGTGAAACCATTTATAATATCTATCTGGCCCGCGGCCCGGAACCGCAGTGCGAAGCCCTGATGACCGGCTACCTGTACCTGTTCATGGCCCAGCTGATGAAGGAAGCGCGCGAAGCCATGCCCAACACGCCGTCTTCCAGCAGCCAGTATGTGCTGGCCGCTATCAAGTATATTCAGTTCAACTATTCCCATGATATTTCGGTAGATGACATCGCCAAGGCGGTTGGGGTCAGCCGCAGCCATCTGTACCGCGTGTTCATGTCCAATGTAGGCCAAAGCCCGATTGACTATTTAACGGGCTACCGCATCAGCGAAGCGTGTTCCCTGCTGAAAAACACCGGGCTTTCCATCGCCGAAATCGCGGTCTCCGTCGGCTTTTTTGACCAGTTCTATTTTTCCCGCGTGTTCAAAAAGGTCAAAGGCGTTCCCCCCAGCAAGTACCTTGCTGCGCTGGAAAAAGACCCGCAGCTGGGGCTGGTATAAGCCATTTTCACACAATGTCCCACCATACGGCAGCACCTTGCTTTTTGGTGCTGCCGCTCAGTTTTTACCGGCAGACTGATATATTTGCCATAACATTAGAGCAAACGGAGCAAACCATGTCTTTGAAGAAAAATCAGATTTTTGAAACCACGATCGAAAACCTTTCCAGCGATGGCAGCGGCGTTGCCCATGTGGAAGGGCAGGCCGTTTTTGTGCCCGGCGCGGCACCGGGGGATGTGATCCGCTGCCGCATTGTAAAGGCATTGAAAAGCTATGCTTTCGGCCGCATTGACGCGATTTTAGCCCCCGGCCCCGGCCGCGTTGCGCCGGATTGTGCCGTGTGCACTCCCTGCGGCGGCTGTGGCCTGCGCCATTTGAGCTATGCTACGGAATGCGAGGCGAAAACCGGCTTTGTGCGGGATGCTTTTGCCCGCCTTGGCGGCTTTGATGTAAGCAGCTTTGAGTTTTCGCCCGTTCTCGCCCTGACGGACCACACCGCACACTACCGCAATAAGGTCCAGCTGCCCGTTGGGCTGGATGCCGATGGCCATGTCGTGACCGGTTTTTATGCCGGGCGCACCCACCGTATCGTCCCCTGCCCCGATTGCAAATTGCAACCGGAGTGGATGAACGCCCTGGCCCGCCGGGCTTGTGCGTTACTGGAAGCCAACGGCATTGCCCCCTATGACGAGGAAACCGGCAAGGGCCGCGTGCGCCATTTGTATATGCGCCAGGGCTGGCACAGCGGTCAGCGCCTGCTGTGCTTTGTGGTAAACGGCAACGGCCTGCCCAATGAAGCCGAGATTTGCCGCACCTTGCAGCAGGAGTTCCAGCTGACCACCGTGCTGATCAACCGCAATACCGCCCGCACCAACGTGATTTTAGGGCGGGATACCCGCACCGTGCTTGGCCCCGGCGTGATTGAGGATACTTTGGCCGGAGTGCCCATCCAGATGGGTGTGCACGAGTTTTATCAGGTCAACACCCCTGCTGCCGAGCTGCTGTACGCCAAGGCGAAAGAGTTTGCCCGGCTGCAGCCGGATGACTTTTTGCTGGACCTTTACTGCGGTATGGGCACCATTGGCCTTTCGATGAAGCCGCACTGCCGCCGCCTGGTCGGCGTTGAGGTTGTGCCGCAGGCAGTGGAAGGTGCCAAAACCGTTGCTGCGCATCTTGGCCTGCCCCCGGAGGAAGCCGATTTTTACTGCATGGACGCCGGCGAAGCCGCGACCCGCCTTGCCAGCGAGGGTGCCCACCCTGATGTGATCGTGGTGGACCCGCCGCGCAAAGGCTGCGATAACGCCACCCTGGCTGCCATTGTCCAGATGGCCCCACGCACCCTCGTCATGGTCAGCTGCAACCCCTCCACCGCCGCCCGCGATGCTAAGTTCCTGTGTGAACAGGGGTATACGCTGGAAAAGGTTCAGCCCGTGGATTTGTTCCCAAGGACAAGGCACGTTGAGACGGTTGTCTTACTTTCCAAGGGAGAAATCGACTCGAAGAAAGTGCGTGTGGAGTTTTCTCTGGAGGACATGGATATGTCCGGGTTCCAGAAGGGTGCGACCTATGAGCAGATCAAAGCGTATGTGCTGAAACATACTGGCTTGAAGGTATCTTCTCTGTACATCTCCCAGGTCAAGCGGAAATGTGGGCTGGATGTTGGGCAGAACTATAATCTGTCGAAGAAGGAAGATGCCAAAGTGCCGCAGTGCCCGCCGGAAAAGGAAGCGGCGATTATGGATGCACTGAAGCATTTTCAAATGCTTGAATAGGGACCACTTCTTAATTAAAGACCAACTGCTATGATGGCGGTCGGTCTTTAATTCAAGCCGGTATTACTAGTGAAATGGTATGATTTTAGAATTGTTTGCGATTGATTCCCTTTGTTGACGGTCGCGCTTATCTAGGGTACAATTATACTGGATTGTTATAATAAGTTGAAATGAGGTATTAAACTATGGCTAAGGCCACTAAAAAAGATAAAGAGGTAACTTTGGAAACAGTTCTATGGAACTGCCGCGTGGCCTTGCGTGGTGTTGGCAGTACGGAAAAGAATCGAGATGCCGTCATTGGTCTGGCATTCCTGAAGTTTGCCGGAGATAAATTTGAAAAGCGCCGTGCAGAAATCAAAGAACAGTACGGTGATATTCCCGTGTTTTTGGAGAAGCATTCATTTTACAATGCGGTGAACGTGTTCTATTTAAAGGAGACTGCACGTTGGTCTTACATCGTCAAAAATGCGGGATCAAATGAAATTGCTGTGATCCTGGATCAGGCGATGTCTGATATTGAGGTAGATAATCCTTCGCTGAAAGGCGCTCTCGCACAGAATCTTTATGCCACCCTGGGCGCACCTAAGGAGAAAATCAAGGCACTGATCGATGAAGTAAATAAAATTTCCGAATCTCGCTTTCATGAAGAAGACTTGATTGGCCGCGTATATGAGTATTTTCTGCAGGTGTATGCGGCAAGTGGAACCAAAGAAGATGGCGAGTTTTATACACCGGCCTGCGTGGTGAAGCTGATTGCAGAAATGATTGAACCGTTCAGCGGGACGGTTTATGATCCCTGCTGTGGTTCTGGAGGCATGTTCGTGCAATCGCATAAATTTGTGGAACGTCATCAGGGCAACAGAGCAAATATTTCTGTCATTGGTCAGGAAAGCAACCCGGATACATGGCGACTCTGCAAAATGAACCTGGCTATTCGCGGTATCTCTCATAACCTGGGAGAAAAGAACGATTCGACGTTTACAAATGACCTTCACAAAGATCGAAAGTTCGATTACATCATGGCAAACCCGCCTTTTAACCTCAAAGGCTGGCGTGGCGAAGACGAGCTGACGGATGATCCGCGTTGGCATGGCTACACAGTTCCCCGCACTTCCAATGCCAACTATGCCTGGATTCTTCACATGATTTCCAAGCTGGATGTAAACCACGGTATTGCAGGTTTCCTGCTGGCTAACGGAGCATTAAACGATCCCGATGAATATGAGAACCGGAAACGACTGCTTCAGAATGATAAAGTGGAAGCAATTATCGTTCTTCCGCGCGATATGTTCTATTCCACCGATATTTCCGTAACCCTCTGGATTGTAAACATGAACAAAAAGGCTGGAACCGTGAACGGCAGGCAAGTTCGTGACCGCAGCGGTGAAGTGCTCTTTATGGATTTGCGTCGGTGGGACAGCAATATCGAGGAAATTGTTATCGACAAGGGCAAGAAAAAGAAGAAGACGGTTCTGACCGACGAGCAAATAGCAGAAGTTAAGCGCGTCTATAATAGCTGGCAGTCCGTGGACACAACGCTTTATCAGGATGTGCCGGAATTCTGTAAGTCGGTCAAAGTGCTGAAGAAAGACAAGGTCAACCCGGAGGATGTTTCCATCGAGGATAAAGACTGGTCCTTGGCGCCCAGCAAGTATATCGAATTTATTGATCATGATCTGGACATCGACTACAAAAAAGAAATGGCTCGAATTCAGGATGAAATGCGTCTGCTGCTGGCTTCAGAAGAACTCTCGCAGTCTATGTTGAAAGATGCTTTTAAGGGGATTGGTTATGGGATTGGGTAAGTACAAACTAGGAGAACTTATTCAAATTCATGACGAGAGAAATGTAGAACTCGCATATGGATTGAACGATGTTAAAGGGATTTCTATACAAAAAGAATTTATTGAAACTAAAGCAGATATGTCTGGAGTCTCGCTTAAACCGTATATTTTAGTAAAGCCAGGTTGTTTTGCTTATGTAACCGTGACATCACGAAATGGCGAAAAAATCACAATTGCACATAATAATACCAATAACACATATATTATTTCTTCCTCTTATATAGTTTTTAGGGTAAAACGAACAGATTTATTGCTACCGGACTATCTCTTTATGTATTTTAAACGTTCCGAGTTTGATCGGTATGCCCGTTACAATTCTTGGGGTTCTGCTCGAGAGACTTTCTCTTGGGAGGAAATGTGTGATATTGACATTGAACTTCCAGATATTGCTATACAGCAAAAATACGTTGACATCTACAATGCCATGCTGGAAAATCAACGCTGCTATGAAAGTGCACTGGAGGATTTAAAATTAGTCTGTGATGCCTACATTGAAGAACTAAGTAAAGATTACCAAAGTGTCACTATCGGACAATTTATTTTTCAGAGAGATCTGAGAAATGACGGTTCTTTAGGCGTATCCTCTGTTAGAGGAATTGCTACAAGCAAAGAATTTATTAATACAAAAGCAGATATGGAAGGAGTAGGACTTAATAATTATAAAGTTGTTGCTCCAGGTCAATTTGCATATGTTCCAGATACGTCAAGACGAGGAGATAAAATATCGTTAGCGTTGAATATTTCAGAAAATACTTATCTGGTTTCCTCTATCTCGATTGTTTTTGATACACAAAAAGATGTACTTTTGCCTGAGTATTTGATGCTCTTCTTTGTGCGAAGTGAATTTGACCGTTATGCTCGCTTCCACTCATGGGGAAGTGCCCGGGAAACATTTGATTGGTCCGAAATGTGTGATGTTCAGATTCCCATTCCAGATATTAAAATTCAGCAGTATATTGTTAATATTTATACTGCCTATCTATTGCGCAAGGAAATTAATGAACAGCTTAAAACACAAGTCAAGGATGTATGCCCGATCCTAATTAAAGGTTCATTGGAGGAGGCAGAGAATGGATAAAATATCTGAAATTACAAGACGAGATATTGTAGATATTATTAAAAGCGGTTTCTCGGTAGAACTAGATGAAGAGGAATATGATAGCAGTTCTGGAGAATATATTACTGAACGTACAGTGGTGATGCCATATTTTGGACGGTTTGATACACTCGGATTTTTATCCAGACTTTACAATTTGAAAGAATTGCCATCCCATGATAGTCGATACAGAACTGCATATGATGATATCAGTTGTCATCTCAGATGGGGGGATTATGAAGAAGAGTGTTGGTTTTTTGAGGACGAGCGATTCAACTTACGTCCGGGCGATGGCGATGAGACATTACTACGGTTCATGTGTGAAATGCTTCATCCTGCAGTAAGAAATGAGAAAGCTCCATGGAAACAGTATCTTCAAAAATTTAATAGTTTACTTCGAGTTGATGGCTATGAGTTGTATCCCGCACAGCACATATCAGGTCGTGATGTCTATGGAGCACGAGAATATGTTGAGCCGGATAGACCTTTGCTCCCGGAGAATTTGTTTTCAGAAAGATACAAAGACTTGATTGATTATGGACATGGTCAGTCGGTTGATAATATTAGTAACCATGTTGATTATAAGGCTAAGAAGCATATTTGCAGCGTCATGACAGATTTTGCAGAACCAATATTGTATCGTCCTAATCGATATGACAACTGGACAGAAACAACGGATGCACTAAATGTTGCAGTCAACCGCTTAAATGAGTTCATGGATATTCCTGTAATTGATTTGCGCGGAGCTATGTTTTCTCCTTGTCCTGTATCGGAATTATTAGCCAATTATTTTACGCCGTTTATTTTTGATGTAGTCGAATTTCAATATGATGAACTATCTGCGGGAGAAAAGGGACCATTTCAAGAAGCCATTAACGCTGCTTTTCAGAAAGATAATCTTTCCTTTCGCTTAACAGATCGTGGTTTGGTTGAGCAGTTGGCCCAACACGAAGTCTTATCGCCAGAAATCATAATGCTAAGTGAACAGATTAAGGAACCTGGCCTGAAAGAACTATTTGACCTCGCCGTAGAAAACCATATGCAACCCAATTTACAAGCGCATAAAGATGCAGTTGAAAAGTTGTGGGATGTGCTGGAACGTTTAAAGACATACTATACAGATATAGACAAGAAGAAGTCGATAGAAAAGATCGTTCAGAGTATGTCTAATGGACAAGACGCCTATGAGTCGCTATTCAACGCCGAGTTCAAAGTTCTTACAGATATCGGAAATCATTTTCGAATTAGGCACCATGAAACCAATCGAGTAGATATTACCGATGTTCGTTATTACGATTACTTTTTTAATCGTTGCCTGTCATTGATTGCTCTGGCAATCCAATATCTGCAGTAAGGAGGTTATCACGTGGACTATGAATTTGTAAAAGGACAATTTACAGAAGCACAGCTGGAGGCGGCTATCATTGAGATATTCCAGCAGCAAGACTATATCTATGTCCACGGGGAGAAAATTCACCGGCAGTATGAAGATATCCTGCTGGAAGAGGATTTGCGTTCCTTCTTACAGGGGCGGTATGCCCATGAAGGCCTGAGCGAAACCGAAACACGGAAGATCATCAATCAGTTGGCCCTCATCCCAGCGTCTCCACTTTATGAGGGAAACCGTGCTGCTTTCTGGCTGGTTAATGAAGGGTTTGATCTGCAGCGGGACGATCTGAGCAAGGTGGCGCTTCATATTGATTACATTGATTTCGACCACCCGGAGAATAACATTTTCAAAGTGGTGAATCAGTACTCCGTACAGGGCGAGCGTCTGCGCAGACCGGACTTGCTTGTGTTTATTAACGGTATCCCGGTTGCCATTTTTGAGTTTAAGTCAGCAATCAATGAGGACGCGAATGCCCATGACGCTTGGGAACAGATTACTATTCGCTATACTCGGGATATTCCAAAACTTATGAAGTATTGCTTCCTATCGGTCATCAGCGATGGAGCCAACACAAAAATGGGCAGCATCTTTACGCCCTACCCATACTATTATGCCTGGAATAAAGCCAATGAACAAGATAAAGTTTCAAACGGTGTAAGCTCGCTATTTACGATGATTGAAGGTGCTTTTGCAAAAGAGCGCCTCCTTCGTGTGCTGTGCGATTTTGTGTTTTATCCAGACGATAGCAAGAAAAGCGAGGCTATTGTTTGTCGTTATCCCCAGTTTTTCGGAGCCAACAAAATGCTGGAAAATATTAAGCGGCATCTCCGGCCAGAAGGAGATGGTAAAGGTGGCACGTATTTTGGTGCAACGGGATGCGGCAAAACTTATACTATGCTATTTCTGTCGCGGATGATTGCCCTACGCGATCCTGATGCCTTTAACAATCCGACGATAGTAATAATCGTTGACCGTGAAGATTTGGATACGCAGACAGCGGAACTATTTGCAACAGCGAAAAAGTACCTCCACGAAGATGACGTGAGGAGTATTGAATCTCGTGCAGATCTTGCTGAGACATTGAGGGATAGACCTAGCGGTGGAGTCTATATAACCTCTATTCAAAAGTTTTGTGAGAAGATTGGCCTTTTGTCTGCTCGGAGCAACATCATCTGTATCTCCGATGAAGCTCACCGTACTCAAACTGGTGTTGGTTCGAAGCTGAAAAAGACAGAGAAGGGCGTATTTACTACGTATGGTTTTGCAAAATATTTGCGAGATAGCTTTCCAAATGCTACATATTGCGGCTTTACCGGAACACCAATTGATGAGACAATAGCCGTTTTTGGCGATGTGGTAGACAGCTATACTATGAAAGAATCCAGTGACGATGGCATTACAGTTCGCATTGCATATGAGCCGCGTTTGGCGCGTGTTATTCTTTCAGATGAGCAGGCCAAAGAAATACAGAAATATTACGAAAGTTGTGCTGAACAAGGTTCTACGACCGAGCAAATTGAAGCAAGCCAAAAAGCTATGGCACGAATGCGGGCTATTCTAGGCCACCCGGATCGCCTAAAAAAATTAGCTGAGGATATTGTCCTGCATTATGAGGCTCTTTGCGCTGAGAAGCCACACGTTGTACAAAAAGCAATGATTGTCTGTGCCGATCGAGGTGTAGCATTTCGTCTTCTAAAAGATATCCTCGCAATTCGCCCTGCCTGGGGAGAAAAACGTCGTGCAGAGAACGAAAATGATCTGACAAAAGAACAACTAGATAAGTTGTCTCCCCTCCCGAAAATTAACCTTGTTGCAACACAAGGGGCTAATGACGAAAAGGAGTTGTATGAGGCTTGCGGAACAAAAGAATACCGCAAGATGCTGGACAAGCAATTCAAAAATGATAACTCCAATTTCAAAATTGCTGTTGTTGTTGATATGTGGATTACTGGTTTTGATGTGCCATCTTTGGCTGTTATGTACATTGACAAACCACTGCAAAAGCACACCCTTATCCAAACAATTTCTCGCGTAAACCGTGTTTTTGATGGCAAAGACAAAGGCTTGGTTGTAGATTATATTGGTATCAAGAATGACATGATGGAAGCCATAAAAAAATATGGTGGTCAACAAGAAAGTCCAGTGGATGAACTTGATATTACAATTGGCATTTTTCGCAATCACTTGAAAATGATTGATGATTTGCTGCTTGGATTTAATGCAAGTAAATTTTTTACTGGTGAACCCCTAGAAAGGCTGAATTGTTTAAATAGTGCGGCAGAGTACGTTCAAAGTCGGAAAGACACCGAAACGCGCTTTATGGGATTGTCTCGAAGGTTGAAAAGTGCTTACAATATCTGCTTTCCCTCTGGTGAGCTGACAGATGAAGAAACGGCAAAAGCTCAGTTTTATCTCGCTATCCGATCTATCATTTACAAGCAAACCAAAGGGAATGCCCCTGACGCCGAAGCGATGAACCAAGTTGTAGAAAATATGGTTCGCGAGGCTATTGCCTGTACTGGAATTGAAAATGTTGTAGATGAACACAAGTCGGTTGACCTGTTCAGCGATGAATTTATTGAACAACTGAATACGGTAAAGCTTCCAATCACAAAATTCAATGCACTCTTGAAATTGCTCCGTAAAGCTATTAGCGCTTATGGGCGCACTAATAAAGTGAAAGCTATGGAGTTTGATGAGCGTCTCCGCAAAGTAGTTGATGATTATAACAGCAGAGATAAGTTGGTATTTACCAACGAGGTGGTTTCTGATTTTGTAAATGATCTGTCCGACCAACTGCTACAAATTTTAAGGGATTTGCAAGAAGATCAGTCCTCTTTTCAAAAGATGGGAATTAGTTTTGAAGAGAAGGCTTTTTATGACATTCTTGTCAAAGTGCGAGATGACCACGGTTTTCCGTATGCCGATGAAAAATGTGTGGTATTGGCTAAGAAAATCAAGGAACTTGTTGATGATAAAGCCCAATTTGCTGATTGGTCTACCAGAGATGATATTAAAAATCAACTCAATATGGAATTGACCGTCTTGCTATATCAGAACGGATATCCCCCTGAGTGGGACGAAGAGGTTTTTGAAAAAGTAATGGAGCAAGCTGAGAATTTCAAGAAATATGCTGATTGATACAGTGTTTTTTCAACTACATTTTTCGAAACATTTGATAGGCTGTGATGTAGCCTGCTGTCAAAGGAAATTGCTTACTTATTGCTCTGGGTCATCCAATAGGGGCGAGCAGCATCCCTGTTGGCAAGGGGATTTCAAAGGGGAACAGCGTTCTCCTTTGTCTGGGGTGTTCAGAGGGGATAGAGTTCCCCTTTGACTGGAAGAATCCAAAGAAACCTGCGGTTTCGTGGCACACGACTTTCCTCCGGAAAGTCTAGTGTGTTATACCTTTGTGGAGCAGATGGCAGCCGGAATTGTAGCACACCCTGGAAAGTTCGGCTACAGTTGCGGCGTTCTGGCGGGAAAGGTTGCCCCTTGCGGGGCAGCATAAGCGACAGAAAAAAGGCTGGCAGGCGGTGCGGATATGCACTGTCTGCCAGCCTTGTCATTTGTGGAACAAAGGTATATCAAAGCCCTCCGTCAGCCGCTGCTTACTATCGTATCAGAACCACCACGGCAGTTTCCCGCGCAGGCTGTCCATCGCTTCTCCCTCCACCTTCTTTGTCCGGTTCTCGCTGAGATGGAAATGAAGCGCTGCGCCAATCAGCGGGTGCTCAATTCCATCGGTAAAGCCATAGCGATACAAAAGATAGGTCTGCTCTCTGGCAGTCAGCTTGTCTATCGCCGCATACAGTTCCATTAGCTGTTCTTTTTTGATATAGATTTGCTCCGGCGTTTGGGTGTAAGGGTCGGCTATGGCTTCAATCCGCAGCATCCGTTCATCATCTGAGAGAACGTCATCCAGATATACTCTTTGGAAGCCGTGGCCGTCTTTCTTATCCACCATCCGTTGTTCAAACTGCGCGAGGGCGGCGCGGATACAGTCTGTCATGGCATTGCGGATTGCCGGCGCAGTATAAGTCAGAAATTTCATGCCACGTCCGGCGTCAAACAAAGGGATCGCGTTCAGCAGGCCGATACTTCCCTCCTGCACCAAATCTTCTAAATCAATTCCAATGTCATTTTCATCCAGCCCCATGCTTCGATATTGCTCCAACGCTATTTTTCGGATGAATCCCAGATTGTTTTCCAGTAGAATGTCACGGGCAGCCGTATCCCCTGCCTGCGCCAGCTTGCACAGCCGCTCATTGCTCAGGGTCGGCATTTTGCTTCTCCTGTGCGTGATCTAAGGTGGATTGAAGAAATTCCGTCAACGCCTGACCAAACTTGTCCAACGCTTCCTTTCGCACACCGTCCATTCCTGCCGCGCTCTGGGTAACGGCGGCAGAAATCATTTCTGGCGTGATGGTCGGTGTCTGGACATCCTGGCCTTTTGTCAACTCGATGAACATCTGCTGGGTGACGTCCCTAGTCAAAGATTGCGCCGCTGTAAAATCGTTGCCGATTTCTTTCTTCACTTCCCGCAGTGCCGCCATGAAAGTATTTTGTATCATCGTCAGGTCGGCCTGATATACAGGGACTTTCTGCCGGTTGACAGTTCTTGCCGCCTGCACAGCGGCATCCGTTTTCACATTCCGGCGCAGCATGGAGCTGAGGGTGGTAAGCATCTGATTCTGTCCGGCGAAACCGGCGGCCAGCGTATCGTCAAAATATTGCTCGATCATGTAGGTGACTTCTGCAAAGCGTGGGCTTTCCAGCAGGCGGTTGACAATTTCAGCATTGGCTTTCCCCGTGTACAGATTCCGTGCCGCCTGCACCGACAGGCCCAGTTCTTCAATATCAAAATTTGTCCGGTCGGGCGTGTTGACCTCCCCCAGCAGGAAATCTGTGGAGACTTCAAACACTTTTGCAATACGGAGCAAATGTTCTGTGCTGATTTTATCGGTCTTACCGCTCACAAACCGGCTGATAGCGCTCTCGGTGCTGCCGATGCGGGTCGCTAGCTGTGCCTGGGTAATTTTATGTTCCTTCATAAGCTCCTGCATCCGCTGCCGGATATTGCCAGGCAGATAGGCTCCCTCCATGTGACGCACCTCTTTTCTGAAAATTCTCTTTAACCATTATAACTTATAAAACCAGCGCGGGCAAATGTTTTCCGCTGGCTTCGCCGCTCTGAGGTCTTGCATTTTTGCAAGATTTCAGGGCGGCGTTTTTTCGTTTCTTGCACTTTTAGCGGATTTTTCGGTCTATAGGCTTTTTCCCCGTATATTCAGGCAGACGGGCAGATACCGTCAATAAATGATGGAGGGCAAAGCCTATGAATTTGTTTGAAACTGTAAAATCTGCTGTTACTGTGAAGCAGGCCGCCGAGCACTACGGATGCAAGGTCAACCGGGGCGACATGATCTGCTGTCCCTTCCACGATGACCGGCACCCCAGCATGAAGCTGAACAGGGATTATTTCTACTGCTTTGGCTGCGGGGCCACCGGGGACGTGATTGACTTTGTGGCACGGCTATTTGGCCTGAGCAGCTACGAGGCCGCAAAGAAGCTGGCCTATGACTTCGGCCTCGACCCAGACAAGCCCCCGGCAGCGATGGCCTTGAAAAAGCCCTATCCGCTGGCGCGGGCCTTTCGTGATGAGGAGATGTACTGCCAGCGGGTGCTGTGCGATTATCTGCACCTGCTGGAACACTGGAAGATCGAGTACGCCCCGCAATCACCGGAGGACGACCTGGACGACCGCTTTGTGGAGGCGTGTCATATGATCGAGTATATAGATCATTTGTTGGACGTGCTCATGTTTGCGGAACTGGAGCAGCGCGTGAATGCGGTGGATATGCTCCTGAAGGACGGAACCATCGCCGCACTGGAGCAGCGGCTGAAACGTCTGGAAAAGGAGGTGCAGCATCGTGGCGAAGAACGAGCAATCGCGTGAGGCCAACCAGCCCATCTGGTTTGACGGCAAGAGCATCAACGAAGCCCTGTTTTGTGATGATTTTCTCAGCAGACACAAGATCATCTACACAAACGGAGCTTTTTTCACGCCCGATGGCCGTGTGACTGATGATCTGCCGCTGCGCAGCGAAATCTTTGACGAACTGCGCTGCTGCGCGGTGAGCAATATCCCACGCAAGATCAGCAACATTGTAGAGCTGATGAAGCTGGCTGCACTGCTGGAGGACTTCCCGCCGGAGGCAGACCGGATTCATCTGGCAAATGGGACGCTAATGCTGGATGGCTCCTTTACGGAGGGAAGCCGGAGATTGTTCGCTGTCGTCTGCCGGTGGCCTACAATCCCGGTGCTCCCACACCAGCCCGCTGGCTGGCGTTTTTGGATGGGCTGCTTTACCCGGAGGACATTCCGACTTTGCAGGAATATATCGGCTACTGCCTGATCCCCAGCAACAAAGGCCAGCGGATGATGGTTATCAAAGGCAGCGGCGGCGAGGGCAAGAGCCAGATCGGCGCGGTGCTGTCCGCCTTGTTCGGCAGCAATATGAAAGATGGCAGCATCGGCAAAATTTCCGAGAACCGTTTCGCCCGCGCTGATCTGGAACACATTCTGCTGTGTGTCGATGACGATATGCGGATGGAGGCGCTGCGGCAGACCAACTACGTTAAATCCATCGTCACCGCGCAGGGTAAGATGGATTTGGAGCGCAAGGGCAAGCAGAGTTATCAGGGGTGGATGTCTTCCCGCTTGCTGGCATTCAGCAACGGCGACTTGCAGGCCCTCTTTGACCGAAGCGACGGCTTCTATCGGCGGCAGTTGATTTTGACCACCAAAGAGAAACCTGTTGACCGCGTGGATGATCCCGACCTTTCCGAAAAGATGAAGGCAGAAATCGAGGGCATATTCCTCTGGGCCTTTGCGGGACTGCAGCGGCTGGTGGCAAACAACTTCAAGTTCACCGAAAGCCAGCGCACCAAAGAGAACCGGGAGGCCGTTAAGCGGGACAACAACAATGTGTTTGACTTTCTGGAATCCGAGGGCTACATCCGGCTGAAAGCGGATGCGTCCATCAGCTCAAAGGATTGCTACGACATTTATCGGATGTGGTGTGAGGAAAATAGTCTGACTGCTCTTAAACGCCGCAGCTTCAGCGATGCGCTGGTGGCAGCCTGCGGCAAGTACAATCTGGAACACTGCAACACGATCACCAATTCGGCAGGACGCCGGGTGTGGGGCTTTATGGGCATTGAGGCGGTGGCAAGGCCGCATATAAACGAGTTTACGGACGCTTCACAGTGTACGTACGTACCGGAAGACTGGCGGGATTGATTTTCGCTCTGGTAGCCGGTACGTATGTACGCAGCGATTCACCCTGTTACCTCATATATTAGAGGCGCTTCATGCGGATAAAGTGGTCGTGCCCATTTTGGGTACGACCAGAACCATGTAAATATTCTCGGTTTTGTGATGTGAAGTGGTTGGTGTCATTTTGAACCCGACCACTTTAGCAGGACGAAGTAGGTGTGGTCATTTTGACCACACCTAAAACGGTCAGCAAAAGAGGTGATTTTGCAGGTATCTTTTGAAGCAATCTCAAAACGGCGAAATGTTTCTCTGTTATCTGCACACAGTTCATCAAATAGCGACTCGTGGAACTGTGCACACGCTGCACTATCTCGCGCAGATACAGCCCGAACGATGAAAAACCCCACATTTTCGCGAAGTTGAATATTCCGCCGTTGACCAACGATACGCAGGAAGCCATTTCTATCGCAAAACAGCATTTGCACAAATTTCACCATTGACCAAAGCCGGTGCGCTCCCCAGCGTAGCCGGTTCTTTTTATGACGCAACCGAAAATCATGTTTTATCTATCAAGTGACAAAGGGCTTCACTTGCGAAAATGGAGGAATATATTTTATGAAGTCAAGTATCCGAAACGAAATCAAGGCGCAGATCATCCGCGCCGGTTACACCATGCAGGAAGTCGTTGACCAGCTGCACGATGAGTATGGGTGGAGCGACAGCGTATCCAATCTTTCCGGAAAATTGCAGCGGGAATCGCTGCGGTATCGGGAGGCCGTGGAGTTGGCTGACGTGCTGGGATATGACATTGTCTGGCAGAAACGGAGGGATTGAGTATGGAAAAAGCACAATACGCGATTATGCGATTTGCCAAATATAAGGGGCCTGAAATCGGCAATATCGAGGCCCATAACGAGCGCACAAAGGAAAAGTACGCCAGTAATCCCGATGTGGATACCAGCCGAAGCAAGTACAACTTCCATCTGGTCAAACCGCCCGGCAAGTACCGGGCCGAGTCAGAGAGGCAAATTGCCGCTGCCGGATGCCGTACCCGGAAAGACAGTATCCGTATGATCGAGACGCTGTTCACAGCCAGCCCGGAGTTCTTTAAGGGAAAGAAACGGGCGGAAATTCGGGTTTTTTTCGAGGAAGCTCTGCACTTTCTGGAACAGCATCAGTCCAAAGAGACAATTATATCCGCCGTGGTGCATATGGACGAGAAAACGCCCCATATGCACCTTTGTTTTGTCCCTTTGACGGAGGATGGCAGGCTCAGCGCCAAAGACATCATGGGCAATAAAAAGAAGCTGACCTGGTGGCAGGATGAGTTTTGGAAACACATGGTCAAGAAGTTTCCAGATTTGGAGCGTGGCGAGAGCGCCAGCCTGACCGGGCGCGACCATATCCCGCCCCGCGTATTTAAGGAGATGACCAGACTGACCAAACAGAAAAGCAAACTGGAGGATCTGCTCACTGGAATCAATCCCTTTAACGCCAAAAGCCGGGCGGAGGAAATCTGCAAGATTCTGGATACCTATATTCCCAGCGTGGAGAAGATGGACACGCTGCTGCGGAAATATGGCGTAGCCTTCACGAAAACAGCATCCGAAAACAAAAAGTTGAAAACGAAAAATGCCGAACTGGAAGAATCTCTTGCATTGGCGCAGAAGGTCAGCACCCTAAAGCAGATCGAAGACCTCAAGCTGCGGCGCGACTATGACAGTGCCGTGGCGATTTTGGAACAGATACCGGCAGAAGTTTTGAACATCTATGCGCAGAGCAGCCATAGAGGAAAGGAGCGGCCTATTGAGCAAAGTTTATGATGATCCGAAATATAATGCGGCGTTTGACCGCTGTGTTGATGTGATGGCGCGGCTGTTGCAGAAGTATGGTCCGCAGCTATTGGGGCAGATGCAGGAGACTGCGAATGCTGGCTGCACACGTTCTGTGGTATCGGGAAAGCAACCCGTTTCGGTGTATCAGGAATTTGACAAAGCCGCTTGATATAAATTTGATTTACACGTTGCGTGTTTTTTTGGCGTATGCTATAATAAATACGCAACGTGTATTTTTGCTTTATGGGGTAAAAGAAATGGACTGCAAAACCAAAATAAAAGAATTGCGGGAAAGTACAGGCATGAACCGCAAGGAATTTTGTAAATATTTTCAGATTCCCTATCGGACTGTGACAGAGTGGGAACTGGATAACCGCCATGCGCCAGAATATGTGCTCCGTTTGTTGGAGTACTACATTCAGAATGAAGGTCTGGCGAAGAAGAAAGTAACGGATGAATGTTCAGAGTTAGAAGAAAGGGGCGGCCTGCATGAAAAAAACTAAAACAAAATGCTATCTCTACACACGGGTATCTACTTCCATGCAGGTAGACGGATATAGTCTGGATGCTCAGCGCGATAAGCTGCGGAAATACGCTGAATACGAAGATATGATAGTGGCTGGGGAATATTCTGACGAAGGCTTTTCCGGCAAGAATATTCAGGGCAGACATGAATTTCAGCGGATGCTGCAAGACATTCAGGAATGCAAAGACGGCGTGGAATATGTGCTGGTATTCAAGCTGTCCCGGTTCGGCAGGAATGCCGCTGATGTGCTGAATTCCTTGCAGCTGATGCAGGATTTCGGCGTCAATCTGATTTGTGTGGAAGACGGCATTGACAGTTCCAAAGATTCCGGCAAGCTGATGATTTCTGTCCTTTCTGCGGTGGCAGAGATTGAGCGTGAGAATATCCGGACCCAGACGATGGCTGGACGAGAGCAGAAAGCCCGTGAGGGAAAATGGAATGGCGGCTTTGCTCCTTATGGATACCGCCTTGAAAAAGGCGAATTACTGATTGCCGAGGATGAAGTGGATGTGATCCGCACTATCTTTGACCGTTATATTCACACCAACGATGGTGTCAGCGGCGTGGCGAAATATCTGAACCGGCAGGGCTTTGTGAAGAAGTTGCGGCAGAACGGCACCATTCCCGGTTTTTCTGCCAGCTTTGTGAAAAGTATCATTGATAATCCGGTATATATGGGGAAAATTGCCTATGGCAGACGCCGGACAGAGAAGAAGATTGGTACCCGGAATGAGATGCACGTGGTTGAACAGTCGGAGTTTCCCGTGTACGAGGGAAAGCACGAGGCTATCATTTCTGAAGAAGATTGGAATCTCGCGCAGGAGAAACGGAAAGTCAATGCTTATCGGCGCGAGAAGGTCAACGATCCTACCCATGCGCATATTCTGTCCGGCATTCTGAAATGCCCCTGCTGTGGTAAAAGCCTATATGGGAATATTGCAAAAGCCCACAGCAAGGACAAAAAGACCCGCTATTACTATTACTGCAAGAATACGGTAACGCCAACAGGCCACGAGTGCACTTTCCGGCTGAACATTGAACAGACAGAGATGAACCGCATGGTAGCGTCAATTATCTCCGCTATGGTCAGCGACCCACGGTTTGCAGATGCAATCAAGGCGAAAATCGGTTCCGCTGTCGATACGAACGACTTAGAGAAGCAGCTGGAAGCATTACAAGCGCAGCTTCGGCAGACGTTAGGCACAAAGACCCGACTGGAACGGCAGATGGACGGTTTGGATGTGAATGACCCGTATTATGACCGGAAAATTTCTGATTTGCAGCGCCGCTATGACGAGCAATATGGTAGAATAGATGAGATCGAAGTCCAGATTGACGATGTGCAAAGCCAGATACGGAGCATCCGGCAGGAGAAAATTTCGGGTGATAATATCTACCGTCTGTTGCTGGCATTCGATCAGGTCTATGAAGCAGCCTCCGAAGTGGAGCGGAAGGAGTTCATGCGGGCGTTTATTGAGCGGATTGAGTTATTCCCGGAAAAGCAGCCGGATGGCAACTGGATTAGGAAGATTATCTTCAACTTCCCTGTCCCGGTGAATGGAACAGAAGTGAAAGAATTGCCCTTGGAAAATGAAACAATGGTCGAGTGCGTACTTCAAATGACCCGTAAAAGTAATTGATTGCTTCTTATTGCACAGGGCGTGCATGGCTATGTACAGAATGTCCCCCCTATTACTCCCTTTTGTTCAAATTCTGTTCCGAAGTCGTTCACGATTTAACCATAAATACATGCGATAATAATTGACATATTACAAAACGGTGTATCCGCTAACAACGCAGCGGCCTGCTTTTTGGCTTTTGGGGTACACCTGTATTCAAAAGGATGGCGTGTTTAAGATGAAGGCATGGTTCCAGCGTTTTATGTCCGGGCGGTACGGCAGTGATACTTTTGGCAATTTTTTGTGCGTAACGGCGCTGGTCTGCCTGGTAATTGGGCTGTTTGTGGGCATCTTTTATTATATCGGGCTTCTGCTGCTGCTTTATGCGTACTTCCGCATGCTCAGCCGCAACGTACACAAGCGCTATGCAGAAAACATTGCCTTTATGCAGAAAACCGCTGGTGTGCGCGCCAAGTTCGGCCAGCTACAGCAGCGGTTTGCCTTGCGCAAAACCTACCGCTATTTTTCCTGTCCGCACTGCCGTCAGCAGGTACGCGTGCCCAAGGGCCGCGGCAAAATTTCCATCACCTGCCCCAAATGCGGCACCCAGTTCATTAAAAAAAGCTAAGGCAACACCGCACAATTCCCGCCTTACGGCTTAAGCACCGCTCCGACGGCTGCGG
>OGQP01000759.1_pt1 | contig 21050 bp, 20 predicted proteins | sample 1553251 | NCBI WGS metagenome assembly OGQP01 (sample SAMEA2580016, study PRJEB22360) | human gut metagenome | biome: human gut; feature: human-associated habitat; material: faeces | place: Denmark | collected 2008/2010 | reverse complement strand
CAGCCGCAGAAATAGCTCCTTTTCGGTCGATGCGGGTATTTCTGCGGCAGCTCTCAAAAGGCGCATTTTTATCCCCCCGAATCTTGCGCTGCAATGAAGTTTTTTACACATTCAGCCGCCTCACCCCTCTTGTTGCTGTATGTTATTCCGTGCTTCGCACCCGAAAAAAACACAGCTTCCGCAATTTTGGCTGATTCTGCACTCCGAAGAATCCGTTCCGCGCTGCCGTGCGCAACCTTGTTATCCTCTCGCGACTGAATTACGAGCAGCGGTGCGGTTATTTTCGAAACCGCTTTGTTTGCACGGCGGCGTATTTTATTCAAATCGGAAATTCTTGCTGTGGCCATGCCCATATAAGTTTGCGCCTCTTCATCCTCCTGCCAGTGAGGTTCACCCGTTATAATATAAGGCACCGCAAGCGAAATAAATCTGCAAATATGCAGATAAAGCTTCATCTTCGCCGGTGCGCAGATCATAATTACGCCGTCAGCTCGTCTTTCGGAAGCAACAATTGCAGCAAGCAGTCCGCCCATGCTTAACCCGGCAACATAGATTTTTTCACATCCCGCCGCAGTCAATCGGTCATAAGCCTTTAACGCATCATCTATCCATTCCCGTGCGCATGATTTCCGCATGTTCCGCAGATTTGTCCCATGACCCGACAGCAACGGAGCGTAAATTGTGTATCCGTTTTCGTTTTCGACCGCTGTATTCAAGCGGCATTCCTGTTCGTCGGCTTCAAGGCAGTTCCAAATTGAATGCATATTTGCGGGAGTGCCGGTGAAGCCATGCAGAAGCAGCACTCCCGTTTTTCCGCCGCGATAAAAATATTCATTTGCAAGCGGTGTAAAATTCCAATCCTTATCAGCAATTTTTTCTTTCATGATTAGTATCGCCGCGGTTGCCGGCGCAGATATTATTGCAGAGCAGCTCTGTCCTTATCCGTATGTTTCTTATTTCTTTTCGATTATTTCAAGCACCTCACCCATATACATCGTGTGCGGTGCTTCGGTCTGATAATAAGCCTCAATCACCGACTTCGGCATGTTTGCGGTATCAAAATCCTGTTTATATATTTTTCTGCAAACTATTGTTGTTTCCGCTTCCCTGAAGCCGACACTGCCGTTCACCGCAATCGGAGTGAGTGACGTTTTTGCAACTTTATCACCGTCGCGGCCTGACTCTCTGCCGAGAATGCCGAGATCGGGCTTGTATTTCTTATCAAAGAATGTGACCGTAAAAATTTCGTTTTTTTCAATGAAATCATGCGTATAGCGGCAGGGTTTGACATAAACGGAAACTATCGGGCGCGCCGAATCCTCCCCCTTCTAAAATGATACCGCAACGCCCCGAATCCTCACCGTTCCATATGCAGCCGAGACTGCCCCAGCTTATCGTCATCGTGTTGTAATGCGTCAGGCTGCCCGCTGTGACGAGGGCCCAATTATCGTTAAAAAGCATGAAGTTTTCTTTGGTTAATTTCATTTCGGAATTACCTCCGTCCGAGTATTTTCTGTTCTTTATATTATACCATTCAAGTTGTTTTTTCAACCCCCGTCTTCATCAAAAATGCAAAAAAGGACAGCGAACTGTCCTTTCTGCTCTGTTTATTATTTTACATTACCCTGAAAATTCGTTTCGGCACTTCTAACTCACGAATTCCGGTATCATCGAGCAGAATAAGAACTTTAAGCAGCCCGTTTCTCATGAAAAGCTCACTCCGGGCAATAAATTCACTCCGTCCGAAATCAAATTCGGACGGAGTGAAAGTCTGTTTCTATGAAAAGTCAATTTCTGTGAAAGTTAATTTCTGTGAAATTCACTTCCTATGTTACCGACTCATGCGCAAACCGTGCACAATGACTCAGTTATGTTTATAGTGAACGTGGAGCATCTCATGGTTCCTGCCCTTGACATAATCGGCATAGAGCTTATCCATGAGGGGGTTGGTGTCGGAAGTCTTAAGCGTGTTGGTCATATCAGCAGAATACAGACCGTCCGCCCTGACCTTCTTTGCGTTTTCAATGGTTACGGGCTGACCGCCGCCGTTTACGCAGCCGCCCGGGCACGCCATAACTTCAACAAAGTCAAAGCTGACTTCTTTTGCAAGAAGCTGCTTGATAAGCTTGTCGGCATTGCCGAGACCGCTTACGACCGCAATGCGCAGTTCGCCGCCGTTGAAGGGAACGGTGAATTCCTTCACGCCTTCGGTACCGCGAACGCCGCAATTGCCGATGCTGCGGATTGCATTGATGGACTTGTCATCGGAAACCCTGCGGAGAACAGCCTCGGTAACGCCGCCGGTTGCGCCGAAAATGACGCCTGCACCGGAGAAAATGCCGAAAGGTGCATCGATAGCTTCGGGAACAACGGTATCGAATTCGATGCCGGCAGTCCTGATCATGTGGATGAGCTCCTGAGTTGTGATAACAGCATCAACATCGGGCTTGCCGTCATGGGTGAATTCGCTGCGTGCAGCCTCGAATTTTTTGCCGGTGCAAGGCATTACGGCGATGTTGAAATGTTTCTTTTCGCAATCCTTCTGCTGCTCGACGATGAGCGCGGAAAGCATCTGCATCGGGGATTTGCAGGTGGAGATATAGGGCATGATTTCGGGATGCTTCTTCTCTGCAAACTGAATCCAGCCTGGGCAGCAGGAAGTGAACAGGGGCATTCCGGTATTTTTGCCGAGATGTTCAACAAATTCTGCGGTTTCTTCAAGGATGGTGAGGTCGGCACTGACGGATGTGTCGTATACCTTGTCGATACCCATGCGATGCATTGCGGCAACGAGTTTGCCCATGACATCGGTTCCTTCGGGCATGTTGAGTTCCTTGCCGATCGCAACGCGGACGGCGGGAGCAACCTGCGCCGTTACAACAAGGTTCTTATCGGCGATCGCCTTCCAAACCTTTGCGGTATCCTGCTTGATGGTGATTGCACCGACGGGGCAGACTGCCGCGCACTGACCGCAGCCGACGCATACGGTTTCGGCAATGGGACGTTCAAAGGCGGTGCTGATGAGCATATGAGAACCGCGGTGCGCATAGTGGATCGCGCCGACGGACTGAATCTCGTTGCACATACGGACGCACTGACCGCAGAGGATGCACTTGCTTGCATCGCGGGTGATGCTTACGGAAGAATCGTCAACATAGGTCTTTGCGGTGTTGGGGAAACGAACGGTGCGAACATCGTAACGCTTTGCAAGCTGCTGGAGTTTGCAGTTTCCGTTCTTTTCGCAGGTGTTACAGTCGCGGCAATGGTTTGCAAGCAGCAGCTCGATGATATTCTTGCGATACTTGCGGAGCCTTTCGGTGTTTGTATAAACCTTCATGCCGGCACGGGGCTGTGCGGAACATGCAGCATCAAGACCGCCGCGCTCGTTTTCAAACATGCACATACGGCATGCGCCGTAGATGGACAGCTCGGGGTGGTAGCAAAGTGTGGGCATGTCGATGCCCGCCTTGCGGATAACTTCAAGGACGTTCTTCTCGCCGTTAAGCTCAACGGCGATGTCGTCAACATACATAAATTTCTTTTCCATTGTTTATTCCTCCCTGATTGCGTGGAACGGGCAGGCGGTGATACATGCGCCGCAGCGGAGACACTTTGTAAGGTCAATATGGAACGGGCTCTTAAGCTCGCCGCTGATCGCGCCTGCGGGGCACTGCCTTGCGCACTTGGAGCAGCCTTTGCAGACTGCGGGATCGATCACGATTCTCTTCAGCCTTGCGCAGTTGCCGGTGGGGCAGCGTTTTTCGAAAATATGCGCTTCGTATTCGTCGCGGAAGTTTTTAATCGTGCTGACGACGGGGTTGGGTGCGGATTTTCCGAGACCGCAAAGAGCGGTGGAAGATACGGTGTCCGCAAGTTCGAGCAGCAGCTCGATGTCGCCTTCTTCGCCCTTGCCGTGAACGATGCGCTCAAGAATCTCAAGCATACGCTTGGTGCCTTCACGGCAGGGGGTGCACTTGCCGCAGGATTCGTTCTGGGTGAAGTGCATGAAGAAGCGTGCAACTTCGACCATGCAGGTTTTGTCGTTCATGACGACAAGGCCGCCGGAACCGATCATTGCGCCGACTTTCTTGAGGGAGTCGAAATCAAGGGGCAGGTCAAGATCTTTTTCGGTCAGACAGCCGCCGGAAGGACCGCCGATCTGAACGGCTTTGAATTGACCTTCACCGCGCATACCGCCGCCGACAGTATAGACGACTTCGCGCAGAGTGGTGCCCATGGGGACTTCGATAAGACCGGTGTTTGCAATATTGCCGGTGATTGCGAACGCCTTCGTGCCGGGGCTGGATTCGGTACCGATGGTGCAGAACCACTTTGCGCCCTTGGAGATGATGGAAGGAACGTTTGCATAGGTTTCAACGTTGTTGAGAACGGTGGGCATTTCGAACAGACCGTGTTCAACGGTGCGCGGGGGCTTGGTGCGGGGCATACCGCGCTTGCCTTCGATGGAAGCGGTCAATGCGGAACCTTCGCCGCAAACGAATGCGCCTGCGCCCTGGTTGATATGGAGATCGAAATCAAAGCCGCTGCCGAGAATGTTCTTGCCGAGCAGGCCGATTTCCTTTGCCTGTTCGATTGCGGTGCGGAGCCTGAATACCGCAAGGGGGTATTCGGCACGGACATAGATATAACCTTCGGTTGCGCCGCAGGCAACTGCTGCGATCATCATACCTTCGAGCATACGGTGCGGGTCGCCTTCCATGATGCTCCTGTCCATGAATGCGCCGGGGTCGCCCTCGTCGCCGTTGCAGACAACGTATTTCTGTTCGGCTTTTTGTGCTTTGACCTGTGCCCACTTTTTGCCGGTGGGGAAGCCGCCGCCGCCTCTGCCGCGGAGCTTGGACTCGGAGATTTCGTTAACGATATCATCGGGAGTCATGTCGAACAGAGCCTTTTCAAAAGCGGTGTAACCGCCGATGCTGAGATATTCCTTGACGGAAAGTGCATCAATGTGGCCGCAGTGTTCAAGAACGATGCGGGTCTGGTTTTTGTAGAAGGGAATTTCTTCCTGTTTCCTGTAGATTTCGCCGTTGCGCTTGTATGCAAGCCTGTCGATGGGCTCGTTGTTGAGAATCGTTTTTTCAACGATTTCTTCGCAATCGGAAAGCTTAACCTTGGTGTAGAGGTATCCCTCGGGTTCGATGCGAACAAGGGGACCCATTTCGCAGAAGCCGTGGCAGCCGCTCTTTTTCATTGCGATGCTGTTATCGGCATTTTCTGCCTGAGCGTGACATGCGCACTCGCCGCCATGGATGCCGGGTTCATGGGGTTCAACCTTGAGTTCGACGGGGCAGCTGATGCCGTTTGCTTCGATGAGTTCTTTGAGCCTGTCAAAGATCTTCAGTGAGCCGCTGGATACGCAGCCCGTGCCGGCGCAAACAAGAATCCTTCTTTTCTGGAGCTGAGCCGCAGCCATGCAGCCCTCGCGAAGCGCGATAAGATCCTGCCTGTTTTTAAGCATGTTAATTCTCCTCCCTGAGTTCCTTAAGGACTTCGGCTGCCTTTTCCTTTGTCATCTGGGAATAGACTTTGCCGTTTACGGTGATGACCGGTGCAAGACCGCATGCGCCGAGACATGAAACTGTTTCAACGGTGAATTTAAGGTCATCCGTTGTTCTCTTCGTTGCGGAAAGGCCGAGTTCCTTGCGCAGATAGTCAAGAACTTCGGTGGAATGGCGAACGTGGCAGGCCGTGCCGTCGCAGCAGCGAATGATATTCGTGCCCTTGGGTTCAAGGGAGAAATTCTCATAGAATGTTGCAACGCCGTAAATCTTTGCCTCGGGTACGCCGAGCTTTTCCGCAAGATAAGGGAAAGCTTCCTTGGGCAGGTAGCTGTAGTGTGCCTGAACTTCCTGAAGAATGGTAACGGTGTGGGATTCATCGTAATTGTGTTCTTTCAGAATTTCATCGAGCACGTTGTAATCGAACTCTTTGTTCATTTTCCGTCTCCTTATTAAAATAGATATTTTGAAATCGCTGTTTTCTCCGAATTTCGGGAACTGTCGATTTGTTTTGAAACAAATCGGGGAGCCGCATAAGCGGCTTAGTGTTCTCCGAACTCCGGAAACTGCCGATTTTGTTTTGAAACAAATTTGTTTTTAAATCCCTTTGAAAAACAAAAGCCCGGAAAGTCCCTGCAGGTCTCCCGAGCCGAACCGATGCCGCACGCATGATGCGCGCGCAAAGCTTTTCGGTCGGCAGAGATTTAATCTGCAAATTGTTTTTGTTCGGTTTTGTTTTTCCGCGCTCCGCCGCCGTGTTTCGGGCAGCGGAGCGTATTTGATACGGTATCAAATTGATACTGTGCCAAGTATCTTTTTCATTGCCGAATTTCGGTTTTATGCCGAAATTGCAGTTTTAAATCGATTATTTATTGCTGAGATACTCGTCGATTGCCTTTGCAGCCGCCTTGCCCGCACCCATTGCGGAAATAACGGTTGCGGCACCGGTAACGGCATCACCGCCGGCGTAAACGCCTTCGCGGCTTGTGAGACCTGTTCCTTCTTCAACAACAATTCCGCCCTTTTTGTTTACCTCAAGGCCCTTGGTAGTGGACTTGATGAGGGGGTTGGGGCTGGTGCCGATTGCGATGATAACGGTGTTGACATCAAGCACAAACTCGCTGCCGGGCACGGGAACGGGACGGCGGCGGCCCTTTTCATCGGGTTCGCCGAGTTCCATGCGGATGCACTTCATGCCGGTGACGAAACCGTTCTTGGGATCGCGCTTGTCATCGGGGTTGTTGTAACCGAGAATCTCAACGGGATTGTTGAGCAGTTTGAATTCAATGCCCTCTTCCATTGCGTGTTCAACTTCCTCACGGCGAGCGGGAAGTTCCTCAAGGGAGCGGCGATAAACGATATAGACCTTGTCCGCACCGAGGCGCAGCGCAGTCCTTGCAGCATCCATTGCAACGTTGCCGCCGCCGACGACCGCAACGTTTCCGCCCTTCATGATGGGGGTCACGGGATCAGCCTTGTATGCCTTCATGAGGTTGCTGCGGGTCAGGAATTCGTTTGCGGAGTAAACGCCTTTGTATGCCTCACCGGGGATGTTCATGAAGTTGGGAAGGCCTGCACCGGAACCGACGAAAACAGCTTCAAAGCCCTGTTCGAACAGCTCGTCAATGGTGAGAGTCTTGCCGATAACGGTGTTGGTTTCCATATCAACGCCCATGGCGGTCAGGTTGTCAACTTCCTTCTGAACAATTGCCTTGGGCAGACGGAATTCGGGAATACCGTAAACAAGAACACCGCCTGCGGTGTGCAAAGCTTCGTAAACGGTGACTTTATAGCCCTTCTTGGCAAGGTCGCCCGCGCAGGTAAGGCCGGAGGGGCCGGAACCTACAACTGCAACGCGGTGGCCGTTGGAAGGTGCAGCTTTGGGAGCTTCGGTGGAATGAGCATTGTGCCAATCTGCAACAAAGCGTTCAAGTCTGCCGATGCCGACGGGTTCGCCTTTGATGCCGCGAACGCACTTGCTTTCGCACTGGAGTTCCTGAGGACATACCCTGCCGCAGACTGCGGGCAAAGAGGAGGTCTGCTGAATGACCTGATATGCGCCCTCGAAATCGTTCTCGCGAATCTTTGCGATAAACTCGGGGATATGGATGTTGACCGGGCAGCCGCTGACGCAGGGCATCTTCGGGCAGTTGAGACAGCGGAGCGCCTCGTCAAGCGCGGTCTCTTCGGAATAGCCGGTTGCAACCTCGTTGAAGTTGTGTGCGCGTACTTCGGGTGCCTGGGTGGGCATTTCGTTCTTTTTGGGGCTCATGTTAGGCATATTATTTTACCTCCTTGTTGAGAAGATTGCAGGTTTCTTCGAGCGCATGGCGTTCGAAATCGCGATACATCGCGCCTCTGCTCATTGCTTCGTCAAAATCAACTTCATAGCCGTTGAAGTCGGGGCCGTCAACACATGCGAACTTTGTAATGCGCTCGCCGTCCCTGTGCAGGGTGAGGCGGCAGGCGCCGCACATGCCTGTGCCGTCGATCATTATCGGGTTCATTGAAACCGTGCAGGGAATGCCCGTGGGCTTGACGGCTGCAACAACGAATTTCATCATGATCAACGGACCGATGGTGATAACTTCATCAAATTTTTCGCCGTTTGCGAACATTTCGTTGAGAGGTACGCAAACATTGCCGTGCCTGCCGTAAGAACCGTCGTCTGTCATAACAAAGAGCCTGTCGGAAGCAGCTTTGAACTCATCTTCAAGAATCAGCAGATCCTTGCTGCGGAAACCGATAACGCTTGTTACCTCGCAGCCCATTTCATGCAGCTTCTGTGCAATGGGCAGAGCGATTGCGCAGCCCACGCCGCCGCCGACGATGCAAACGCGCTTCAGCCCTTCGATATGGGTTGCAACGCCAAGGGGACCGACGAAATCCTGAATGTATTCGCCCTCTTTTTTTGCATTAAGCAGAGTTGTTGTTGCACCGACAATCTGGAAAATGATTCTTACTGTGCCCTTTTCTCTGTCATAACCCGCAATGGTCAGGGGGATTCTCTCGCCGTCTTCGTTGACGCGCAGAATGATGAACTGACCGGGTTCTGCCTTTTTCGCCACGAGGGGAGCTTCGATTTCCATCATGGTGACGGTCGGATTGAGTTCTTTTCTCAGCGTAATCTTATACATTGACTGTGATTGCTCCTTTCGAATCTATACTCATTCATTGTATGACTTCGATATAAATCGGCACGAACGGCAAATACTTTCATTTTTTGCATTCGCCTATGCCAATTGTGATTATAACACGCAACCATGCTTTTTGCAAGCAGGCGAAAGAAATATCGATATTATACTTTTTATAATTCGAGCTTGTTCGCGTGCGTGTTTTTCCCGAAAATTTGCTTGCTGCGGCAAAAAACGGGCTTCAAATGCCCGAAATTCAGACAAAAAACCCGCAAATCGGCATCTGCCGTTCTGCGGAGTTCAATAATATATTTATTTTTTGTCCTGTTTGTAGTTTAAAATACCGCGCCTCCTTGAATTCCGAGTATTTTGGTATGTTTTTCCTTTTTCGTTTTCTCGAAATAAATTCGGCGTAAATTTTCACATTGTTATAATTTCTGCCCGCACATCACCGTTCTCAATTTCGAGCAGAGCAAACGATGGACTTCTGCCTCCGCGCGGACAGGACGGGCTGCCCGGATTCACCGCAAGCACTCTCCCGTCATTGTTCACGATTGAAATATGCGTGTGTCCGAACAGCAGCACGGAGCAATGCAGTTCCTCCGCCCTGTATGCAGCTCTGTCATACGAATACGGGCTGACTCCGTGCGTATGGCCGTGCATCATCAGGATTCTTGCTCCGCCAAGCTCAACAACGGCTTCGCTCTCGTATCTTTGCGCCGAGCCTCCGAAATAATCGCAATTCCCGCGCACCGCATAAACCTTCGCATTCGTTCTGCTCATGAGCGCTTCGGCATCCGAAGTCAAATCCCCCAAATGACACCACACATCAACCTGACCTGCGAGTTTAATGCACCTGTCAAGCATGGACAGGCAGCCGTGTGTATCGCTGACAACTGCAACTCTCATCTTTCGTACGCTCTCCCCGAGTCCGCCGCATTCCGCGGAGGCATTTGTTTTTTGCTTTGTTTTTTACCCTGTATCTTCTGCTGAAACGATTACTGTTTTTTCAGCGCATCGAGCACCAGTTCCAACGCTCTGCGCCTGTGGCTGACGCCGTTCTTGCGTTCGGCATCGATTTCCGCAAAACTCAGGCCGAACGGTTCATACAAAAACATATTATCATATCCGAAACCGTTTTCACCGCGCTCTTCGAATAGAATGCGGCCGTCAACCCTTCCGACAACCTCAATATTGGGCTCTCCCGGACGCACAAGCACCATTGCACATGCAAAATGCGCAGTTCTTCTTTCGGCGGGAACATCCCGAAGTTCGGCAAAAAGCTTTGCCCTGTTTGCGGCGTCATCATGCCCCTCACCGGCAAATCTTGCCGAATACACTCCCGGTGCGCCGTTCAGAGCATCGACACAAAGGCCCGAATCATCCGCAAGCACGGCATCCTGCGGGCAAAGTTTCGCTGTTTCCTCCGCCTTTTTGCGTGCATTGCCGATGAACGAATCCGCATCCTCTTCAACATCGAGTTCAATGCCCGCTTCCCTCATTGAAACAATTTCTTCAAATCTGTCGCCGAGTATCTCTTTAATCTCGCGAACCTTATTTTTATTGTTTGACGCTATAATCAGTCTCATTATTCAATCCTCCTCAAGCAATGCTTTTCTTTTTTTTCGCTTATTTTTCGGCACAACCTTCGGCAGTTTCCGTCAGAGCAAATGCTCCGTCACATACTGCATGTACCCGTCCAACCCGTCACGATCACGGGCATGAACCTCTTCAATCCCGAACAGCTCCATTGCATGTGCCAGAACAGCCGCCCCATACATTATTATATCATGTCTTTCCTTGAGCAGCGGATTCAGTTTTCTTTCCGTGCCCATTGAGCTCAATCCTACAATCAGCTGTTCAACCTCTGACTTGTTAAGAACAGCCTTTTCGATTTCATCGCGGTCATATTCACGCATACCGAGCGAAAGAGCAGCAAGAGTGGTTATTGTTCCGCCGATTCCCGCACATTTTCCGAGCCGTCGGTTCGGCATGCCGATTATTTCATCCATATATTGGTTTATTGCGGTACGCTGCGTCCCAAAATCATCATCGCAGTCCGTTTTGCCGCTGTTTTGCAGCGCAATATCTTTTACGCGAACGCAGCCTATCGGATAACTCACCTTGCTTTTTGCTTCCGCAATCTGCATTGACGCGCCGCCGATATCAATGAGTGCGCTGCACCCGTCGGAAGAATTACATGCCGCGTCAAACGCATACTGCGCCTCTCTTTCTCCGCTCAAAACATCGACCGTGATACCGCATTTTTGCTTTAATCTGTTTACAAATTCAGCTTTGTTCGATGCATCGCGAACCGCACTTGTCGCATAGGCGAAAGGAATATATCCCGAATGACGGGCATTCGATGTCAAAGCTGAAATTACGGAAATGCTCTTTTCCATTCGTTCCTCATCAAGCCGCCCGGTTTGTGCAAGGCCTGAGCCGAGACGCGTTGTTATTACGAGTTTTTTTCCGTTTCTGCCCGCTGCATATCTGATTGAGTTTGAACCTATATCAATAACCGCAGCGGAATCCGCTTTGCCGACAATGGCATTTTTTTCGTAAGTATCTGTCATTTTTTCACTCCTGTGCAGATTGTATCGCAGATTGCGCCTCTTCAGGGTTCTGCTGTCGGCTCCGCAGGTTCCGGCGTATCGTGAGCGTCGGCAGAGACCGGTGCGCTTGAAATCGGCACCGATGTTGTGATAATTGCATTCGGATCATCAACATCAAACCTTATATCTCCGTCCAGCATATATCCTTGCGTTTCGCGCATGTATCTTATCAGGAATTCACTGCTCGAAATATATGCATTCAGCTCTTCAAGCCCCTCCTGCTGAATTTCGGCTTCCTGAAGTTTGCGCTGCTGTTCCTCCCTTTCCGCCCGAAGCCTGCTCATGGTTGAGTTTTGTTTGCCCGTCATCGCAAAAAGCACAGCAAGCAACGCAAAACCCGCCGCTGTGAAAACAACGCCGAAATAAACCGTTTTTTTTGAAATATTGCGTCTGCTTTCTTTTTTCATAGTCATTCGCTGTCCGTTCTTTTTTGCATCGGCATATGCCGTCGGCACTTATATGTCGTTGCCTTTATGCACCGTCGGCTGCTTCATGCCTTTTTGTGTTGTTTCTTTGCGCTTTTCATTATGCAGCATTCGAAGGATAATTGCAAGTGTTTTTTTGCCGCAAAAGAAATCGGCGGAGCAATGCATTCACCGCTCCGCCTTATGAAGTTAAATTTTCTGTTCGACTGCTTTTCCGATATTATCTGAATATGCGGAATGAGCAGATGAAGTTGCGGTGCCAATAGTTGGAATTGAACGAGCGTTCAACGATCCTGCCGTTGGACTGCGATGCATCGATCATTGTCCACTTGCCGCTGCATATTGCAACGTGACCGTAATAAACGATTACATCTCCGCGTTTGACGTTGTTGATATTGTTGTTGCGCTGATAGCGGGTGCAGCTGCGCCACATGTAACTCGTCATGTAGCCCTGCGAAATGCCTGCCTTGTTGATGCACCAGTATACAAAACCGGAGCAGTCAAACACGTTCGGCCCTTTTCCGCCGCGAACGTAGCGACAACCGAGTTTGCTCCGCGCAATGCGGATAAACCTGTCGATACGCTCACTTGCGCCTTCACCGGGATCGGGATCCGGATCGGGATCGGAAGGCTTGGGCGGAGGATTGCTTCCGCCGCCGCCACCGCCGCCGCCGGTTCCGCCGTCCGTTACCGGGGAGGAGGCGCGCACCGCATCATCGGAAAACAAAACGTTCATGGTATGCCTTCCGACTTTGCCGTCAACGGTAAGTCCATTATTTTTTTGGAAAAGCTTCACGGCTTTTTCGGTAAGGCTTGTGTAGTAGCTGTTGATATTCTTTGCGCGGAGATAGTTAAGCTCATACAGTCTCTGCTGAACATTTTTAACATCCGACCCGTGCATGGAGTAGCTGAGCGCATTGCCGACTGCGTCATCGCTCATCAGCGTATCCCTCGTGATAGGTCCGAGATAGCCGTCCGCAATAAGCGAATTCTGCTCTTGGAACCTGCGAACCGCCATCTGAGTATCGGTTCCGTAGATGCCGTCGGGCTCCGTTGTGAGATAACCGAGTTTTTGAAGCCTGTTCTGATAGAGCAGGATATTGTCGCCCGAATCGCCGATGTTAAACGCTTTCGGCACGCATTCCGGGTTATAAAGAGCTTCTTTTGTGTTTCTTCCGACTTTTCCGTCAACGGAAAGATTGTTTGCTGCCTGGAATTCCTTTACGCCGGCTTCCATCGCTTCATCAAACCCGCCGTCCTCCGTATCGACATAGCCGAGTTCGTAAAGTCTTTGCTTGACAGCAACAACATCCTGACCCGAATCGCCGATCATGCAGAGGTATGCCTTTGCATCATTCGACATAAGCAGTTCGTATGTTGCGGGATCAAGTCTGCCCGTGACCTCAAGTTCGTTCCTGCGCTGGAATACGCGCAATGCATTTTTTGTTATATTTCCGAAATAATCCGTGGGTTCATCCTGATCCATGTACCAAAGGATCATGAGCCTTTCCTGAACATCGGGAATCACATCGTTGTGCTCTCCTGCTTTCGCAACGTCCTTTGTTTCGTCAACGGGACGCATTGAAATGATCGGCACGGGAGTGATATAGATGTTATGCGTTGCCTGAGGTGTCGTGGTTTCGGTCGGGTCGGTATCGCCGGGCTGCTCCATCGCTGCACCCGGGTCATCGGTGGATCCCGGTTCGGTGTTCTGAGGGGATTGGGTGACCGCCGCCGGGTTGTCACTCGAGTGCAGAGCCTGCTGATCGCCCTTGAAAGTTTTTGAAGATTTGCCGCCCAGCGCAACGCCGATAACGATTGCACCGATTATGACGACCATGATACATGATACTGCAAGCCTGTATTTCACTGCAAGAGCAGGCAGTCTCTTAAAGAATGAAAGCACCTTGCCTCCTGCGGCGGAAACATGTTTGCCCGCTCCTCCCGCGGAGCTTTTGTTGTTGAGTGAATACGTTGTTTTTGCTTCAGCGTTTTTGCTCTTTCGGAATGTTGAAAGAACCTTTGCCCACAATGTGCTGAAGAATGATGCGATTGCAAGAAAAATACGTTTTGCACGAATTGCTGCTTCCGATAACAGCTTTTTCATACTGCCTCCTTCCCATCTGTCTTTCTAACAAATGCACTTGGTTTGCCGTTTGCACCGTGCGCCCGATGCCTGCGGCTCCCCGCCCGATCGCACAAAAGCGGGGACTTCGTTTTCGGCGGCGGCTCAGCCGTCAGCCGTTTGTGCTTTTTGATGCGCTGCTCCGTGCCCCTGATTGCACCCCTTACTCAACGCATCGTATACATTATAACACATATCTCAAAAAATGCAACCCGAATCGCAAAATTTGTTGATTTCACCGCATTTTCAATCCGGTTGCAGCGGGATAAAACGACAGTGTTTTCCGTTTCGATTTTACTGTTTATTCTCATATTGCAATATTAATTTTGTTTTTACTCTGTTAGTTATCGTTTTCAGCTCGGCTTAGCAATTGCTTTTTGATTGTGTTTGTTTTTCGTCATTTGCAAATTTGGCAAAAAATGGCGGTATGGGACGAATTTTGTGGAATAAAGTGTTATAAACGTGACTTAATCAAAAATCCGCACAGTTTTTTCTGCGCGGATTTTTCGTGATTCTTTACCATTTCAGTAATATCTGCATTACCGGCCTCAAGTGTCGGAGTTAAAGAACTTTTCAACACCGTCTGCGACCGCCTGAGCAAGCTTTTCCTGATAATTTGAATTTGCGAGCAAACGCTCCTCATTTGCATTGGAAATGAATCCGCATTCAACGAGTGCGCTCGGCGCGACAGGCTCGCGTACAACCATCAAATCTCCGCTGTTTGTCCCGCGATTGCGCTGCCCCGTTGCTTTGCAGATTTCGTCAAGGATAATTGTTGCAAGCGTCTGTCCTTTGGTGCCCTCTTTGTAGTAGAAGAGCCGTGTGCCGTCAACACTGCGATCGTCCGGGTACGAATTCATGTGAATACTGATTGCAGCATCGAAAATATCGAGTTTCATGAACTCTTTGCGCAGGCGCATATCCTCGTTTTTGGTTTCCGCAACGGCATATGAGCCCATGCGCGTCATAAAGACATAGTAACCCTTTTCGCCTAATTTTTGTGCAACGAACCGTGCAACCTGAAGGTTCAGTTCATCTTCACGAACTCCCGTATCAAGTCCGATCGAACCGGGGTCAAATCCGCCGTGTCCAACGTCAAGCAGGATGATCGTTTTGTCCGAAGGAAGTGTTTTAAGCTGCTCCAGTCTTGCCATGACGGCATTCATGTCGCCTTCCGTAACAACAAGCGGGATTCCGTCGGAAGGAGTCGGGGTTTCTGCTGTTTGAGTTGCCGGAGGATTATCCGTCTGAGCAGGTTCCGTTTGCAATGCGGGCGTATCCGTGACCGCAGGCTGCGGTGCGGACGGCTTTGCGCTCGCCGGGCCGTGCGAATCGCCGTGGTTTGCACATGTTCCGCGGCAGGCGATCGATATGCACACAACAATAATTGAAAGCAGCAGAACAAAAATAACAAGGCAGAGTATCCGTCTCGTTCTGTATACGCTGTCATTTTTGAATCCCATTGTTTTTCTCCGTTCCATCTTGTTTTTCTTTTTGTTTTAACTTTTTGCCGCAGCTGCACGGCAGAAGACCCGCTCACCGTCATTCGGACGTCAAAACCGCCGATCTTTACCTTATTATGCCAAACCTATGCGCAAAAATCAACGATAATTCCGCTCAATTTATGTACAAAATGTGAATATTTTCAGTAAAATCCAAAATCGAACCGAGTGACGCTCTGCCGCAGAAATTCGGGAATTTTCGGCTCAAGGTCATTCATTCCGAAAACTCCCGAACTTATACTTTTAATTTTGTGTAATTGAGTGTATTTTTCAGCGTTCCTCACGGAAATAAGACAGGCCGAGGGCTGCCGGGGGCTGGTCCTCCTTCTTCCTGCGCAGCGAAACAATAATGAGTACGATTATTGTAACGATATAGGGCAGCATCCTGAACAACTCCTGTGACCGCCTTGTCAATCCGGAAGCGATCAGAAGGTATGCCCAGAAAAAGATTCCGAAAAGGTAGGAGCCCCATATTGCACGGGTGGGTTTCCATGTTGCAAAAATAACGAGCGCAACCGCAAGCCAGCCAAGGTTTTCAATCGTTCCGTCGTTTGCCCATGTTCCCTTGATGTAGTCCATAACATAGTAAACGCCGCCGAGCCCGGTTATTCCGCCGCCGATACAGGTTGCAAGATACTTGTAACGGGTGACATTTATACCGGCAGCATCCGCTGTTGCAGGGCTTTCACCAACGGACCTGAGATTGAGTCCGCGATTGGTGCGTTTGAGGAATATTTGAACAAGTATTGCAATTATGATTGCGGCGTAAACCATAAAACCGTAATCAAAGAACATCTGCTTCAAAGTTTCGGGAAGCGGCAGCCAACCGAAAACCTCTGCGCGGAAGAGTCTGCTGGTTCTTTCAACGCTTATCTGACCGACACCGCCTGCAAGCTTGTTGAGGGAACCTCCGAAGAAATTCGCAATGCCCGCTCCGAAAATCGAAAGCGTCAGACCCGTGACGTTTTGATTCGTGCGAAGGGTTGTTGTGAGAAAGCTGAAAATGAATCCGCCCGCTGCTGCCGCTGCAAAGGCACACACAAGCGCGATCAGAATCAGCATGAACGAACTCGGAACTTTGCCTGCTGCATCACAGGCACGTTCATAGAAAAACGAACCCGCAAGGCTTGCAATGCCGCCGAGATACATCATGCCCGGAACACCAAGATTAAGGTTGCCGGATTTTTCCGTCAGAATCTCGCCTGCGGAGCCGAACATTATGACCGTGCCGAACGATACGGCCGCCTGGATTAGCATAATCAATTGTTTCATTTTGTTTTGCCCTTTCAGTTTTTATTGCCGTGTCTGCTCCGCGCGGCTCATTCCGCCGACTGCTTTGCGCCGTCCTTCTCACGCAAAGCAACCTTGTAATTGATGAAAAATTCACTTCCGAGGATGAAGAAAAGGATGATACCCGTGCTGACCTGCGAAAGATTATCGCTGATGTTGAACTTTGACGCTATTTCGCGTGCGCCCATTTCGAGGAAAACGATAAGGAAGGAAACAAGAATCATCACAAGCGTGTTAAACTTTGCAAGCCATGCAACGATAATTGCCACATAGCCGCGTCCGCCCGCCGTGTTCGTTGAAATCGTGTGTCCCTGTCCCGCAACCGCAAGAAAACCGGCAATGCCGCATACTGCGCCGGAAAGTGTGACCGTGCGGACGGTTACGGCAGGAACATTGATTGCAGCATACCGCGCCGTGTCGTGGCTCTCGCCGACAACAGCAATTTCAAACCCGTGCTTTGTGCTTTTAAGATAGAAGTACATTGCTACGGCAAGAACCGCAACGATAATGACATTAAGTCCGTACATCTGGCCGAAAACGTCCGGGAACCATCCCTTGTGTGATTCAAGGTTGATCGTTCCGACGATGTTGGAGCCATAGGAATTCTCCCAAAAAGTAACGAAGAATGACGTAAGCTGAATTGCAATATAGTTCATCATCAGTGTGAACAGAGTTTCGTTTGTGTTCAGCTTTGCTTTTGAAATTCCCGGAATGAACGCCCAGAATCCGCCCGCCGCTGCCGCCGCAAGGAACATCACAACAAGCAGCAGTCCGTTCGGCAGACTGTCAAAATACATCATGCACGCCGCAGCTGCAATGCCGCCGAGCAAGATCTGACCCTCTGCGCCGATATTCCAGAATTTCATTTTAAATGCGGGGGCAAGTCCGATCCCGATGCACAGCAGCATTGAAATATCGCGAATCGTGTTCCAGATTCTTCTTTCGGTGCCGAAAACACCGTTGAACATTGTGGCATACACCTTCACAGGGTTCATTTTTGTAAGCCCGTAAATAAGCACGCCGTTAAGAACGAGCGCGATAATTATTGCAATCGCACGAATAAGCCAACTCTTCCAAACCGGCAGCGCGGTTCTCTTTTGAATACGGAGCATTCTGTTTTCCTGCCTTTCGTTATCTTTTTGCCCGAATCACTCGGCTGAGCTGTCGGCCGAGCCAAGGTTTGTCATCAAAAGTCCGACTTCGTTCTTTTGAGTCTTTCTTGCATCAACAATTCCGCTGACCCTGCCGCCGCAAAGCACAAGTATCCTGTCGCAAAGCTCAAGCAAAACGTCGAGGTCTTCACCGACAAAAATGACTGCGCCGCCCTTTTTCTTAAGATCGTTCAGCAGCCCGTAGATTGCATAGGACGTGTTGATATCCAGTCCGCGAACAACATAAGCCGCCATAAGGAGCGACGGGTTAAACGAAAGTTCGCGCCCGACAAGAATTTTTTGCACGTTGCCGCCGGAAAGCTTTCTTATCGGTGTATCAAGATCCGGAGTCAGAACGCCAAGTTCGTCAACGACCTTCTGCGCAAGCTCACGCGGTTTTTTTCTGTCCGCAAAGCAGCTTTTTCCGTCCTTATAACTGCGCAGCATCATGTTATCGGGTATATTCATGCTGCCGACAAGACCCATTCCGAGCCTGTCCTCCGGCACGAATGCAAGGCTCACCCCGAGGTCGCGAATAAGTTCCGGCGACAGACCGCAGAGTTCCTCCTCTTCATCGTTGCGCGGATTAACATACATAACGGAAGAACCGGGTTCAGTCCTGCAAAGTCCCGCAATTGCTTCAAGCAGTTCCTTTTGCCCGCTTCCGCTGATGCCCGCAACACCAAGAATTTCGCCGCTGTTGGCCGTAAAGCTTACATTGTCGAGTCTCGTGACTCCGAGATTATCCTTAACGGTCAGATTCTTTACAAAAAGACGCGGGACAGAATAGCCGACTTCAGGACGATCGATATTCAATGTTACGGCATGACCGACCATCATATCCGAAAGGCTTTGAGCATCGGTTTTTGAAGTTTCAACCTCGCCGATGTATTCGCCCTTGCGCAAAACGGCAACTCTATCCGAAATTTCCAAGACTTCGTGTAATTTGTGTGTGATGATAACAATGCTTTTTCCGTCCGCCTTCATTGCACGCATAACTTTAAACAACGCCTCGGTTTCCTGCGGCGTCAGAACGGCAGTCGGTTCGTCAAGAATAAGAATATCCGCTCCGCGATAAAGCACCTTAACGATTTCAAGTGTTTGTTTTTCCGAAACGGACATTTCATAGACCTTTTTGTCCGGATCGACTGCAAATGAGTATTTTTTGCAGATTTCAACAATGCTTTTGCGCACAGCGGATATACTGTCTTTTAGGCCCAGTTTAACGTTTTCCGTTGCCGTAAAAACGTCAACAAGCTTAAAATGCTGATGAATCATGCCGATATGAAGCTTAAACGCATCCTTTGGAGAGCGAATATCAACACGCGTTCCGTTCACATAGATACTGCCGCCGTCCGGGTAATAAATGCCGGAAAGCATATTCATCAGAGTCGTTTTGCCGCTTCCGTTTTCACCCAAAAGGGATAGAATCTCTCCCTTGCGAATGTCCAAAGAAACGTTTTTGTTTGCAGTTATTGTGCCGAAATGCTTGGTTATGTCAACCATGCGGACTGCGAATTCGGTATCCACTTGCTCTTTCCTTTCTGTGCTGTGCTTTATACTCCGCCGATGCAGCCGTATGCTGCACGACAGCCAAAAACGCACACCTGCTCTTGCATGTGCAGTAAGTTATTTATGTCGCACCTTTTATTTTAACAGATTGAATCGTGTATGTAAAGCAAAAGCAGCGGTTTTTTGACACGGTTTTCAAAAAAATCTGTTTATTTCAAAATCGGGACGCCGACTGCATATGCATTGAATTGCATGCATAAACGAAAAGAGGATGCCGGGCAAAAGCCCGGCATCCCGCCGAATTCACGGAAAACGTACAATCACATTCCCCGCAAATATTCAATTGAACAGAGTGTGACCCAAACGATTATTTGAGCTCGAGCATGCAAACTTCCGCACCATCGCCGCGACGGGGTCCGAGCTTGTAAATGCGAACATAGCCGCCCTTTACACCGTCATACTTGGGAGCAAGCTCACGGAAGAGCTTCTCAACAACGGGGTGAGGAGTTTCACGAACGCGTTTGCGGAAATCCTTTGCACTTTCCTTGGACTCCCTGGTGAGGGGAATGTCATAAAGGTAAGCCATGATCTGCCTGCGGGCGTGGAGCTTTGAGGGCTTATCGATAACCTTCTCGACTTCGGTTCGAGTGGTTTGCTCTTTGTCGTTGGTTTCAATCTTCGTCTTGGTGACGGTTTCGGTATTTTTATATTCGGACACTGCCAGGGTGATGAGCTTCTCCGCAATGGGACGAACTTCCTTTGCGCGCGATTCGGTGGTCACGAGCTTGCCGTTCCAAAGGAATGCAGTTACCATGTTGCGAAGCATTGCGTCACGCTGGTCGGTGGCTTTATTAAGCTTACGGTTAGGCATATTATTTCCTCCTATTAAAATCGCTGATGCTATCGTTGATCATATCAGCTTGCGAATTATTCTTCGCTTTCGCGCAGAGAGAGACCCAGCGCAGCAAGTTTGAGCTGCACTTCCTCGAGAGATTTTCTGCCGAGGTTGCGCACCTTCATCATTTCCTCCTCGTCGCGTTCAACGAGCTCCGCAACGGTGTTGATGCCGGCACGTTTGAGGCAGTTATACGAACGAACCGAGAGATCGAGTTCTTCGATCGCCATATCGTATATCTTTTCTTTGCCGTCAGGCTCTTCATCGCCGACAATTTCAATGTTCTGCACACCTTCGGTAAGGTTCGTGAACAGTGAAAGGTGGTCGAACATGATCCTTGAAGAAATGCCGACTGCCTCTTCGGGGCGGATGCTTCCGTCTGTCCAGACCTGAAGCGTGAGCTTGTCGTAGTCGGTAACCTGACCGACACGAGTATCTTCAACGCGGAAGTTGACTTTGGTGATGGGGGTGAATATGGAGTCAATCGCGATCACGCCGATGGGCATGTTCGGTTTTTTGTTCTTTTCGGCAGAAACATAGCCTTTGCCTTTTTCAAGAACAATGTCCATATAGAGGTTTGCACCCTCGGAAAGCGTTGCGATGTGCAAATCGGGATTGATGATTTCAACATCGGCATCGTGGATAATATCTCCTGCAAAAACTTTGCCTTCGCCCTTGGCATCGATGACTACATGCACGCTGCTGCTTTCGCCGAGCAATCTCACACGAAGTTCCTTAATGTTAAGGATGATTTCCGTAACGTCTTCCTTAACGCCGGGAATGGTTGAAAACTCGTGAAGCACACCGTCAATCTTGACGGAAGAAGCAGCCGCGCCCGGCATTGAGCTCAAAAGAACTCTGCGCAGGCAGTTGCCGAGAGTT